>Ga0114959_10000871_pt1 | contig 28061 bp, 27 predicted proteins | sample C_130625_EF_Meta_FD_87317 | JGI IMG/M metagenome (GOLD analysis project Ga0114959, IMG submission 87317) | Freshwater microbial communities from Lake Croche, Canada to study carbon cycling - C_130625_EF_MetaG | ecosystem: Environmental > Aquatic > Freshwater > Lake | place: Lake Croche, Canada... | reverse complement strand
CTAAAAGTTATCCACTTATCAACACAGTTAACAAAAGAAAAAAAGAAGCAAAAAAAGAAAAATTACAACAACTAATAGTTTCGTTTTAATTAATAACTGTTTTAACTAAGGGGTACATTTTATAGAAATCAATTTGCTCATGCAGAATTAATGAAAAACTCGAGTGGAAAAGAATATTTTAAAGTGAAAATAGATGGGCGTGAAGATGAATTAATATTTGATGAAATTCTTTGTAAAAAAATTCGTAAAAATATAAATAAGCACAGGATAAATTTCGAGAAATTAGATAATTCAATATGATAGCTATTGTAGATATTCAATCATCTTCACTCTTTTCCCCATCTTTTTCTGAATAATTTTAAAATGATGTTCGTCTTCTGGACAAATTAGAGATTTTTACATCACAAACTCCAAATAATTACTCGGATTAATCAACTTCGTTTCGTGAATGGGATAATTATTGGTAAAAGTAATGGGGATTTTCACTTTTTTATGTTCGCTCCATTTGAATTCAAAGGCATCAAACATTCCAGATGATTCTTCGAGATAATCGATTTCCTGTTGTTGGGTGGTTCGCCAAAAAAAAGTATTTACTTGTTTTTCGTTGTAAATAAGATACTTCTTTCGCTCGCTTACTAAGAAATTTTCCCACAATGCTCCTACGTCTGAACGTAAAGAAAGCGGTTGGTAATTTTTTATTAAGGCATTCCGAATACCATTATCGTAAAAATAAATCTTCCTATTTTTAGCAATTTCGTTTCGTACATTCCTGCTCAAAGCCCTCAATCGAAAGACCACAAAGGATTTTTCTAATAAATCAATGTATCTGATAACGGTGGCTTGGTCAATTTTTAATAATTTGGCCAACTCTTGATACGAGACTTCCGAACCAACCTGTAAAGCAAGAGCCTCTAACAAAGAAGCAACAACCTCGGACTTGCGCACGTCTTGATAAGCAAAAATATCTTTGTACAGATAACTATCGCAAATATTTCTGAGTATCAAGGCTTCATCGCCTACGTTTAAAATAACTTCGGGATACATTCCATAAATTAGACGATGCTCCATGAGGCGTTTTTCTTCCAAAACATTCGTATAATTTACCATTTCACTTATTGAAATTGGCAATAAATTATACTCGAATTTTCTACCAGTTAAGGGTTCATTCACTTCATTCGACAGTTCCAATGCTGATGAACCCGTTACAATAACTTTCTTATCCGGAAAACTATCAATCAATAACTTCAGGGTCAATCCAATATTCTTAACTCGTTGAGCTTCGTCAATCAAGATTATTTCAGCATTACCAATAAGCGTACTTAATTGCGTTGAGGTTACTTCAGTTAAATATTTTCTTACATCGGGTTCGTCGCAATTTAACCAAAGCGTTTTCTCCGTGAAGGAAGCCTGTAAAGCCCTCAATATCGTTGTTTTACCAACTTGTCGAGGTCCAGTAAGCACTAAAACTTTGCCCTTTTTTACTCTCTCCGTTAAAATTGAAAATAGTTGTCTTACGATCATATTATCATCAAAAAAGATTATAATCCAAAATTATTATAATAACATTAGATTATAATCTTTTTTAATGATATTTTTTGTTAAATTTTCTAAAATCTAATAATTCGTGAATTGCTTCATGAATTGCTTCATGAATTATTAAAATAAAAACAACTCATATATTGTCATTACAGGTAAGTACAGGTGTATCCCTACCAAAATATTAGTTAGGTTTGTAATATTATACTTTTTCATTACTTAACCATACTTTAGCATACACAATGGGAGCAATTTTTGGCGTTCTTTTTCACTTCATCGGTGGTTTTGCATCGGGTAGTTTTTATATTCCTTACAAAAAAGTTCGTGGTTGGTCTTGGGAAAGTTATTGGATAACTGGAGGGGTTTTCTCTTGGTTAATCGTTCCGCCAATTGCTGCTTATTTGACCATTCCAGATTTCGCTTCGATCATTTCAAACACCGAAGGAACTGTTTTATTTTGGACTTATTTGATGGGTTTATTGTGGGGAATTGGTGGTTTAACTTACGGTTTGGGCGTTCGATATTTGGGCGTTTCTTTGGGTAGCTCCATCATTTTAGGACTTTGTTCGGTTTTCGGCTCGTTGATTCCGTCGATTTATTATAATTTCAATCCAACGGCTGGTAAAGATACGATCCACGATTTAATGACAAATCACTGGGGACAAATGGTTTTGTTAGGCTTAGCAATTTGCGTAGCGGGCATCGTGATTTGTGGCAAAGCGGGTGGTATGAAAGACAAAGACCTCAACGGAGAAACCGCCGATAATGCCGAATTTGACATCTCAAAAGGCTTAGTTTTTGCCATCATTTCGGGTGTTTTGAGCGCTTGTTTTAGCTTTGGCATTGAGGCAGGTTCACCCATGGCACACATAGCTAATGAACAATGGGTTAGTCAGCATGTTGGTCAGGGTGAGTTTTTGTATAGAAATAATGTGGTTTATGTGGTGATTCTTTGGGGTGGACTGACCACCAATTTGATTTGGTGTCTGTATCTAAACTTCAAAAATAAATCATTTGGAGATTATTCAAACGGAAAAACGCCCTTGTTGAAAAACTATCTTTTCTCCGCCATTGCGGGTACAACTTGGTTTTTACAATTTTTCTTTTACGGAATGGGCGAAAGTCGTTTAGGCAATGGTCCCAGTTCGTGGATTTTACACATGGCGTTTATTATCTTGGTCGCTAACTCGTGGGGCTTAGTTTTGAAGGAATGGAAAGGGGTTTCAAAGAAAACATTAACCACTATTATTGCCGGAATTTTAACCATTATTTTGTCGGTTTTAGTGATTGGATACGGAAATTCGTTGAAATAAGTAGATATTTTTATGAAACACGGCTTGCGTGGATTACACCTAGATTTTGTAAATTTTATTCGTGTCTAATCCACTCGAGCCGTGTTTTCCATTAGTACAAAAGAATGCTAAATTATTTTTCCTTGTAATTTCTTAGTATGAACTACCAACCGGTCACATAAAATTCCCCATGACAGTTCTATCAATTCCTGCTTCCAAATCCGTAAAATAGCTTAAATGAATGAATTTCACTTTTGTTTATTTTTAGCAACTGATTTTAAAAATGTTTTTATTTCGTGCATAAAAATCTCTCCGTATTGCTGATATTTTTGCTGTCCAACTCCCGACACATTTAACATGGCTTCTTGGGTAATTGGCTTTTGTTGCGACATATCCGAAAGCGTTGCATCCGAAAATATGACAAACGGGGGAATATTTTTATCATCCGCCAGACGTTTCCGAAGTTCACGTAATTTTTCAAAAAGTGCATCTTTAATGACTTCTTTTTTGGTTTTTTCTTTTGGCGCAATTGTTTCCCGTTCGGCTTGACGTTCTTCAAAAGGTTTGTATCTCGTCAAATTCACTTTCCGGCCTTCCTTCAAAACCGCCCACGAAGCATTGTTGAGCCGATAAGCGTGTCCTTCATCATACGCAATATCCATCACACCCGAATTGAGCATTTGTTGGAGATATTCGGCCCATTCATCGGCTTTCAACTCTTTCCCAGCCCCGAAGGTTTTAATTTCGTGGTAACGGTTATCGATTAATCGTTTATTATTTGAACCTCTCAAAATATCGATCAACATGGTCATCGCTATTTTTTCGTTGGTACGAGCCACGGCAGAAAGGGCTTTTTGGGCTAATAAAGTAGCGTCAAATCGCATAGGAGGGTTTTTGCAAACATCACAATTCCCACAATCTTTGGTAACTTCTTCATTAAAATAACTCAATAAAATACGTCTTCGGCAAATTTCTGCTTCGGCATATTGCTTCATTCTATCGAGTTTTGCATGCTGAACTTCCTTCATTTCTGCGGGCAAATCGGAGCTTGCAATCATATCTTTTCTAACCAGTACATCTTGATAGGTATAAAAAAGGAGCGTATCTGCTCTCACCCCATCACGACCTGCACGACCAATTTCTTGGTAAAAACTTTCTACATTTGAAGGCATCGAATAGTGCATTACCCAACGAACATTGGATTTATCAATGCCCATCCCGAAGGCAATGGTTGCCACAATCACTTGAACATCATCCCGGATAAAAGCATCCTGGGCTTTAGAGCGGTCGGCAGCGGGCATTCCTGCATGATAATATTTCGCTTTGATACCCACTTTTTGTAAAGCCTCGGCAACGGTTTCCGTATTTTTTCGACTTAAACAGTAAATAATGCCTGCTTGTCGGGGATGTTCTTGAATGAAGTTTTGGATAATTTTTAATCGATTTCTCCCAGGCAAAACCGAAAGGGAAAGATTGGGTCTATCAAAAGAAGAAATGAACGTTCGGGCTTCGGGAATGCCCAACTGCGAGAGAATATCCTTCCGAGTAACACGGTCGGCGGTGGCAGTTAAGGCAATAACAGGCACATTTGGAAAGGCTTCTTTCAAAACGTGCAACTTGGTGTATTCAGGTCTGAAATCATGTCCCCAAGTCGATACGCAATGCGATTCGTCAATGGCAAATAAACTAATATTCAATGATTTAATCCAGTCTAAATAGCCTTGTGTAAATAGTTTTTCGGGAGAAATGTATAACAATTTCAATTCGCCCGCTCGTACCTGTCGCTCGATGATGGCTTGCTGATTTACGTCCAAAGAAGAGTTTAAATATGCCGAAGGAATTCCGTTGGCTTTAAGGGCTTGCACTTGGTCGTGCATCAAAGCAATTAAAGGGGAAATAACCAAAGTTAGTCCCGGCATAATAAGCGCAGGAACTTGAAAACACACGGATTTTCCACCACCCGTCGGCATTAAAACCATCGCATCTTGTCCATACAAAACCCAATCAATAATATCCGCTTGAAGCGGTCTAAATTTATCGAATCCGTAGTACTGTTTTAAGACTTGTTCTTTGGTGAGGAGCATTTTTTGGATGATTGATTGAATAGCAAAGTTACATTTTTCAAATGATTTATACTCAATCAAACGAAATCTATTACTTTTGGAAAAATGTACCCTGAAGTCCTGACTTTGGATAATTTCGATCGACAAAAAACAAAAATTAAATGCAAGAAACCATATCCACCACCCCGCCCGTCCGACAATTTTTAGGCGAAGAATTTGAACTCACAACTTGGGAAAGCGTTAAGCCTTTTTACGAAAATTTGGTAAGCCGTGCCATCGGAAATGCGGATGATTTACGCAAATTTTTTGCCGACCGTTCTGAATTGGAAAGTTATCTTTCTGAGAATTTCGCTTGGCGTTACATTAAAATGACTTGCGATACGGGCGATAAAGAAATAAAAGCGCATTTCGATCAATTTGTGAGTGAAATACAACCACAATTGGCTGAATATGACGATATTTTGAATAAAAAAACCCTCGAAAATCCTTTCTTAGGTGAATTAACTGAGACGGGTTTTGATGCGTCAGGCTTCCGAATAACGATTCGGGGAATGCTACAATCAACGGAGATTTTTAGCAATGAAAATATTCCTTTGTTTACCGACATCCAAAACCTTTCGAGTGAATATCAGGGAATTAGTGGCGGAATGACGGTTGAGATTGACGGACAGGTAAAAACGCTCCAGCAAGCCAGTGTTTTCTTAGAAAATACCGACCGTTCTTTACGTGAATCGGTTTACCATATCGTTCAGGAACGTCGTTATGTAGAGCACGAAAAGATAGACGAAATTTTCAATAAACTGACTAAAATACGTAATCAAGTAGCCTCAAATGCAGGTTTTGAGAATTTTAGAGATTATACTTTTGCGGCATTAAAACGCTTTGATTATACTGCTGAAGACTGTTTTGTTTTCCACGAAGCCGTTGATGAAACCGTTGTTCCGATGCTGAATGAATTAATGGAAGAACGTAAGAATACCTTGAAATTGGAGAGGCTTCGTCCATGGGATAGAGCAGTAGATACAGAAGGACGCCCAGCTTTGCATCCTTTTAAAGGTGGCGAAGATTTACTGAATAAAACCATTGAATGTTTTACCAAACTTGACCCATTTTTGGGTGAATGTCTCCGTATAATGAAGCGTATGGGACGTTTGGATTTAGAATCAAGGGTTGGAAAAGCGCCTGGAGGTTATAATTATCCTTTGGAGGAAACAGGTTTTCCATTTATTTTCATGAATGCATCTTCGTTGATGCGTGATGTCATTACGATGCTTCACGAAGGCGGCCATGCGTTGCATTCAATCGTTACGAAAGACTTGGCGTTAAATACTTTCCGTAATTTCCCTTCGGAAGTGGCCGAATTGGCTTCCATGTCGATGGAATTAATTTCGATGGATCATTGGGACGTTTATTTTGACGATGAAGAAGAATTGAAGCGGGCTAAAATCCAGCATTTGGAGGACATCATCGGTACGCTTCCGTGGGTGGCAACGGTTGATAAATTTCAACATTGGATTTACGAAAACCCAACGCACACCACCGCAGAACGCACAGAAGCGTGGATAGGTATATACGAGCAATTTGCGGATAGCGTAACGGATTGGTCGGGTTTAGAAAAATACAAGGCGACGATGTGGCATAAGCAGTTACACATTTTTGAATTACCTTTTTATTATATTGAATACGGCATTGCGCAATTAGGAGCGATTGGCGTTTGGAAAAATTACAAAGAAAATCCACAAAAAGGATTAGAAGGTTATTTGAATGCTTTGAGATTGGGTTACACCAAATCCATGGGCGAGATTTACGCCGCTGCTAATATTCCTTTCGATTTCTCAAAAAATCATATTGCCTCGTTGATGGATTTTGTGAGAGGGGAGTTGGCGGTTTTGAAGGGGTAGAGTGTTTTAATACCAAAATAATTTTAATATGCACTCAAAAAAGTTTAAATATCAACAGTATCTTAATTTATACCCGAATTGTCCACATGATTCTTGTAGAGAAATGAGTCAAGATTGTTTTCGATGGGTTTTTAAAGATAATTTTTTAGATAGTTTTATACCAATGAATCTAATAAAAGAGCCACCTTTAAGAATGTTAGATAATACCGATTTATTGTGTAAGGGCTATGGATTATCATTATTTGATACATTTGAAAATGGACTTTCAAGATTTAAGAACCTTTACAACAGGAAGCGTGGAATATCACATGATGATTTTGTTAATGAAAAAGGAAATGCAATCGCAACATTAGAAATGATTAAAAATGATGGAGTTTATGGTGATTTGAATACAGGAAACGGACATTTTACATTCCATGAATACGAAGAAACTGACTTATCATCAAAAATTGTTAATATTACAGAAATATTTGACGAAAATGGAAACTTTAAACGGTAAAAACTTAGACAATCTCATTTTTAAAAATTCTCTCACTCGCATTGTTGATGTACAGAATTTTGAAGGTCCACTATTGACTTTGTTTCAAGATATTATAACTAAAAATCTTTACTTATTTGATTGGGTTGATAGGGATATATCATTTAATAGATGGGTAGTATATCGCTGTAATCCTGATACACTCAATCAATTTATTAAATCAAAAATTTCTCATTATGACCTATTTATGTCTGATGAGTCTATCTGTTATTCAATTGACATTGATAAAAACATAATGTGGAATAATTCTCAAGAAATAATTAAGCAAGATTTGTCTAAGTCTTATCTTCCTCAACGAGATGTTTTTTTTGAAGAAGTTGATTGTCCTAATTTTAAGAAATTAACGGAGTTTATTGCAATGCAATCTACACATAAATATTCAAAAGCATTAGCTCCAAAATATGCTTCTATGACTTATAGCAATATGCCTAATTTGAAGCATTTTAAATATAAACCAGTGAGCAATAACGTATTTATTGTCATTGACAAATCCCAATATTCTGATGAAATAAATAAGGTAAATATTTATAATTATAAATGGGAAATGAACAGATCAAATGTCTCTCAAATTACTAAAAAAGTAAATTCTTATGCTTAAAAAAATAATTAACTTTGTTACGAAACAAGAGTGGCTATTTACTTCAATTAAGGGGGAATCTCGTATAATCATTAATATCAGTGGTAATAATGGAACATTTCAGTGTGTCGCAGATGTACGTGAAGCAGAAGAAAGGTTTATATTTTTATCTATTTGCGGTGCGAATGTTCCAGATGATAAAAGAACACTGATGAGTGAACTTTTGACACGAATAAACTATGGTTCTTTTTTAGGAAATTTCGAAATGGATTATGAAGATGGAGAGATAAGATATAAAACCAGTATATGTTGCAAAAGCTCAGAATTGACAATTAATATTATTGAACATATTGTTATGGCGAATATTGTTATGATGGATACGGCATTAACAGGTATCATGAAGTTGATTTATGGAGATATTACTGCTCAACAAGCATATGATTTGATAGAAAATAATAAGATTGAATAGAAAAAAATCTATTCAATCTTATCCTACTTCAAAGGAATTCCCCGCTGAGTCAAAAATGTGATTGCATTTTGGTCGCCTTTCGCCACGGCACGTTGCATGGCTTTGATACCGTTCGGAAAATCACCGTGTTGTCCGTATTCCAAGCCAATATTATAATCAAAACTACCATCTTTTTTATCGGCTAAAATTCCTTTTTCCCAAGCTTTTACCGCATTTTGCCAATCGCCCATGGATTTGTAGGCAACGCCCAAATTTTTGTAGGCTAAGGTTGCTTTTGGGTCAATTTTAATGGCTTTTTCTAATTCTTTAATTTCACCTGCGTGGTCGCCTTTATGGTTCAAAATCGTACTGAGATTGATGTGTGGGTCGGCAAATTTTACGTCCAAATTCATGGCAGATTGATATCGTTTCATGGCCTCGTCTTCCTTGCCTTGTTTTGCCAAACATAAACCCATAATGTTCTGTGCAAATTGGTTTTTATGATCCGATTTATCCAAAGCAATCTGCGATTCATCCATGGCGATGTTAAATTTTCCCGTGTAATAATAAGCCGCACCAAGCATCCAGTGGAGGTTTTGCATTTCTTTTGGCTTGATTTTTAGTGCCGCCTCGAAATTATCAACCGTCAAATTGTACTGCTTTTCATCAAAATAAATCTGTCCCAAAGCCGTATGAACAGCAGCGGTTTTGAAAGTGGTTTTGTGCGTTTCTTCAAAATAAAACTTGGCTTTTTCGTTGTCTTTTTTACCAAACCAGTACCAGCCCAGGTTGCTAGTCACCATTGGTTCGTTTGGATGTTTTTCGTAAATGGGCGTAAACAAAGTCAGCGTGTCTTTCCAATGCTTGGATTGATTGAATGATAGAAACGTTAAGCCCAATAAAAGTGCCGCTCCAACTCCTAGTAGGAGTTTATGGGCAGTTGCTTTTAGGTATAAACCATTAGCAAAAACGGCTAAAATTACCAAAGGTCCAATCGAGGAAACGTAGAAATAGCGGTCTGCCATCAAGGCACTACCAACGGGTAAAACTTGCGAAACGGGGAAAATTACGATGAGAAAATAAAGTCCACCCCACCAAACCAGTTTATTCTTGCGACCCGTCCAAAACAAGAAAATTGCTAAAGCCAATACGCCCGCAAAGGCAGAATAATAAATGGAAGGAATTGCTCCGTTGGTTTTTTGTGGATATGGATAAAAGGCAATTAAATTGGTAGGCAAAACCATTTTTATCCAATAATAAAGTACGCCATAATTAATCATGAAAAAGCGTTCTGAGAAAGAATAAACATCAGAAATTACTTTCGTGGCATTCGCTCCTGCATCACTTTGGGCTTTGATTGAAATAATACCCGTAATCAAAGAAACGACAAGAAATGGTGCTTTTTCTATGCCGATTTTGACAATTTGCTTGCGGTTTAGTAAGAAATAATCGGTAATTAAAAACACTACTGGCAAAATTACTGCCATACCTTTTGCTAAACACGAAAGTATAAATAAGCCCAAAGCATACCATAAATTTTTGTTTTTCCAGTCGGTAACCACGTTGTTGTCAGTGTCCACACTGACAACTGTTTTCCTTTCGCTAATGTCTGTGGAGACATCAACTGTGTATTTCAAATATTGCCAAAAAGACAAAAGTAAAAATAAGGTATAAAGCACGTCTTTGCGTTCAGCCGCCCATACCACTGACTCCACGTGTAGCGGGTGAAAAGCAAAAAGTACCGAAGAAAGCGCTCCAATCAAGAAGTTTTTACTCAATTTTTCCACCACTTTGAAGACCAAAATGCTGTTAATAATGTGAATAATGGTATTGTTGAAATGATAAACCCAAGCTGTATCTTTTACCAAAGAATATTCAATATAATACGTTATCATTGTTAGTGGATGCCAGTTACCGAGATAATAATCTGAAATGAGGGTCTTGAAATTTTTGAATGAAACTTGGCGTAAATCTTCGTTATTCACAATATAAGCCAGATCGTCCCAAACGAAACCATTCCGAAAACCAGGGAAAAAGGCGAGCAATGCACCGAAGGCAATGACTCCCGCAAGAATCCAAAGATTGCGGTCAGTATAAGGAATTGGTTCAATCAAAGTTTCGGGTTTTTTAACATTTTTTTTAGTTTGATTAACCGTTTGTGGCGTTCTTAGGCGATTCATAGGAATCTGTAATACTTTATTCTTTGCCATATTGGATAAGGGGATTGCGAGGTTCTTGATGATAAGCAAATAATACGTAAAAATATAAACATTTGGATTTACATGGCTTAATTGTGCCTAAAAAGAAAGCCAAGTAGTATTCGGATTTACCATTGGCTTTTTTACAAGGGAAAATATTTAGAAAAATCATCGAAGGTGAACCTTGATTTTTAGGTTTACCTTCGTATTTGGCTTTGGAATATTTGTAAATGCAGATTGCTTAACAAAATCATAATAATTATTCACGATGATTGTCTCAAGTATTCCTTTTTTCTTGAAATTCAAAATAAGCGCATTTCTATTTTATCGTGTTGAAGTTGAAATTGATTAGACCAAAAATCTGTTTTGAATTTTTGTTTCTCCACAAAGATCGCCTTCAATCTTTGTCAATCTAAAATTGTAACGCATTTGATCATGCGGTGCTTTGGTGGAGTAGCTTTCATTTTTACGTATATCTTCGGATCGCATAGCTATCACGGTAACCTCCGAAATAATTATCGTAAAAATAAACACCCGACAGACACATTATAGCAACAGGAATTTTATTTATTGAATGGATTTTTTCACGATAATCGTTGGTAGGTTAATCATTCAATAGGTTGCGATGCAGATAAATAAAAAATACTCACCGTTTTCCCATTCATTATTTTAGTAAATAAATATATCTCAATCCGCATCAAAGCATTTCAAAAGGATGATTTTGTGCGTAAAATTACTAATTCAGACCTATTTTCGAGACTTTAACAATTCTCCAAAATTCACACAAAAGAATTTTCTGTTTCCTGTCAATAAATTCTAAAGGATTATCATTATTTTTGTACTTTTACAAGAAAATTGATTTAGAGCAAAACCAATGCTCAATTATTCAACTCAGCTAACAAAGAACTTATCATAAAAATGGGATTATTTAGCTTCCTAACTTCGGATATTGCGATTGACCTTGGTACTGCCAATACGTTGATCATCCACAATGACAAAATCGTAGTTGACGAACCATCAATTATCGCCCTCGACAAAGCTACTAATAAGGTTTTGGCCATTGGGAATAAGGCGATGCAAATGCACGAAAAAACGAATGAAAATATTAAAACCATTCGCCCGCTTAAAGATGGAGTAATTGCCGACTTTACTGCCGCCGAGTTGATGATCCGTGGAATGATAAAAATGATTGACACTGGAAATCGTTTTTTCACCCCTTCGCATCGCATGGTTATTTGTATTCCTTCTGGAATTACAGAGGTTGAAAAACGTGCCGTAAAAGATTCTGCCGAACACGCAGGCGCCAAGGAAGTTTATATGGTGCACGAGCCAATTGCTGCCGCAATCGGTATCGGAATCGACATTGAGCAACCAAACGGTTCAATGATTGTTGATATCGGTGGTGGTACTACCGAAATTGCCGTTATTGCCCTTTCAGGAATCGTTTGTGAGGCTTCAGTGCGTATTGCAGGTGATGTTTTTACCCGTGATATTGTTGATTATATGCGACGTGAACACAATCTTTTGATTGGTGAGCGTTCAGCTGAATTAATAAAAATTTCAGTGGGTTCAGCTTTGCCAGAATTAGAAAACCCTCCGGCAGATTATGAAATCCGTGGGCGTGATTTAATGACCGGTATTCCGAAAGAAATTAAAGTTACGTATTCAGAAATCGCCTATGCTTTGGACAAATCAATCTCGAAAATTGAGGAAGCAGTTATGAAGGCTTTGGAGGTTTCGCCGCCGGAATTATCAGCCGATATCTATCACAACGGGATTCATTTAACGGGTGGAGGTGCTTTATTACACGGTTTAGATAAGCGTTTAGCCAATAAAACAAAATTGCCTATTCACATTGCCGACGATCCGCTTCGGGCGGTTGTGCGAGGAACGGGCGAAGTTTTGAAACATTTAGACCACTTTAAACCAATTCTTATTTCTTAATATCCGAGTGATGATGAATGATAAAGTAAAGAGTATAGAGAAATTTGGATAGAATAGACTCATTTGAGTTCTTACTCTTGGATTTTCTCTATACTCTTTTCTGTTAAATTTCTCATGTATATACCATGACCTAATCTCTAAAAAAATGTACCAACTCGTCCAATTTTTATCTAGACAACGAGCCTTCATTTTGTTCGCATTTTTGGAGGTACTGAGCCTTTGGTTTTTTTATTTCTACAATAATTATCCCAACGCTATTTTCTTCAACAGTAGCAATTATTACGCTGCAAAAGCTTTGAGTACTTCAAATTCGATCAGCGAATATTCCAAATTGAGCGAGGTAAATACTGAATTAGCTTCTGAAAACAGTCGTCTAAATTCTATAATAGCTACCTTGCAAGCTCGGCAATTAGATAAATCAATCGTCAATTACAGAGCTGATTCTAATGTTGCCAATAGATTTAAGTTCGTTGTAGCTAAAGTGGCAGCTCTGTCGATAGCTCAATTTAACAATTATATTACCATTGATAAAGGTTTGGCAGATGGATTAGCCCCCGGAATGGGCGTAATTTCTGCAACGGGGGTTGTCGGTAAAATCAAGTCTTGTTCGGAACATTATTCGGTAGTAATTTCTATTTTGCATTCAGAATATTCAGTATCCGCAAAATTGAAAAGTAATAATGAAATAGGTTCAGTGAAGTGGAAAGGTATTAATCCTGATTTTGTTGAAATGACGGAAGTGTCTCGCTACAAGACTGTTAAAATCAAAGATACGGTAGTTACCTCAGATTTTAACTACGTTTTTCCACCCAATATTACCATTGGATTCGTCAAAAAAGTGGGCGTAAAACCTGACCAAACGTTTCATGAAATTAATGTACAATTAGCGACAAATTTCCATACACTTGCCTATGTATATGTAATAAATAACAAATTATTAGGTGAACAAAAAGCATTGGAAGAAAAAAATGGAGAGGTGAAGGTGAAGTAGTTTTTGCCATTGACTGTTGGTAATCGCTCTCAGGACATATTGCTAAAATGAAAGTTCACGATGAAAATAAGTAAATAAAGCCAATTCCTGAAAGCCGAATGCCGACAGCCAACCGCTAATAATAAATGACTCCAAGAAGTATAGTTTCCCAGGTTCTTATTTTTGTATTTTACCTTTTGTTACAAATATTTTTTGTAAGACAATTGGTACTATTCGATTATGGCTTCTGTTTTGTGTATGTGGCCAGTATTATTCTTTTACCTTTCGATGTAAATAAAATTATATTAATTTTACTGGGATTTTTATCAGGAATCACCGTTGATATTTTTTACAATACCTTGGGCGCAAATGCAGCTGCAATGACGCTCATAGCATTTTTACGCCCCAAGGTAATGACTCTATTAACCCCACAAAGAGGCTACGATGACCGCCAGACACTCACCTTAAATTCAATGGGTTTGAGGTGGTTTATCACTTACGCATCGAGTTTAATTTTTTTGCACCACCTTGTATTATTCTCATTAGAGGCTTCAGATTGGGGACTATTTTTGCCAGTCATGGCGAAGGTAGTTTGTAGTACAATTTTCACGACAACGGTAGTAGTAATAATTCAGTTTTTTAGAAAATAATTATGTTTGATTTTGGTAAATTATGAGTGGAGATTCTATTAACTCAGATCGTATAACAAAAACCGAACATTGAATTGCTAAAATCCTTTCACCATCATCACACATTTCTTTACAACTTCCGTGATTTGTTCAAAATTTCCCGAAGCTAAAACGTCCTTTGGAAACAATTGAGAACCCATTCCCACGGCAGTTACTCCCGCTGAAAACCATCCCTTCAGATTTACTTCGTTGGGTTCAACGCCGCCGGTCACCATTACTTTTGCATGAGGCAAGGGTGCTTTAAGCGCTTTTACAAACGCCGTTCCCAGCACATTGGCAGGGAAAATCTTAATAATATCGGCTCCTCCTTGTTGAGCATTATAAATCTCCGAAATGGTCATTACGCCCGGCATCCAAGCTATTTTATGCTTGTTGCATACTTCGCCCACGGCAGGATTTAGGCATGGTTGCACGATAAAATCAGTATCCAAACTGACAAAATATTCGGCTTCTTCGGCTGTGAAAACGGTACCAATGCCAATGGCCATGTCGGGTAATTCTTCTCGAACATATTTTACTAATTCCGCAAAAATTAAGGCCGCCCCTTCACCACGATTTGTGTATTCAAAAACGGTGATTCCACCATCGTAACACGCTTTTACGACTGCCTTACTCACTGCCAAATTAGGGTGGTTGAACAAAGGCATAATGGGTACCTCACTCAATTTTGCGTATAATTCTTCTTTTGTAAATTTCATATTATTTGTAACCACTTAGAAATATAGGAAACTTAAAGTTTCATTAGGTTCCAAATGGCGCTTTGAATGTTGTGTTATGAGTATAGAAAGGCTAAAGTAATAAAATATACACCTTCTTGGGGATTATAAACATGAAAATTGAATGTGGAACATTATCCGATGGCAAATTAAAAGTTAATAATTTTATCTTTTCAACCTCCCACTCACATCTCCATTTACCACCGCCTCCACTTCTTGCACGCTCACTAAGTTGAAATCGCCTTCGATGGTATGTTTTAAAGCTGATGCGGCAAGGGCAAATTCGAGTGCTTGCGTACAGTTTTTATAAATTAATTCTCCGTAAATATAACCGGCCATGAAAGCGTCTCCTCCACCAATCCTGTCCACGATGTCTGGAATATTAATGGCTTCTGTTTCAATCATTTGAGCACCGTCCCAACATCTTCCCAAGAGTGTATTATGCGATGCCGATAGTTGTCCTCGCTTGGTAGTTAATACTTTTTTTACTTTTGGAAATTGCTCCGTAATTTGTTTGCATACGGATTTAAAGCTGCCTTTTTCATCAATAGGGACAATCCCAAACATATCTTTCGCATCACCTTTGCTACAAACAATTATATCACAATGTTCAACTAGTTGAGGCATAATTTCGTTCGGAAGTTTGCCCCATTTCCAAAGGTTTGAACGATAACCCACATCAGCAGATACGGTAATACCCATTCGGTTGGCGGTTTGAACGGCTTCTAAACAAGCTTGAAATGCACCTTCTGAAATAGCAGGCGTTATACCTGTAAAGTGAAACCATGTGGAATCTTTCAGAATTTCTTCCCAATTAAAATCAGTAGGAGCAAGTGTGGCAAAAGAGGAATTTGCCCGATCGTAAACTACTTTACTTGGACGCATAGCAGCTCCTTTCTCTACAAAATAAATGCCGATTCTATCGCCTCCGTAAACAATATCTTTCGTTTCGACGCCGAATTTTTGAAAAATATTTGTGGCAGCTTGCCCCAAATCGTTATCAGGGAAACGGGTAACGTGGTTGGCTGGAATGCCTAAAATAGCTAACGAGGATGAAACATTTGCTTCGCCACCGCCAAAATTTATATCAAACTGAGTAGCCTGTGGGAATCGTGAAAAATTTGGCGTACTTAAACGCATCATGACCTCTCCGAAGGTAGTAACTTTCATATTTTTTTATTGATAATTTTCAAATAAAAAAGTAAAATGCAATTTACAATGTTCATGTTAAAAAGAACATATGAGTTGATAATTACTTTCTTGAATTTGCTGTTTGAAAACTTTTGCTAAACATTTGGGTTAAAAAATGGGTTTATTCTGTTAATTTCTCAACATTATTTGTTCCCTAATGAATCGATTTTTGTTGTATTATTCTCACATAAACGCTCGTCTCCTTTAAATCTTTAGTGAACTGCTTCCATTTTGCGAATGAAATCACCTCGAGATTCTGCCGCCTGTACTTCGTCATAATGCAAGGCTTGCGAAATACATCCTGCAATTAATTGATTTCTAATGATACTACCTGCTTTTGAATTTGGTAAGGCTTTCTGCACTGCCCAATAACATAATCGTAAAATCCACCAACCTATCTTCAAGGTCAAACTTTGGAACAAATTCCAAAAATAGTTACGAATTAAGCATTTATTGGAATTATTTTTAAAATGACCTTCCAATACTTTAACATTCAGCATTGAAAATTATACCTTTTTTTTCCTTGAAATGTTCTTTTAATACTTGAAAATGCAAATTGACGTTTATTTTTTTAAAAACGTGCTTCAACATTTGAAAATTGAGCATTAATTTTTACTAATTTCCCTTAAAATAGTCCTCCATCAAATTTTCAAAGATATTTTCTCACCGCATCTGCAAATCCTGCTAATTGGGTTAAATCCTCACCCCATAGGCTGCGATTAGCTAATACTTTTTCTAAATCAAAATCTTGCCATGCTTCATAAAAATAAGGAGCAAAATTACAGTTGATAGGATAATAACTACCGTTAGATTCTCCGTAATAAATTCCGTTTACTTCTTTTTCGCCTTTCATAAACTGCAAATATGCGGCAAACCCCATCGTAAAAAGTTCAGGAGCTTTTCCAAATTCACGGTAATATTGAAGAAGAATTGGAATGTTTCGCATCTTCATTTTGGTCGTATATTGAACGGAAATATCCAATAATTTATGATTTAAAAATGGATTTCGGAAACGGTCGAGCACCATTCTGCCAAATCTGTCCTTTATTTTTGAATCTATTTTAAAGGGAATCGCTAAGGCAATTTCGCCCAGCATCAAATTCATGATAATTCTGCTCAGATAACTATTTGCCATGACATCTTTCACGGTTCGGAATCCTAAAAGGTACGACATCGCACACTGGAGTGAATGCGTGCCATTGAGCATACGGAGTTTCAATTCACGATAAATTTCAATGTCTTTTTCAATTACAACCCCCGAATCTACTTGCGAAAATGATAGCACTTGATGAACATGTTCGTTGCCTTGAATTGCCCATAGACGATAGACTTCCGAAAGCACCATAAGATTATCTTGATAACCAAATTTTGCTTGTAATTCAGAAACCATTTCTGCTTCAGGTTTTCCTGGCACTATTCTGTCAACTAATGAGTTACAGAAAGAATTGTGGACTTTTAACCAGTCAATAAATGCGGGTTCAAGATTATTTTTTTGAGCTTGCCTAAACACAATATCCTTCAACATATCGCCATTCCCAACGATTAATTCCGTCGGAACGATGACCATACCGCTTTCAGCAGAACCGCTAAAAAATTTCCAACGCTCATGCAAAAAAGCCAGGAGTTTAACGGGGAAAGATGAGGGCGGATTATTCGTAATTTTATCATTATCCAAAAATGCTATGCCAACCTCCGTGGTATTTGAAATAACAATTTGCATTTCAGGATTTTGGGCACATTGCAAAATTTCATGCCATTGAGAACGGGCAGAAAGGGTGCGAGAAATAGAAGCATTCAAGATATATTCCTCAATTGGCTGACCATTTTCGATGCCTTTTACAGCGTGCGTAAAAAGTCCGTCCTGTTCGTTGAAATCATCAGCATCCCCTTTGTCGGTTGATTTTACAATCACAACTCGCCCATTAAAAACACCTTGTTTATTGGCTTTATCAATAAAATAATCGCACAAGCCACGTAGTAAAACTCCCGTTCCGAACTGTAAAACTTTTTCTGGTAAATCAAAAACCGATGGCTCTGGCAAGTTTAATTGTTCCCTCAAATTGATCGAATTAAAAGTTAAATGTGATTTGTTGAGTTTGTCGTTCATGCTATCTTATTTATAGTTTTTATACGTTGGAAAGAAGATAATATATGTAGATATACTCATTTTGAAAGAAGATTTTAGGCTTAAAAATTAAAATATCTGGTTTTTCGATAAATACAAAAAGCGTAAACGTTTACAGAAATTTTCTGATTCGTCCTACGCTTTTTGTATTTAAACCTTAAAGCGAAACATTCAGGACAAAATTGAAAGAACTATTTTTTCTCAATAAAATAATAGTAATGATGATACCTTAAATTTGTGTCTTAAAACACCGGTACTTTTTAAAATTTAAATTAATAAATAAAACTGGTCGTCATAAAAAATGTAATAAACATTTTTTATGACGACCAGTTTTATTTATATTGGACTGCTAATTACCAACCGATTGGTATCACTAAGCTTCTCCAATGGGTCCTCTGTAATTCATTGGAAACTGAAAACCGATAGGACTTTGGTCGTCCGAAATTGCGCCATAAGCCTCTTCATATTTTTCAATATTCTCTTTCAGCGCTTGCATTAGGCGGTACACGTGGTCGGGCGTGAGAATCACTCTTGATTTTACTCTTGCTTTTGGAATTCCGGGCATCATTTTGATGAAATCTATGACGAATTCACTCTGTGAATGTGCTATCATGGCTAAGTTCACGTATTCTCCTTCTGCCATTTCTTCAGATAATTCCACGTTGATTTGATTTTCTTCCTGTTGTTGATTTGCCATATTAATTCGGATGTTCTTAAGTCAATTTTTGAGGCGACCGTCGATTGGTTCATATGCCGCTCTGAGACCGGACTTAGCAAGGGTCGCATCAAATATCGAATGTTATAAACGATAGTTTCCACAAATGTATTAATTATTGACAGGGAAACAAAAATCAGCCCTAAATTGCATAAAATTTAGGTTATTTGCTTAAAGTATGAATTTTTAATTAAAAAACAACCATGAAATATAAGCACCTTTTTTTCGACCTCGACCATACGCTTTGGGATCATAATACCAACTCCCGAATTGGCTTGGAGGAAATATATCAACAATTTGATTTACAGAATTTAGGTGTATTTTCTCCAAGCCAATTTTACCTAAAATTCAACGAAATTAATCATCAGTTGTGGGATAACTACGAGGCCGGGAGAATTTCACAATCATCGTTGAGAGAAACACGTTTTCGGTTAATTTTTAATCAGTTGGGTGTAAATATTGATTCGATGTGTGATGAAATTTCGAATACTTACCTCCATATTTCATCAAAAAAACATCACCTCCTACCTAATGCCCTCGAGACCTTGGAATACCTATTTCCAAAATATCCAATGCACATAATTACAAATGGGTTTGATGAAATTCAAGCTATAAAAATGAATGCTGGGAAAATTACTCATTTCTTTCAAGAAGTAATTACTTCTCAGAATTCGGGTTATAAAAAGCCAGATACTCGCATTTTTGAATATGCCTTAAAAAAAATAAAAGCCCTGCCACAGGAATGTTTAATGATTGGCGATAGTTTTCAATCGGATATTGTGGGAGCAACTCGTGTTGGAATTGATGCCGTTTTCTTTAATCCAGACCAACGAAATCAGGATATTTCAGTTAAACCAACCTATGAAATTCGAGATTTGGGGGAATTGAAAGGGATTTTGTAGTTTTCGATATAAGGGACTCATCACGGGAGTATTGATTTCAAAACATCGACAATTGATTATTATCCGTTTTTTTGTCAAAAATCTTCTTGTCACGAATCAGTTTTTTATGTTGTTCCAAAAAATCAACGAAACTATCCAATTGATGATATAATGGCCTAAAGTCATAAGAATCAAAAGAATATCTTTCTTGATAAACATTTTCAAAGTCTGTAATAATGTAATCTAAGGTTTTTATACCATACTTTTTTAACCCTAATAAATAGAAATTTTGGTGATTGAGCGCAAAGCGGTTAGAAGCATAATAACGGGTCGATTTTAAATCCACGGCACGGTCTGCACCGACTAAATCTACGTAACCATAAATTAAACAATTTTTATATTTTGCTTCAGTATAAAACTGAGTTTTGAATTTTGGCGGTAATAGAGCTCTCGCTTTTTCAATAATTCCTTCTTTAAAATCATCTTCATTTTCACCCGTTACCACCGCTTTTTCAAAATCAATTCCTTTTTGTTGTGCCCCAGTCGTAGGTTTACGCACTCGATTTATGCGGTCAAGCATTTCTTGCAGGTCTACTAAGATTTCCCCATGAGCATCAAGGGTTTGGGCTTCGTAGTAGGCGAAGGAGTTTAGGAGCGTTGGGTATATGCGGTACATTGAGTTTAGTTATTGGTTACTCGTTACTAGTTATTGGTTGAAGCACCAACAACATCACAAATTAACTTACGTTTCTGGCGGTTTTTCTTACTTCGGTTTCTTAAATACGTCATATATCCAATCACAATCTTTCCCAAATTCATCAAAATCTTTTTTAAAATTCGTTAGTATTTATGGGTTTAATGTCTCTGTTAATGCACCTTTGGCTTGAACACAAAACTGTAAATTTTCACTAAATAACTATCGTCCAAAACCTTCCGCCGCATTAGCTGTAACGGAACGGAAAGAACGAATAATATGGTCTGAAAGTCAGTATTTTTTCCTTAATATCACAATTATCTGTTAATTTACGACCACCTTTCTATATCTCGAAACTTATTCCAAGCCTCTAAATCATAAAATTTACCTTGAGAAAGAGCGCCTAAAATCTAAAAACGAGTAAAAAGAAGTACTAACCTATCACAAGTCTTTCTACAGGTATATCGCCAATTAAATGATTTTCAATAATCTCCTCAACATCAGATAGTTGTACATTGCCATAAAATACTCCTTCTGGATAAACTACTAAAGACGGACCAAAAGCACAAACATCCAAACAACCCGTTTTTTGGGCTCTTATTTCAGTTAATAACCCTTTCTCTTTCAATGAATTTTTGAAAGCATCGACCAATGCCATGCCTCTTTCGTCCCCACAACATTTTTTGGGTGCATCTTTCTGATTTGTACAGATAAAAACGTGTTTTTTGTATTTCATTATTTTGTTTATTTTATGCTTTCTTTACCGGATACTTTACGATTGATAGCCATTGTTCAAAGTGAATATATAAAAAATTAAACTATCATGCAATTTAACAGTTTTATTGTAATTTTGGTTAGAAGCGTCTAATAAACCGAAATCAAAAAGGTTTCGCAACCCGTCCATAATCCTAAATCGAAAATGACTTTTCAAACCCAAGAACAATACCAATTTATCGAAAGTATCCTCTTTGAAAATCTGGGTTATCACCCAGAAATGCTTGATTTTCAGTTTTTTTATGGAGGCAATTTCAATCTTGCCGTAAAAGTAAAAATATCGGAAGGAGAATATTTTATTAAGTGGAATCAGGGCGATCATGAAGGAATGTTCGAGTCGGAGGCACGTAGTTTACAGGTCTTGCGGGATACGGGCGTAATGTCGATTCCAGAAGTCATAAATCACGGCAAAATCGTGGATAAAGAATACTTAATGATGGAATTTTTGACGACCAGCTTTAAACAATCAAACTATTGGCAGGATTTTGGACAAAAACTGGGAAGATTACATAAACATTCGAATCCACAGTTTGGACTCAATTTCAATAATTACATTGGCGCCTTGCGCCAGTCGAACGAATGGATGGATGATGGCGTAAAATTTTTTATCGACAAACGTTTAAAAATTCAAGTGGGATTGGCGCTGTACGACCGTAAAATTTCGGAAGAATTATACAAAAAATTTAATCAATTATACGAAAAATTGCCTTCCTTAATTCCCAACGAAAAACCCGCTTTACTGCACGGAGATTTATGGTCAGGAAATGTAATGGCTGATAATAAAGGATTGGTTGGCTTGGTTGACCCTGCTTGTTATTACGGTTTGCGAGAAGCTGAACTGGCTTTTACAACCATGTTTGGCGGTTTTGAAACAACCTTTTATGAAGCATACCACGAGGTAAATAACATTGAAAATGGCTTTGGCGATAGAATTCCGCTGTATAATTTATATCCACTGATGGTTCACGTAAATTTATTTGGCGGTGGATATTTGGATGCAGTAGAGAAGATTTTGAAGAAATTTTTAGACTAGGTTCAAGGCACACAGATTAACCCTCAATGAGATTGGGAATAAACAGGGATAAAATTTAGTAGAATTGTAAAACGATAATAAATAAAATATCGTGAAATAATCCTTTTCATTCGTCTATAATCTATTTAATCTATGGGCAATTTACCCAAGACTCACACAAGAATATTGTTGGCTGTCCCATGTAAATTATTTATGCTACAAAAGATTGGTTAATTCCCTTTTCTTCTTCCAGTTATTCAGAGAGGCTTTGGTTGCTAACTTTCTGATAAATTTTTTTTGGGAGACGGGAATCATAATTTTTCCCCTCATTTCTAGCATCTTATCAAAAATTAACATAAATCTCGAACGGCCATTTTAATTTATATTTCAAGAGGTATGAAAAGGGATTTTAGGGAATAATACTTCAATTCACAATCAATAATTTTTAATTCACAGTTGATTTGAACTTGACTAGCATTAATTGTTTCTCATTCATTAATAATTGGTAATAATTGCCTCTCTAATCGGGCGATACGCTAAATTTACCATTGAATCATTCACAAATAAAGTCTCGCCCACTTGTTGTTGTCCAAAAGGCTTATGTAAATGCCTACACACGTGCAATTATGAGCGTACTCGATTTTGAATAACGTTCAATAAATCCTCACAACCCAATTTTACCTTGATCTGTGGCGTTCCAAATGCCGAAAAGTGACTATTGCGCAATGAGAATATCTGTGTTTGTTGCAATGAAATGCCAGTGTTTGCGAATGTTTTTGCCATGTTTGCGGTAAAACGCCCAATCGTAAAGCAGGGATGAATGGGGGGATCCCAGCTACGTAATCCCTCAATCGTCGTGCCATCATCATTGATATAATTGGTATTTTTGACAAACCATTTTGCCTCTTTGGGGAATTTTAAAAAAAAGAAATCGTGGTTGCCCCCGATGACTAGTTTATGACGATGAGCCAAATACCCATCCAATCGTTAAACATTTCTATTTCCTCAACTCGTGCCCGTGAAGAAACATCGCACTTGTGAATCAATAAATCACCGTTCGGAATGGTCATGCGGTGTTGTAAACTGCCAGAATCTGATTTACAAACTATTTTTATTTTCAAAATCAACTATTTTGCCACCAATGTACGAAGACATAAAGAAGAATTTTAAAAACATGGAGTCTTTGTAGGCTTGGCAAGAAAGCGTCTTTTGTAATTGTCCAATTTTAACGATAAATTTAGCTCAATAAACTCAAAATCAATGCAACGTAGAACTTTCCTCAAACAAACAACTGCTCTTACGGCAATATCCACCGTAAACATAAAGCCTCAAACTGCCAGTTTTCCCGTTGTTCTTTCTACCTGGAAGAATGAAAAAGCCAATAATGCCGCTTGGGAGTCTCTTCAAAAATCTGGAAGAGCCTTAGATGCCGTTGAAGCAGGGGCCAGAATTCCGGAAGCAGATCCAAATGATACATCGGTAGGATACGGTGGCTTTCCCGACCGAGATGGCTTTGTCACCCTCGATGCCTGTATTATGGACGAAAAAGGCAATGCTGGGTCGGTAACTTTTCTCCAAAATTTTATGCACCCTATTTCTATTGCTAGGGCGGTCATGGAAAAAACACCACATGTAATGCTCTCAGGAGAGGGAGCTTCTCAATTTGCACTTGCACAGGGATTTAAAAAAGAAAATCTATTGACTGAAACGGCTAAAAAAGCATGGGAAGACTGGAAGAAAACCTCAAAATACGAACCCAAAATCAATATAGAACGCCACGATACCATCGGCTTATTAGCGCTAGGGAATAAGGGCGAGATCTCAGGTGCCTGTACTACCAGTGGATTAGCGTTCAAAATGCATGGTAGAGTAGGAGACTCCCCGATTATTGGAGCGGCAGTTTTTTGTGATGATGAAGTAGGTGGAGCCTGTGCCACGGGATTAGGCGAATTCGTACTGAAAACTTTGGGTTCTTTTTTGATTGTGGAACTGATGAGAAATGGGAAAAATCCTCAACAGGCATGCGAAGAAGCCATTATGAGAATTGTAAAAAGATATAATTACAAAGAATTTCAGATTGGATATTTGGCCTTGAACAAAAAAGGTGAATACGGTGCCTATTCAATTCAGCCAGGATTCAGTTACACGCTTTCCAAAAAGGGCATAACCACGGTTTTTGAAGCAAAAAGTTACATGAAATAGTTTGGCAGAAATTAAACCCCAGATTTTTTAAATCATGCCGAGTTAGACAGATAAATTCAAAAATCCGTATAATTCTATTAAAAAAGTGCATTCGCTGCGCTGTTAACCTGCGCCTTTTTGTCAGGAAAATGAATTAAAACATCCTTGGCAAGTTGTTTGTTTATCTTTATGATAATACCTGTTCACTGATTTGCACCATGTTTCTTTGTAAATCAAAAAGGATGGCTTATTTTTACTGACGATTCTCAGCAACAAAATGGACGAACAAGAAGAACTCCAAGCAACTCAAACCTATTCTGACCTCGAAAAACACCGTGTTTTCGGCAAAGAATTTATGCCTCATATTGACTCTATGTACAATTTTGCCTTTCGTTTGACCAATGACGAAGACGATGCAAATGACTTAGTACAAGATACATATCTTAAAGCATTCAGATTTATTAACTCATTTTCACAGGGAACAAATGCAAAAGCTTGGTTGTTCCGAATCTTGAAAAATAGTTTCATAAATGATTTTAGGAAAAAGTCTAAAGAACCCACTAAAGTGGATTATCAAGATGTTGAAACGACCTACAATTCGGAGGAGGATGCTGAAACTAATCAAACGGTAGATTTACGGGTAGAATCAGTTCAAGACCTGATTGGCGACGAAATTGCCAATGCTTTGAACGCCCTTCCAGTCGATTTTAGAACCGTTATTATCCTTTGTGACGTAGAAGGATTCACCTACGAAGAAATGGCAAAAATTCTTGACATTCCCATCGGAACAGTTCGTTCAAGATTGCACCGTGCGAGAATGTTGTTGAAGGAGAAATTAAAATCGTATGCCAAATCGCTAGGCTATGATGTCAATGCTGCCAGTATGGCAGAATAGTTGAGATTATTCGAATTTGATGATCGTGTGGATTGTCATAAATATGAATACCTCACAATCGTTTTTCCTTTGATCATCTCATATAACCATTCATCAACTACGCTCTAGACTTTACCAGCAACGAATAACCACTAACTTTTTTTATCTCTTCGGGAATTATTTTAAAACACCCCCTGTTTACTAACTACTTGAATGATAAACAATAAACAAAGAGTTAGACCAATATTAAATATTGCAAAATTTAAAAAAAAATGGTTTCCGAGGCTGATAAAATTCAAAAAAAAATATCATGTGAGCATCAAGCTGAGTGCATGAAAATGGTACAACTGATTGTGGATGGTCAGGCAAGCGAAGAAGAAATTCATCAATTCAAATTGAGTATGGATAAATGTTTGCCTTGTGAAACAGGATATGAGTTGGAAAAATGTATCAAAGAAACACTACGACTGAGATTAGAAAAAAAATGTATTCCTTCCAACTTGATTGATTGTATCAATCAGAAGGTTAATCGTTTATAAGATTATTTTTAGAACTAAGTTAGGTTATTAAGTTACTCGTCGCATGCGGATTAGCTTGATAACTTTTTATTTTTGTAGAAGTTCAACTAATCCTGATTCCGCTTTTTAGTAAGTTTGGATTGGGGTATTACCATAAAATTAAGGCTTGGAAAACGGTAAACTTATCATCTTCTCCGCCCCATCTGGATCGGGAAAGACCACTATTGTCAAACATCTTTTGGCAAATAACCATAACTTGGGCTTTTCAATTTCTGCTTGCACCCGTGATAAACGTGGGCGTAATGAAGAAAATGGCAAGGATTATCACTTTATGACACCCAATGAATTCAAAGAAAAAATTATTAATAATGAGTTCGTGGAATGGGAAGAAGTTTATCCAGGAGCTTATTATGGGACTTTGAAATCAGAAATTGAAAGATTATGGGCATCTGGAAAACACGTGATTTTTGACGTGGATGTGCGTGGAGGCGTAAAATTGAAGGAATATTATTTAGAAAGAGCCCTCTCAATTTTTGTCAAAGTACCCAGCGTGGAAGAGTTGGAAAAACGTCTTCGTGAACGTGGAATGGATTCGGAAGATTCTATCTCAAAAAGAGTTTTCAAGATGAAGTTTGAAATGGCTTTTCAAGACCAGTTTGATATTATTTTAATCAATGACGATCTTACAACGGCATTCAGGAAGGCGCAAAAATTATTTGACGAATTTATTCAGAGTTAGGGATTTAGGAGTTTGGGGATTCAGGGTTTGTACATTCCTGAATCCCAAAACCCCAATATCAATAAATCCGATAACCCCCAAACAAATGAAAATTGGTTTATTCTTTGGGTCTTTCAATCCCATTCATATTGGGCATTTAATCGTGGCGAATGTAATGGCAACTACCACCGACTTAGCACAAGTTTGGTTTGTCGTTTCTCCACAAAATCCATTCAAGAAAAATAATTCCCTTTTGCATGAATTTGATCGTTTAACGATGGTTGAGAAAGCCATTGCCGACAATTCAAAATTCAAAGCAATTGATATTGAATTTTCGATGCCAAAACCATCTTTTACGATTGATACGCTGATAAGAATACAGGAAAAACACCCGCAGCATGAATTTAAGTTGATTATTGGCGGTGATAATTTAGCCCAATTCCCCAACTGGAAAAATCATGATAAAATCTTGGAATATTTTGGCTTATACGTCTATCCAAGGCCCGATGCTGTGAAAAGTGACTTAGAAAATCATCCAAATGTGAAATCTATCAATTCACCTTCTTTGGATATTTCAGCGACCTTTATTCGAGATTGTATAAAAAATAAGCAATCCATAAAATATATGGTACCAGAAGTAGTAGAAGAATATATATTGTGGAAAAAATTTTTTTCCGTATGAAAATTAGCATTTTGGGTTGCGGTTGGCTCGGCCTGCCCCTAGCAAAACATTTAGTTGAAAATGGTCATTCAGTGAAAGGTTCAACCACTTCTGAGTACAAAATGACCTACCTTTCGGCGGTAGGAATTAAGCCTTTTTTGTTGAAATTTTCTCCTCAAATTGAAAGTGAAGACATTATTGATTTCCTAAATTCTGAAATTTTAATCATCTGCATTCCTCCACGAGCAGGCAAATATGGGGAAGATTTTCACGCCCAACAAATCAAATCTTTGATGGAATATTTGCCTTCATCCAGCATCAAATCCATTATTTATACGTCCTCCACTTCCGTTTATCCAGACCTCAATCGTGAAGTTACTGAACGGGATGAAGTTTTGGAAAATCATGCATTAACTAAAGTTGAAAATTTATTAAAAAGTACTTCAAAAAACGTTACGATTCTTCGCTGTGGTGGATTAATGGGCGGTGACCGAATACCCGCAAAATACTTTACCGGAAAGACGATTAATACCGGAAAAATACCAGTAAACTATGTGCATCAGCAGGATGTTATTCAAATAATTTCCATGATTTTACTGAAAGAATTTTGGCATGAAACATTCAATGTAGTTTCACCCACTCATCCGATTCGAAAGGAAATTTACCTTAAAAATTGCGAGGAATTTGGCTATGAAAAGCCTATTTTTGAAGAACCTACCGAAGAAATATCGTTTAAAATAATCAGTCCACAAAAATTGATTTCCCAGACTGGTTATGAATTTTTGTATACTAATCCTTTAGATTTTAAGTATTTATAAGAATTATTAGGGTCGCAGGTCTCAATT
>Ga0114959_10000870_pt1 | contig 28085 bp, 22 predicted proteins | sample C_130625_EF_Meta_FD_87317 | JGI IMG/M metagenome (GOLD analysis project Ga0114959, IMG submission 87317) | Freshwater microbial communities from Lake Croche, Canada to study carbon cycling - C_130625_EF_MetaG | ecosystem: Environmental > Aquatic > Freshwater > Lake | place: Lake Croche, Canada... | reverse complement strand
CTGGCCTCGATCGTAACCGTTGCGACCTCCGGCCTCGCTCTCGCCCAGCAGGCCAAACCGGCCCCCAAGCCCGCCGCTGTGGTGGCGCCTGCTCAGACGCCAACACCAACGCCAACACCGGCGGCCGCAGCAACGCCTGACGCCGCCCAGCCTGACGCCCCGATCGTCACCGGCTTCCGCTCGGCCAAGTTTGGCGCCGCCGAGGCTGACGTTGTGGCCGCCATCACGGCGGATTTCGGCATCGCCAAGGAGAAAATCCGCAGAGAGGACAACCCGGCCGAACTGACCCACGCCCTCATCATCACCGTGCCGGACCTGCTCGAAGGCGGCGGCACCGCCGATGTGGCCTATGTGTTCGGCTACAAGACCAAGACGCTGATCCAAATCGGCCTTACCTGGTCCAAGGCAACTGACGATAAGATGACGCCGGAGCGGCTGTTCTCCAACGCCAACATCCTGCGCGCCCATTTCCTCGGTGCCGGCTACCAGCCCGAATCGATTGCCACCAATGCGGTGGTCAATGGTGGGCTGATGATGTTTCGCGGCAATGACAGCAAGGAGCACACCACGGTCCTGGTGCTACAGGGCGCCTTTCGCGCTGGCGAAGGCAATCAGCGCGTGCTGACGCCATCCGGGCTGGTTGTCTACTACATCGCCGACAGCAAGAGCCCCGACATCTTCAAGCTGCCGACCGGCACCTTCTGACCTCTGGCCCGTGACTGACTTGGCGCTGCTTGGCTGAGACGCGCGTGCCGGCAAGGAATTCTGGTGTGCGGAAAAACCGTCACCGTGAACTGCCGGCACGCTGAGCATCGGGACCGGCGATGCGACAGCGACCGTGATCGCCCTCGCCATCTGGTCGTTCCTTGACGCGCCCCCCAATCGAGCGCAATCCGTCCGCTGCCAGACGGCTGGACGACCGCTGCCAACGCTGAAAGGCGTTGGGGGAGGAAAGTCCGGGCTCCACGGGAATACGGTGCCGGCTAACGGCCGGCGGGGGCGACCCTAGGGAAAGTGCAACAGAGAACAGACCGCCGGCACCGTTCGCGTTGCCGGCAAGGGTGAAACGGTGCGGTAAGAGCGCACCGCGCGCCTGGCAACAGGGGCGGCATTGCAAACCCCACCGGGAGCAAGACCGAATAGGGGGAGCCGGCGGCTGGTCAGGGTTCGCCCGGACCGGTGACGCAGGGGCGTTTCCGCCCTGCAACCCGGGTTGGTCGCGTGAGGCCCGCAGCGATGCGGGTCCCAGAGGAATGGTCGTCTCGCGCCCAAAGCGCGAACAGAACCCGGCTTACAGGCCGTCTGGCAATTGAATTCCGTCGTGGGTTGATGCATGGTTATGCAGGTTATCCACAGGGATGGCCCGCGTTGAACTGCCGGTGATCCGGGCTTTCCAACATATTCTCCACAGAATCTCGCACATGTATTACGCAACAACTGAAGACAGGAAAAATAGGAACAAATGAAAAATGTTTCGCTAACAAATGATTAATATACACAGATCGGCTTGTTTCCCAATGCGCCCGGGATTTCCCTTGAGAGCCCGTATTATCCCGTGTTATCCCTGTTTTGCCCGGAGATGACCGCTCACCCGACTTCCGTCCCGGGATCGCCCACCGCGCGCTCAGCTGTTCACACACAGAAACAGGGACCAATCCGGCCAAATGTCCCATTTCATGGGCACCTTTCAGGCGAAGCTCGACAGCAAGGGACGGGTGTTCATCCCCGCCGCCTTCCGTGCGGTGCTGCGCGGTGGGGCCGATGAGGGCGATCTCCAGACCATCGTGATGCTGCCGCACTTCTATGACGACTGTGTGCAGGCCATGACGCAGGAGCAGTACGACGCGACCTGCGCCGTCGTCGAAGAAATGCCCAAGATCAACCGAGACCGCGATGACATGATCTACGCGCTCTACTCCCACGCAACGAAGGTGGCACCGGACCGGGACGGGCGGATCGTGCTGCCCGAGAGCGTTGCCATGCTGGCCGGCATCACCGACCAGTTCACCTTCGTCGGTGCGAGGGAGCGCTTCGAGATCTGGGAGCCCGAGGCCTTCGCCGCGCGCTACCGCCTGGCACGTGCCCGCAACAACGCCTCGGCCAAGCACCACGGAGTGCGGCGTGACCGGCCATATCCCTGTCCTGCTCGAAGAGGTGCTGACCTGGCTGGCGCCGCAGCCGGGCGAGACCTGCCTGGACGCGACGTTCGGCGGCGGCGGCTACACGGGGGCGATCCTGTCATGCGGCGCCACGGTCTGGGCAATCGATCGCGATCCGGACGCCATCGCCCGCGGCGCGGCTTTGGCGGCGCTGCATCCTGGCCGGCTGCACCTGATCGAGGGCGGCTTTGGCGACATGGTGGTGTTGCTGGCAGCGCGCGGCGTGAGCCGTCTGGACATGGTCGTGATGGATCTCGGTGTATCCTCCTACCAGATCGATGATCCGGCGCGCGGCTTCTCCTTCCGCGATGATGGGCCGCTTGATATGCGGATGGCCCGCTCGGGCCCCACCGCGGCCGATCTGGTGGCGAGCCTGGCGGAGGCCGAACTGGCCGATACGCTGTTCCGCTATGGTGACGAGCGCCTGTCCCGCCGCATCGCCCGCGCCATCGTCGCGGCGCGGATCGCAGCCCCCATCACCACCACCCGCCAGCTTGCCGACATCATCCGCGCCGTGGTGCCCAAGGACGGCTCCGGCATCGATCCCGCCACGCGCAGCTTCCAGGCGCTGCGCATCCGGGTGAATGACGAGCTGGGCCAGATCGAGCGGGCGCTGGCGCAGGCGGCGTCGCTGCTGGCACCGGGCGGGCGGCTGGTGGTTGTGTCCTTCCACTCGCTGGAGGACCGGCTGGTGAAGCAGTTCATGATCGCGGCCGCCGGGCGCGAGGCCGCCCCGTCGCGCCACGACCCGCGCGGCATGCTGGCGCGCGAGCGCCCGGAATTCGCGCTGCTGACCCGCCGCGTGGTGACGCCGGGCGACGCCGAACTGGCCCGCAATCCACGCGCCCGCAGCGGCCGGTTGCGCGCCATGCAGCGGCTGGAGGCGGTGGCATGATCCGCGTCATCAGCTTCACCATCGGCTGTGCGCTGCTGGCGTGCGGCACTGGCTGGCGCATGTTCAGCGACAAATATCAGCTTCGCCAGATCGACCGGCAGATCGAGGCGGTCAACGTCAAGATCCGCACCACCGAGACCGCGACGGCCGATCTCCAGGCGGATTACGAGGCGCTCAACGATCGCGTCCGTCTGCAACGGCTCGCCGAGAAGGCGCTGCCCGCCCTGCGGCCGAGTCTGCCGACCCAGACCCTGCCCTTCATCGAGTTCGAGCGCCGGCTGCCGGCGATCGGCGCCGCGCCGGAGCCGGAACCGGCACCCGTGGCCCAGATCGCCCCGCCGATCAGCCAGGCCCAGATCGCCCCGCCGATCAGCCCGGCGCCGGTCGTCGTCGCAGCCGCACAGCCCGTCATCATGCCGCAGATGCCGCTGCCCTCGCCGATCATGCCGCCTCCGCCCGCTCCGGTGCCGGCGCCACCCGCCCAGCCGGCCGCTGCCCCCTCCCTGCCGCCGGTGCCGCGCCCGCCGCCGCATCCGGTTGCCGCCGTACTGCCGCCGGTCCAGCCGAAGCCGGCTGCGCCGCGACCCGCCTTGCCGCCGCTGCCCACCTTGCCGGTTGATCTCACCCGCAACGCGGATGCGCCGCCGCCGGTGGTCGGCTCCGCGCTCGGCATGGCGCGCAGCCTGCTCGGCGCGCAGCAGGCACCGCGACGATGACCGGAGAGTCTCCACAATCCGGGGCCCATCAGAAGCCCAGCCGGCGCCGTGGTGCGCCGCCTGAGGCCAATGTGCCGGGGATGGAGAATGTCCGTGCCACCGCACCGGACGTGCTGCGCCGCCGGGTGATGGAGCGGACTCGCGGCCGCACCGTCGTGCTGGCCTGCGTCTTTGCCGGTCTGTTCTCCGCCGTCTCGCTGCAACTGGCACTGGCCACACTGATCCGCCCGCGCCTGCCGCGCGTGGTGGCCGCCGAAGCGCCAAAACAGGCCCCGCCTGCCTCAGCCCAGCTTGCCATGCCGCCGGGGCAAATTCAGCAGGCGGCGCTGCGCACCCCCCAACCGCCCGCCGCCGCCCAGACCGCTGCCCGCCGCGCCCGCCGCGCCATGATCACCGACCGAAACGGCGAGGTGCTGGCGCTGTCAGTGCCGACCTACAACGTCACCGTCGATCCGCGCGACCTCATCGACCCCGGCGAAGCGGCCCGCCGGCTGAAGGCCGCGTTGCCGGCACTGAACGAGGCGGCGTTGCGCGCCCGGCTGTCGGACCCGGCGAGGTCCCTGGTCTATGTCGCGCGCAATCTGACGGCCCATGAGCAGACGGTGATCCGTGATCTGCGTTTGCCCGGTGTTGCCATCGAGCCGAGCGAACGGCGGCGCTACCCGTTCGGCACCGCAGCCGCCCATCTGCTGGGCGGGGTGGGGGCGGACAATGACGGCATCGGCGGCATTGAGAAATCCCTCAACGACCGGCTGCTGGACAGCAAGGTGCCGCTGCGCCTGTCGATTGATCTGCATGTGCAGGACGTGGTGCGCGACGAACTGGCCCATGCCATGGCTGAATTCAGCGCCGTCGGCGGCTGTGGTCTTGTGATGGATGTGCGCACCGGCGAGATGCTGGCGATGGTGTCGCTGCCTGATTTCGATCCGGTGCAGCCGCGAGATCCGAAGAACACCGCTTATATGAACCGCTGCACCTATGCGCGGTTCGAGCCCGGCAGCACCTTCAAGCTACAGACCGTGGCGATGGCGCTGGACAACAACGTGGTCAAGCTCTCGGGTGGGTTTGACGCCACCAACCCGATCCGTGTGGGCCACCACACCATCAACGATTTCGAAGGCAAGCACCGTTATCTCAGCGTGCCGGAGATCATCGCCTTTTCCTCCAATATCGGCGCGGCGCGTATGGCCGAGGCAGCCGGCGGTGCCATGCAGCGCGCCTGGATGGAAAAGCTCGGCATGACAAAGCCGACCGCCATCGAATTGCCGGAAATTCGCATGCCGCAATATCCGGCGAAGAACTGGGGGCTCAGCGCCACGCTGACCATCGCCTTCGGCCAGGGTATCGCCGTCACGCCGCTGCATGTGGTGGCCGGCACCGCTGCTGTGGCCAATGGTGGCCTGCTGCTGCGCCCGACCTTGCTCGCGGCGGACAGTTCGGCGCCGCCGCAGGCCGGCACGCGGGTGATGCAGCAATCAACGTCAGACATGGTGCGGCGGCTGATGCGCCTCGTTGTGACGGACGGGTTCGGCAAGCCCGCCGAGGTGCCTGGCTATTATGTCGGCGGCAAGACCGGCACCACCGAGAAGATCGCCAATGGGCATTACCTGAAGCATCTCAACGTGCAGTCCTTCACCTCGGTGTTCCCGATGAACGCCCCGCGCTATGCGGTCTATCTGCTGATGGACGAGGCGAAGGCCACACCCAAGACCCAGGGCTATTCCACGGCTGGCTGGCTGGTGGCGCCGTCAGTCGCCAAGGTGATCAATCGGGCGGCTCCGCTGATGGGCATGCAACCCGATCTCGTCAATGCCGAGGCCATCCGCGCCGAACTGGCCATCCCGATGCAGCCCGGCAAGGGCTACAGCATCCCCACCCGTCCGGCATTACCGCCCTTGGCGCACACGCCCGCGCCGGTGGCGGCGCCAAGCGAGGTGCAGGCCCTGCGCCAGCAGATCACGTATCGGGCCCCCCATGATGATGGGCGCTGAACTCATGACCGCCCTGGGAGATGCTGATCCGGCGCGATGGCGTGCGGTGGCGGGGCTGGATATCAGCGGTGTGTCGGCTGACAGCCGCCGTATCACGCCGGGCATGATGTTCGCGGCTTTGCCCGGCACCGTGACCGATGGGCGGGCGCATATCGCCGACGCCGTGGGGCGTGGCGCCATCTGTGTGCTGGCACCGCGAGGGACGCGGGCGGGGGTGCCGGTGATTGAGGACGACGCGCCGCGCCGCAGCCTCGCTCGCATCGCAGCTGTTCTCGCCGGTCCGCAGCCGGGGATGGTGGTGGCGATCACCGGCACCAACGGCAAGACCAGCACGGCGGAGTTCCTGCGCCAGATCTGGACGCTGGATGGCACAAGGGCCGCGAGCCTCGGCACGCTGGGTCTTACCGCACCGGGGTTTGCCACCGGCCCGGGCCTGACCACGCCCGATCCGGTGACGCTGGCTGCGACCCTGGCGGCGTTGGCCCGTGCCGGGGTGGAGCGGGCAGCGCTTGAGGCGTCTTCGCACGGGCTGGATCAGCACCGGCTCGACGGCGTGCGTCTGGCGGCGGCGGCGTTCACCAATCTCACCCGCGATCATCTCGATTATCACCAGACGATGGCAGCCTATCGCGATGCCAAGCTGCATCTGTTCGGCGCGCTGCTGCCACGGTCCGCGCCCGCGGTGGCAAGCGACAGCCTGGACGGCGAGACGCTTGGTCTGCTGCGCGGCCTGCGCCCAGATCTGCGCGTGATCGGCGTGGAGCAGGCGCAGCCATTGCCGGACGGGCAGGAGATCACGCTTGCCGGCCATCGTCTGCATCTGCCGCTCGCCGGGCGCTTCCAGGCCGACAATGCCGCGCTGGCGGCGGCTTTGGCCGAGGCACTCGGCATGGAAAACCCCTGGCGGCATCTGGCACGCCTCGCCGGTGTGCGCGGCCGGCTGGAGCTGGCGGGCACGACCAATGGCGCTGCCGCCTATGTCGATTACGCCCACACGCCGGACGCGCTGTCCCGCCTCATCGCGGCCTTGCGCCCGCACACCGAGGGCCGGCTGCATCTTGTGTTCGGTGCCGGCGGCGATCGCGATCCGGGCAAGCGTCGGCTGATGGGCGAGGCGGCTCAGGCGGCGGACGTGGTGATCGTCACGGACGACAATCCGCGCAGCGAGGACCCAGCCGCGATCCGCGCCGCGGTGCGGGCGGGCTGCAATGGCGCCGTCGAGATCGGGGACCGCGCGTCCGCCATCGCAGCAGGGCTCGCCGGCCTCGCGCCGGGCGATGTGCTGGCCGTGGCCGGCAAGGGGCACGAGCAGGGCCAGATCATCGGCGGCGAGACCCATCCTTTCGACGATGCCAGCGTGATCCGCGCACTGATCGGTGCGGCATGAGCGCGCTCTGGACCCCGTCTGACCTGCTCGCCGCGACTTGCGGCTTTCTACGCGTGCCGTTCTCGGCGCAGGGCGTGTCGATTGACAGCCGCACGGTGAAGCCAGGCGATCTGTTTGTGGCGCTGGTCGGTGAGAATGGCGACGGGCATGACCATGTCGCGGGTGCCTTGGCGCGTGGGGCGGCGGGGGCGATGGTGCATCGTCTGCCGGACAACGTGCCTGACGATGCGAAGCTGCTCCAGGTGGCCGACACCTTCACCGCCCTGCACGCACTGGGGCGCTATGGCCGGGCGCGGTTGCAGGGGCGGCTGGTGGCGGTCACCGGCAGCGTCGGCAAGACCACCACCAAGGAGATGCTGCGCTGCATTTTCTCTGCCCAGGGCAAGACCTGGGTGGCGGAGGCCTCGCACAACAATCATTGGGGCGTGCCGCTGACCTTGGCGCGCATGCCGGCGGCGGCGAAATTCGCGGTCGCCGAGATCGGCATGAACCATGCCGGCGAGATCGCACCGCTGTCCCGGCTGGCGCGGCCGCATGTGGCGGTGATCACCACCGTCGCACCCGCCCATATCGGCCATCTCGGCAGCCTTGAGGCGATCGCTGATGAGAAGGCCAGCATCGCTGACGGGCTGGAGCCCTGGGGCGTGCTGCTGCTGCCGGGCAATTCACCGCTCTGTGGCCGGATGGCGGACAGCACCCAGGCGCCGACCCAGCGCTTTGGCAGCGGCGAGGTTGAGCATCGGCTGGTCGCAGCGCTCACCGATGCCGATGGTAGCGACATCACCGCCGAAATCGCGGGCCAGAGCGTGGTGTTCCGCCTGCCTGTGCCGGGCCGTCATATGGCAATGAATGCTGTTGCGGCGCTGGCGGCCGCGCGGCTGATGGGAGCGGATGTGCCCTCGGGTGCGCAGGCACTGGCGGGCTTCGCTGCGGGCGAAGGTCGCGGTCTGCGCCGCGAGATCGCGGTTGAAGGCGGCACCGCCACGTTGCTCGATGAGAGTTACAACGCCTCCTCCGCCTCGGTGCGCGCAGCCCTCGCCGTGCTGGCCCTGACGCCAGCCACCCGCCGCATCGCCGTGCTGGGGGACATGCTGGAACTGGGCGATGCCGGCATCGAGGAGCATCTCGGCCTCGCGCCGGATGTGCTGGATGCGGCCGACCTGTTGTTCACCTGCGGCCCCTTGATGGGGATGCTGCACGATGCCATGCCCCGCGCACGCGCCGGCGGGCACACCCCGGATTCGACCGGTTTGGCACATGTCATCGTCTCGGCCCTGCGACCTGGCGATGCCGTGCTGGTCAAGGGCAGCCTGGGCAGCCGCATGAAGCTCATCGTCCAGGCACTGCTCGCCGGGCAACTCAAGGACACGCCCTGATGCTGTTTCTGATCGCGCGCCCCTTCGCCGACCAGGTGATGCTGGCCAATCTGCTGCGCTACCTTACCTTCCGCTCGGCAGCGGCCTGCATGACGGCGCTGATCCTGAGCCTGATCTTCGGCGGGCCGCTGATCAGGCTGTTGAAATCCGTCCAGCGTCACGGTCAGCCGATCCGTCCCGATGGGCCGGAGAGCCACCTGCTGACCAAGAAGGGCACACCGACCATGGGCGGAGTGCTGATCCTGTCCACTCTCGCGGTGTCCACGCTGCTGTGGGCGGATCTGCGCAACACCTATGTGTGGGCGGTGCTGCTGCTGACCTTGGGCTTTGGCGCCATCGGTTTCGTGGATGATTACATCAAACTGTCCAAGGCGAGCTTCAAGGGCCTGTCCGGGCGCGGCAAGCTGGTGGTGCAGGCCATCATGGCGGCGGGCGCCGCGATCTGGATCATGTCGGCGACGCGCGATCCGCTGGCAACCGGGCTTGCGGTGCCGGTGTTCAAGGATGTGCTGATCCCGCTCGGCTTTGCCTTTCCGCTGTTTGCCATGTTCGTCATGATCGGCGCCTCCAACGCGGTGAACCTCACTGATGGGCTGGACGGGCTGGCGATTGTTCCGACCATTATCGCCGCCGGGGTGTTCGGGCTGATCGCCTATCTGGTGGGCAACGCCAATTTCGCCAATTACCTCAAGCTCAACGAAGTGCCGGGCACCGGCGAGTTGGCGGTGTTCTGCTCGGCGCTGATCGGCGCGGGGCTCGGCTTCCTCTGGTACAATGCCCCACCGGCGAGGGTGTTCATGGGCGACACCGGCAGCCTCGCGCTGGGCGGTGCGCTGGGTGCGGTGGCGGTGGCCACCAAGCATGAGATCGTGCTCGCCATCGTCGGGGGGCTGTTCGTGGTGGAGACGGTGTCCGTCATCATCCAGGTGTTCTGGTACAAGCGCACCGGCAAGCGCGTTTTCCTGATGGCGCCGCTGCATCATCATTTCGAGAAGAAGGGCTGGGCTGAGCCCACCATCGTCATCCGCTTCTGGATCATCTCGATGATCCTGGCGCTGATCGGCCTCGCCACGTTGAAGATCAGGTGATGGGGAATATCCGATGAGCCGAGGAACGCCCTTCACCGGCCAGCGCTTCGCCGTGGTCGGCCTCGGCCGGGCCGGACAGGCTTCGGCCACGGCCCTGCGCGCCCTCGGTGCTGATGTGGTGGCATGGGATGACAAGGAGACGGCGCGCAGAACGGCCCAGGATGCCGGCGTGACGGTGGCCGAACCGGACTGGGCGCGCATCGACGCGCTGATCCTCTCCCCCGGCATCCCGCATCGCCTGCCGCGGCCGCATCCGATGGCCGCAGCAGCCCTCGCGCATGGCGTGCCGATCTGGACGGATGCCGAACTGCTCTATCGCGCCGATGGCGGGCATTCACGCTTCGTCGGCATCACGGGCACCAACGGCAAATCCACCACCACGGCCTTGCTCGCCCATATCCTCACCACGGCCGGCATCAGCAACGCCGCCGGCGCCAATCTCGGCACCCCGGCACTCGCTCTTCCACAAGTGGCGGCGTACATACTCGAGATGTCCAGCTATATGTTGGAGAGACTCGCCCTCCTGCGCTTCGATGCCGCAGCGATGCTTAATCTCAGTCCCGACCATCTCGACCGTCATGGCGACATGACCGGCTACGCCGCTGCCAAGGCGCATATCTTCGACCGCCAGACATCCGCCGATGTCGCCGTGGTGGGGGTCGATGACGCATGGTCGCGCACCATGGCCGACCATATGGCCACCCGCCCCACCCCCCTCATCCGCGTCTCGCAGCACGATGCGCCACTCGGCCGCGGCCCCACGCTGCCCGGCGCCCACAACGCCCAGAACATCGCCGCTGCCACCGCGCTCGCCCGCGCCCTTGGCGTCGCCGACGCTGATATCATCCAAGGTATCGCCACCTATCCCGGACTGCCGCATCGCCAGGAGATCGTCGCCGTCCGCAACGGCATCCCCTGGATCAATGACAGCAAGGCGACCAACGCCGACAGCACCGCCTGGGCGCTGTCCTGCCATCGCCGCATCGTCTGGATCGCCGGCGGCACTGCCAAGGAAGGGGGCATCGAAAGCCTCGCCCAATATTTTCCGCGCATCGCCCATGCTTTGTTGATCGGCCGCGACGCGCCCATCCTCGCCGCCACCCTCGCCGCGCACAACGTGCCGCACAGCGTCGTTGAAACCCTGGAGAACGCCGTCACCACCGCCCGCAATCTGGACGGCGAGGTGGTGCTGCTCTCCCCCGCCTGCGCGAGTTGGGACCAGTTCTCAGGCTTTGACCAACGCGGCGACCGGTTCCGTGCGCTGGCCAAGGAGAGTATGTGATGTCCCGCGCCGACACGTCCCTCTTCGGTCGTTGGTGGTTCTCGCTCGACCGCTGGACCCTTGCCGCCGTCGCCATGCTGGTGATGGCCGGCTATGTCATGGTGCTGGCCATTCCGCCGTCGCGCCTGCCGGACGCGCGCGACATGCTGATCCTCAAGCAGCTTGGGTTTCTGTCGATTTCGGGCGTGATGATCCTGCTGGTGTCACTGCTGTCGGCGCGCGGCGTGCGGCGGCTGTCGCTGGCGCTGTTCCTGGTCGTCCTGCTGCTGACGGCGCTGACCCTGGTGATCGGCCATCACACCAAGGGCGCCACGCGGCAGATCGTCCTGCATGGCTTTTCGCTCCAGCCCAGCGAGTTCCTCAAGCCGTGCTTCGCGGTGGTGACCGCCTGGCTGCTCAACGAGGGGCGGCGCGGGGACAGGTTTCCGGGCCTGGCCATCGCCTTGCTGCTGATGGCGGTGATCGGTGGGGTGATGGTGCTCCAGCCGGACATGGGCATGCTGACCGTGCTGTTGCTGACGTTTCTGGTGCAGTTGTTCATCTCGGGCCTGCCGATTGCGGTGATCGGCATTGGTGGCCTTTTGGCTGGCGTGGGCGGGGTGGTGGCGTATTTCACCAAGTCGCATGTGCAGGAGCGGGTGAATGATTTTCTCTTCCCAGCGGTCGCCACCTGCGTGAAGCGCGATCAGATCTGCATGTCGTTGCAGGCGTTTGGCAATGGCGGGCTACTCGGGCGCGGTCCGGGTGAGGGGATGGTGAAGGAGACGCTGCCGGACGGTCATACCGATTTCGTCTTTGCCGTGGTGGGCGAGGAGTTCGGCATGGTGGTCTGCCTGGGGCTGGTGCTGGTGTTTGGCTTCATCGTGCTGCGCGCCTTCGCGCGGCTGCTGCGGGAGCCAGACATGTTCATCGTCGTCGCGGTATCTGGGCTTGCGACCAGCTTCGGGTTCCAGACCTTCGTCAACATGGCGTCCTCGCTCGGGCTGATCCCAACCAAGGGCATGACGATGCCGTTCGTCTCCTATGGCGGCTCCTCGGTGGTGGCGGTGGCGCTGGGGGTGGGCATGTTGCTGGCGCTGACGCGGCGCGGCAGCAGTGGAGAATTGCTGTGAGCGCATTGATCGTCATTGCTGCCGGTGGCACCGGCGGTCATTTCTTCCCGGCCGAGGCGCTGGCGGCCGAGCTGCTGGCGCGCGGCCATCGCGTGGCGCTGATGACGGATGCGCGCTCGGGCGGGCAGAATTCGGCGGTGTTCGCTCAAGGTCAGCGCTTTGTCATCAAGGGCGCGGGTCTGGCGGGGCGTAGTCTGGGGCAGAAGATCACGGCGGGAATGGGTCTGGTGGCCGGCGTGCTCCAGGCCTGGGGGATTCTCCGGCGGCTGAAGCCGGATGCGATCGTGGCGTTTGGCGGCTATCCGAGCGTGGCGCCGGTGCTGGCGGCGCGGCTGCTGGGGATGCAGGGCCGCGTTGTGCTGCATGAGCAGAATGCCGTGCTGGGCCGTGCCAATCATGCGCTGAGCCGTTTTGCCAAGCTGGTGGCGCTGAGCTTCGCCGTGACGAAAGGGCTGCCACCCGGTGCCGTGACCCGCCACACCGGCAACCCGGTGCGCCCGGCCATCGCAGCCTTGGCCGGCGCGGCCTACACGCCGCCGAGCCGCACGATCCATCTGCTTGTCCTCGGCGGTTCGCTTGGTGCGCGGGTGTTCAGCGATGTGCTGCCGGCGGCGCTCATCTTGCTGCCCTCCGAGTTCATCGCTCGGCTGCGTCTCACCCAGCAATGCCGCGCCGAGGACCTCGACCGCGTCGCCGCCCGCTATCAGGCGCTGGGGATTGCCGCCGAGCTGTCGCCCTTCTTCGCCGATGTCGCGGGATTGCTGCGGGACGCGCACCTGGTGATCGCGCGTGCCGGTGCGTCCACCGTGGCCGAGCTTGCCGTCATCGGCCGTCCGGCCATGCTGGTGCCGCTGCCCGGCGCGATTGACGACCATCAGACCGCCAATGCACGGGCGCTGTCCGAGGCAGGCGGAGCGGTGGTGATCGCTCAACGCAGCTTCAATGCGCATCGCGTGATGATCGAGCTGTCTGGCGTGCTGGCCGATCCGCGTCAGCTTGCCTCCGCCGCCACCGCCGCCGCAGGCCTGGGGGCGGCGGACGCCACCACCCGTCTGGCCGTACTTGTCGAGACGATCATTGCAGGAGATCAGCCATGAGAGCCCTGCCCCTGTCCATCGGCACCGTGCATTTCGTCGGCATCGGCGGCATCGGCATGTCCGGCATTGCCGAGGTGCTGCATATGCTCGGCTACAGCGTGCAGGGCAGCGACATTGCCGACAGCGCCAATGTCAAACGCCTGCGCGAAGCGGGTATTCCGGTCTCCATTGGTCATGACGCCGCCAATCTCGGCCCCGCCCGTGTGGTGGTGGTGTCCACCGCGGTGAAACCCGACAACCCCGAGGTGCGCGCCGCCCGCGCCGCGCTCATCCCTGTGGTGCGCCGCGCCGAGATGCTGGCCGAGCTGATGCGGCTGCGCTGGTCCATCGCCATTGGCGGCACGCATGGCAAGACCACCACCACGAGCCTCGTCGCCGCCGTGCTGGAGACCGCCAATCTCGACCCCACCGTCATCAATGGCGGCATCATCAACGCCTATGGCTCCAACACCCGCATGGGCAAGGGCGAATGGATGGTGGTGGAGGCCGATGAGAGCGATGGCAGCTTCCTGCGCCTGCCCGCCACCATCGCGGTGGTGACCAATATCGACCCCGAGCATCTCGACCATTGGGGCACCGCCGAGGCGATGATCGCCGGCTATGACCAGTTCGTGCAGAACATCCCGTTCTACGGGTTTGCCGTGCTCTGCGCCGATCACCCGACGGTGCAGCAGATGATCCCCCGCCTGTCGGATCGGCGGCTCGTCACCTACGGCTTCAGCCCGCAGGCCGATGTGCGCGCCGACCGGTTGGTGATGGACAAGAAGGGCGCCACCTTCGAGGTGGAGGTGACCGACCGCGCCCGTCGCCGCAGCCGTCGCATGGGGCCGTTCCGCCTGCCGATGTTGGGCACCCACAACGTCACCAACGCGCTGGCGGCGATCGCCATTGGCATCGAGATGGAGATCGACGACTCGACCCTGCGCTCGGCGTTTGCGAAATTCACCGGGGTGAAGCGCCGCTTCACCGAAACGGGCGTGGCCGGCGGCATCACCGTGATCGATGATTACGGCCATCACCCGGTGGAGATCCTCGCCGTGCTGAAGGCGGCGCGGCAGGCCGGGGCGCGGGATGTGGTGGCGGTGATCCAGCCGCATCGCTATTCGCGCCTCGCCTCGCTGTTCGAGGAGTTCTGCACCTGCCTCAACGACGCCGGCACGGTGATCGTGGCCGATGTCTATTCGGCCGGCGAGGCGCCGATTCCAGGTGTGAACCGCGATGCGCTGATCGAGGGGCTGCGGGCGCGCGGCCATCGCAGCGTTGTGCCGCTGTCAGGGGCGGAGCATCTGGCCGAGATGGTGCACGCCATCGCCCGGTCCGGTGATTTCGTCGTCTGCCTCGGCGCCGGTAACATCACCCAATGGGCGCAGGCGCTGCCCGGCCAGTTGCAGGTGTTGCAGGGGGGGAAGCGATGATCGCCATGCTTCCCAAGCTGCGCGGCCGAATCGTCGAACAGGCCGAGATGGCGCCGATGACCTGGTTTCGCGTCGGCGGCCCGGCCGAGCTGCTGGTGCGCCCCGCCGATGCCGAGGATCTCGCGACCTTCCTGCGCGAGCTGCCGCATGAGGTGCCGGTGACGGTGATCGGTGCTGCCAGCAACCTCATCATCCGCGATGGCGGGCTGCATGGCGTGGTGATCCGTCTGGCGCGCGGCTTCGGCGATGTGGAGATCCAGCCGGACGGGCTGATCGCCGGTGCGGCGGCGCTGGACGTGACGGTGGCCGAGCACGCCGCGCAGGCCGGGCTGTCAGGCCTGGAGTTCCTCTCCGGCATTCCCGGCACCATCGGCGGCGCGGTGGCGATGAACGCGGGCGCCTATGGCGGGGACATGGCGCAGTGCCTGGACTGGGCGGAGATCGTCACCCGTGACGGCGCGCTGATCCGGCTGGAGGCGGGCGAGCTGGCCTTGACCTATCGCCATGCCAGCCTGCCGCCCGAGGCCGTCGTGGTCCGCGCCCGGCTGCGCGCCGCGCCGGGGAATCCGGCGGCCATCGCGAGGCGCTTGGCCGAGATCAAGACGTCCCGCGAGGCGAGCCAGCCCGTTCGGGCCCGCACCGGAGGCTCCACCTTCCGCAACCCGCAAGGCCAGAAGGCCTGGGAGCTGATCGACACCGCCGGTTGCCGCGGGCTCACGCGCGGCGGCGCGCAGGTGTCCGAACTGCATTGCAACTTCCTCCTCAACACCGGCAATGCCTCCGCCGCTGACCTCGAAGGCCTTGGCGAGGAGGTCCGCACCCGGGTGCGCGTCGCCAGCGGCATCGAGCTGCACTGGGAGATCAAGCGCATGGGGGTTCCGGCATGATCCGCGTCGCGGTCCTGTTCGGCGGCATCTCGGCCGAGCGCGAGGTCAGCCTGTCCTCTGGCCGTCAGGTGATCCTGGCGTTGCGCGGCCTTGGCTATGAGGTGACGGAAATCGAGGTCGGGCCCGATCTGCGCGACACCATCGCCGCCCTGCACCCCAAGCCCGATGTGGTGTTCAACGCCCTGCATGGCCGCTTCGGCGAGGACGGTGCCATCCAGGGGGTGCTCGACTGGCTGGACATCCCCTACACCCATTCCGGTGTGCGTGCCTCAGCGCTCGCCATGGACAAGGCGGCGGCCCGCGCCATCTTCACCGCCGCCGGGCTGCCGATGGCGCAAGGCCGGGTGATCGATGTGGCGAGCCTCGCCGAGGCCGACCCGCTGCCGCTGCCTTACGTCATCAAGCCGTTGAACGAGGGCTCCTCGGTCGGCGTCACCATCATTCGGGATGGTGACAACCGCCGTCACGCCGTCGCCGCCTCCTGGGTGTATGGCGGGCAGGCGATCGTGGAGGAGTTCATTCCCGGCCGTGAGATCACCGTGGCCGTGCTGGAAGACCGCGCGCTGACCGTCACCGAGATCATCGCCGCCCACGCCTTTTACGATTACGAGTCGAAATATGCCGATGGCGGCAGCCGCCACGTGCTGCCCGCCGACATCCACCCTGCCGCAGCCGAGGAGGCGAAGCGCATCGCCCTTGCCGCCCATCGCGCCTTGGGTTGCCGCGGCGCCACACGGGCGGATTTCCGCTATGACGACACCAAGGGCGAACCCGGCCGCCTCGCCTTGCTCGAGGTCAACACCCAGCCCGGCCTGACACCGACCTCGCTGCTGCCCGAGCAGGCGGCATCGCTCGGCATCGACTTCCCCGCTTTGTGCCGCTGGATGGTGGAGCACGCGACATGCCGCGTGTAGCCCGTCCCGCCATGGCGGAGATCCTGCCGCAAGGCCGCGCCGCGCGCGACATGCCGAAGCTGACCGACCGTCCCGGCTGGCTGAAGCTGCGCCTGCGCCGGATGCGCCGCGCGCTGCGCCCCTCGGTGCTGGCCTCGGCGATGGTGCTGCTGTTCGCAGCCGGCCTGGTGATCACCCAAGGCAACGCCTGGCGCGCCCAGCTTGGCCGGGCGGCTGGCAGCGTCGGCTTCACCATCGCCAGCATCGACATCGACGGCAACGCCAAGACCGCGCGCGCCGCCATCATCGCCCAGCTTGGCGCCGACAAGGGCAGTCCCATCCTGGGCCTGTCGCTGGACGCGGCACGGATGCGCATCGCCACTCTGCCCTGGGTACGCGAGGCCCGGATCGAGCGCATCCTGCCCGACCGCATCCGCATCAGCGTCAGCGAACGCAATCCGGTGGCGCTGTGGAAGGTCAAAGGCAATGTCAGCCTGATCGACCGCTCAGGCGACAACGTGACCGACAGCGATTGGCGGGCCTTCTACGGCACGTTGCCGCTGGTGGTGGGCGAGGGGGCGGACAAGGCGGCGGTGGCGCTGCTCGATCTGCTGGCGACCCAAAGCGATCTTCAGACCCGCATGCTGGCCGCCATCCGGGTGGGCGGTCGGCGGTGGAATCTCTGCCTGAAATCCGGCACCGAGATCCTGCTGCCCGAGGGTGCCGAGGCGGTGGCCCTGATCCGCCTCGCCGAGCTGCAAGCCAGCCAGCATCTGCTCGAACGACCGCTGCGCGAGATCGATCTGCGCCTCCCCGACCAGTTGCGCACCCGCAACCTCACCGATGCCGGCTGCGGCCAGACGCCGGAGCAGGGCCCGCAGACGCCATCGAGGAAGGCCACATGACCTATGTTCCCCTGAAGGCCCCGCCGCGCACCCCCGCCACGCGCCCCGGCCCACGCCCTGATGCACGCCCCGATTCGGGCAAGGATCGTGGCCAGAGCGCATTGCCCGAGCAGCAGCCCAGGCCAAGCCCTGCGCGCATCTCAGGCAAGCCCGGCGTCCGCCCCAGCGGTCCGTTTGGCGTGCTCGACATCGGCACCACCAAGATCGTCTGCATCATCGGCCGCATCGAGAGCGACGGCACGCCGCGTGTGCTGGGCCTGGGCAACCGCCAGGGCCAGGGCATCAACGCCGGCAGCATCACCGATCTGGACAAGGCCGAGCGCGCCATCCGCGCCGCCGTCGGTGAGGCGGAGGAGATGGCCGACACCAGGCTGCGCAATGTCATCGTCAACCTCTCCTGCGGCCAGCCGATGAGCCGGCTGTTCAACGTGCAATTCCAGGTGGGTGGTCGCGCGGTGACGGAGGATGATATCCGCTCAGCTCTCGCCACCGGCCGCAACCGCGCCATGCTGGACGGGCGGCAGGTCGTTCATGCGCTGCCGCTTGGCTTTACCGCTGACGAGGTGCCCGGTGTCGCCGATCCGCGCGGCCTGTTCTGCGACGTGCTGGGCACAAGGCTGCATGTGATCGACACCGCCGCAACCGCGGTGCGCACCTTGGCCTCCTGCCTGCAAAGCTGCGATCTGGGGTTGGCCGAACTGGTGGCGAGCCCATTCGCCGCCGGCCTTTCCACCCTGGTGGAGGATGAGAAGCGCATCGGCGCCACCGTGCTCGACATGGGCGGCGGCGGTACCGGCATGGCGGTGTTCGCCGACGGTCAGCTTCTGCACACCAGCCAGATCCCGATGGGCGGTGTGCATGTGACCAGCGAGATCGCAAGGCTGCTCAGCACCTCCTTCGAGCATGCCGAGCGGCTCAAGACCTTCTACGGCAGCGCCCAGTCGAGCCCGGATGATCTGCGCGAGACCGTGCCGGTGAAGCCGGTGGGCGAGGCCGAGCACCATATCGCCACCATTCCGCGCGCCGCCGTGGTGGGGATCATCATTCCCTGCATGGAGCGGCTGTTCGGCATGGTGCGCGACCGGCTGGACAGTTTTGGCCCCGATATCGGCACCCGCGTGGTGTTGACCGGGGGGGCCAGCAACCTCACCGGCGTGCGCGAGATGGCAGCCGCCTTTCTCGACCGCCCGGTGCGTCTTGGCGTGCCTGCCTTCGTGCGTGACCTGCCGGTGCGCGGTGCCGGCGCAGACTTTGCCACCGCCGTCGGCCTGCTCGCCTGGGCCGCCGGCGTCGGTCAACCCAGTGTGATGCTCGACCCCGACACCGACCACGCCTCTGGGGTATTCCGCCGCCTCTTCAAATTTCTCCGCGACCGAACGTGATCCTGCGTGCGAATCGGATCGACACTGTACAACTGACCTCCTTGGGGGAGACAAGCCCGTGACACTCAACCTGTTGACCACTCCGCAACTGCATACAGACTTCACCCCGCGCATCACGGTTATTGGTGTCGGCGGCGGTGGTTCGAACGCCGTGAATACAATGATCGCGCAGAACCTACAGGGCGTCGAATTCGTCGTTGCCAATACGGATGCGCAATCATTAATGAATTCGCGCGCCGATCGCCGCATCCAACTCGGACCGTATCTGACGCAGGGCCTTGGCGCCGGCGCGAAGCCCGAGATCGGCCGAGCCGCCGCGGAGGAGGCGACCGATGAGGTGTATCGTCATCTCGATGGCACCCATATGGTGTTCATCACGGCCGGCATGGGCGGCGGCACCGGCACCGGCGCTGCTCCGGTGATTGCGCGCCTCGCCAAGGAGCGCAACATCCTCACCGTGGGCGTGGTGACCAAGCCCTTCAACTTCGAGGGCGCGCGCCGCATCCGCGCCGCTGAAGATGGCATCCGCGAGTTGCAGGAATATGTCGATACGCTGATCATTATTCCCAACCAGAACCTCTTCCGTCTGGCCAATGATCGCACCTCGTTCCGCGAGGCGTTCAAGATGGCTGACAATGTGCTCTATATGGGCGTGCGCGGCGTGACCGACCTGATGGTGGTACCCGGCCTGATCAATCTCGACTTCGCCGATGTGCGCACGGTGATGGCCGAAATGGGCAAGGCGGTGATGGGCACCGCCGAAGCCGATGGCGACGGACGGGCGATGCGCGCCGCCGAGGGTGCCATCAACAACCCCCTGCTCGAAGACATGAGCATGAATGGTGCCAAGGGCCTGATCATCAACATCACTGGCGGCGAGGACCTCTCGCTGTTCGAGGTCGATGAGGCGGTTAACCGTATCAACCAGGAGGTTGACGACAACGTGAACCTCATCTTCGGCGCCACGATCGATGAGACGATGAACGGAAGGCTGCGCGTCTCCGTTGTCGCCACCGGGATCGGCAATGAGGCGATCAAGACGCAGGGCAGCCAGATCTACGAGGTCAAGTCAGCCCCCGAGCAGATGGCGCAGCACGCCGCCGAGCCGCCGCCGCGCATGGCCGCCCGCGCCACCGCCGCGCCGCCGCCCGCGGCACCGGCTCAACGCGCCAGCGCGTTTGGTGCCCGCGCGATGCACGCGCCGATGCAGCAACCGCTGCAGCAGCCCGCCCCACGCGCTGCGGCCCAGCCGACGGTGCAGGCCCGTCATCTGGACCAGCGTCAGCACGATCCGCGCCTTACTGATCCCCGCGCCGAGATGCGCGCTGATCCCAGGAGCGAACCACGGGGTGAGCAACGCTCGGCTGAGGCGATGTCGCTGCAGGGCTTTGAGTCGTCGGTGATTGACGACGCGCCGATGCCGCCGCGCCAGATTCCGAAGCATCTGGCAACGCCCATCCCGCAGCAGCCACCGCGCCAGGACCCGCGCGCCCAGCCCCGCGCCACCGGCCCACGCCCGACCTTGTTCGCTGCCCCCGGCCCGGCACCTGAGCCGCTGCCGCCCTCGCCGAAGAAGAGCATCTTCAGTGTCGTCACCGGCGCGCTCGCCGGCCGTAGCCCAGAGCCGGCTCCCGAGCCGCTGCCGGTGGTCGAGCCGGTCTATGCCGAGCCGCCGCGCGATAATCGCAGTCAGCGCAACATCGAGCGCCAGGTTGGCGGAGAGGAACTCGGCGCGCCGATCCCCTCCTTCCTGCGCCGTCAGTCCTGATCCCATCCCGGCGCATGAGAGCCTTTTTGCTCATGCGCCGGGACGTGATCTGGTGCGAGCCAATATTCATTTGATTTTGATGCTGCGCCGAGGCGAACCGTGTGCCCGCTCTGGCGCGCAACGCTGCTTTCAGCTTGCGGCTTGAGTGGAGAAAAAAGGCTGAACTCTGGCCTTACTGTGATTTGCGCCCCCAATAGACCGGCGCCCAGGTGACGTCCCGCCCGCCAAATCCCGCTTCCGCCGCTTCGTCATAGACGCCCATGGTCGCGCGTACCAAAGGCAGGTCGAAGCCGCGATCGGCCGCCTCGGCCAGCATGGTGCGCTGGTCCTTGCGCACGCCATCCAGATCGAAGGCCGGGGTGCCACTGATATCGCCGTTCAGCGCGCGGACGACGCCGCCCGGATTGGCCTTCAGCGCGGTGGAGGCACCGGAGGTGTCAGCCATCAGCTCGATCAGCCAGGCCGGGTCATGGCCGAGATGACGCACCAGGGACAGCGCCTCGCCCAGCGCCTGCCAGTAGACGCCGAGCGGCAGGTTGATGGCGAGCTTCATCGCGGCTCCGGCGCCGACCGGGCCGATATGTTCAAGGCGACGGCACAATTGCTCCAGCACTGGGCGGGCACGGGCCACATCCTCCGCCGCACCGCCGGCCAGGCCCAACAGCTTGCCCGTGCGCGCCGGCATCACCGTGCCGCCCACCGGGCAATCGATGAACGCGCCACCGCGCGCCGTCACCGCTTCGGCCAGCGCCTGCTCCACCTGCGGGCGCACGGTGCTCATCTCCACGATCAGCTTGCCGGTGAGATCGGCTGTGAGAACACCCGTCTCACCATGGAAAACCGCCTCCAGCGCCGGCGCGTCAAACAGAATGACGAGGGCGAGATCGACGGCGCTTACCAAAGCTGCGGGCGTGGCCGCAACCGTGGCCCCGGCGGCAACGAGCGGCTCGGCCTTCTCAGCACTGCGGTTCCACACCGTGACGTCATGCCCCGTCTCGATGAGACGCAAGGCCAGCGCGGTTCCCATCCGCCCCAGACCGATCACTCCGACGCGCATGGTGCTTCCTCCGTGGTGCTTTTTCTGTTCCGATCTATCGGACAGCGCGGCACAACCGGCAAGAGCTGCGGTTTCTAGGGTGCCGTGACCCGGCGATAGATGCCGGTGAAGCTGACATTGTGACCGCCGCAATTGTTGTTGTCGGCAATAACGAGATAAGGGCCAAGCCGCCAGAGCCGGGCCTGACAATCATACGCGGCGGTACCGTCGGCGTAGTCCGCCTGGGCGCCATGGGGCGTGATCGTGTTGTCCAGTTCGCCGGTATTCACGCCGCCTCGCGCGACCCGAGCCGGATCGCTGGCGCCCCAGGTGGCCTCACCGGTCACCTTGAGGCGCTTGCCGTCGCGCTTGAGGGTCACACTCTGCTCGGCCCCGCTGCGCCAGACGCCAAACCAGTCCTCCAGCTTGGGCGGTGGCGCATCGGTGCGGGCGAGCGCCGCCGGGTCCATCCAGCCATCGATCTCGCGGGGCACCTTGCTGGCGGTGGTGTAACCGATGCAGGAGCGGATCGGGCCAGGGAGGAGCACGATCACCTCATCGCCAGAAATCAGGTAGGGCACGCTCTTGCCTGGGGGAAGGTTCTCGGGTGTGAGCGAGGCGTGGCCGGTGGAGATCACCTTGGCGAGGGTCGGCGTGGTGCTGGTTGGAGTGAGGGTGCTGTAGGTGTTGCATTGGGCCCGGGCGGCCGTGGCATAGAGCGCGGTGAGAAGAAGGAGGATGGCAAGCCTGAGGGGGCGGGTCATGAAGTGAGCCTTCTCGGCTGGCCGGTGTCGGGTGGATGAACCTTCCGCGGCGGGTAGCCGCGTCGGCTGGCGGCGTCAAGCTGGACGCGTCATCGGCGAGCGATGACGGTTTGCACGCACGTTGTCATCACGTTCCGAGCCGCTGGCTCTGGAACAACGTCGCCCATAATCAACCTTGATCTCAATACGGCAGCACTGACCAGATTTCAGGACGCCATCGCCAGGATGTATGTCGGTCGGCTGGAGCGGATTGTGCTGTTTGGGTCTTGGGCGTGTGGAGATTTCAGGGAGGACTATGGCGACGACATTGCGGCGTTTCTCGGCGATAGAGGCGTGCTGGGGCCGAGCCAGGACCTCTGATGCAGCCGTCCCGCTGATGGCATGGCCCCCAACACATGATCCCTGCATACAATTCATGCATGACGTTCCGGAAAGAGACCGTTGCCAAATACCACGGCAGCATGTTACGTTTTAAAAACTTGTATTGCAGCTAAATACGCATGCGTTGTCAGCTGTGTTGTTGTGGAAAGAAAAATGCTAAAAGCGATTGGTAAACTATGGTATGCTATGCGCTTCATGGCCTCGGCATTGCTCGACGAGGTGCGGATTATCGGTGATTTTACGCTTCGGCGACCATTGCGTGCGGCGATTTTTGGATTTGTATTTATTTTTATGGGGCTGAATTTCTACGTTCGTGTCGTGCCGCAGCAACTTACCATCATGGCCGGACCCAATGGCGGCGTATTCTGGTTCGTTGCCGATACGGTGGCGCGGCGCCTGACGGCGGAATATCACGTGGCCGTCAAGGTCATCCAGCGCGAGGACACGCTGCGCATCATTGATGCGGTCGACGATCCAGCCAGCGACGTGTCGATCGGCTTCATCGCCCAGGATGTCAAATCTCCGCCGCGGCACAACGTGATGCAGCTTGGCAGCGTGCTGATGGAAACGATGTTCGCGTTTGTCCGAACCGGGGGCGGTATCCTTGCGTTCCCCGATCTCAAGGGCCGGCGGATTGCCGTGGGCCTGCCGGAGAGCGGGCCGCGCGTGGTCACGGATCAGATTCTGCGCGAATACGGCGTCAACGACGCCACGGCGCAGTTCGTGCCGATGGAGCATGAAGACATCGTCAAGGCGCTGCTGGACGGCTCGGTGGACGCGGGGATCTTCCTCGTCCCAAAGCAGAGCCCGTTGCTGACGCGGCTGGGGCCGGATACTGGCCTGACGCCGCTGCCGCTCGTTGAGAACACCGCCATGGCCGGGCATCTCAAATTCGTCACGCCGCTGGCGGTGGCGCGGGGGAGTTTCAGCCTCGATCCGATCAGCCCGGCAGCCGATCTTGCCTCGGTCGCCGTTCCGGTCACGGTCATTGCCAAGAACACGCTCAGCCCGGGCATCTCTATTGCCGTGGCGCTGATCCTGAAGGACGTGTTCAACCAGTTCGACACGGAGCGCGATATGCCGACCATGGATCTGGTGCATGATCTCCGGCCCGACCCGCTGGCGCTGGATGTCTACCGGCATGAGCTTGGCTATGTTCCAATCCTGTTCAAGCTGTTCCCCTTTGGCATGGCGAACTGGCTCCAGGCCAACTTCAAAATTCTCACCGCTATCGCCACGGCCTTTGTGATCTACGGTTATCTTGGTCTGCCCAAGCCCATCGTGTGGCTGGTGTGGCTCCGCAAGGAGAATCTGACCAAGCGCCTCGCCAATCTGGTGGCCCGCAGCGAGAAGGGCGAACTTGACGACATCCAGATCCACCGCATGCGCAACCTGTTCCGCGCCCTGAAGGATGACTATCAGGATAAGCGGAAATACCTGGAAGCGCTGCAAAGAATGGAGACACGGGTCCAGCGGACGGGAACGACCCTGGCGCTGGAAACGCCAGAGGTTATCCCCCCGCATCTGAGCCACTGATCTGTCACCCTTGGCCTGTCATCATCACACATGGTGACAGGCCACACCATCGCGCAACTCCGGCCTCACCTCCCGGCACATTCCATCCGCCAACGGGCAGCGCGAGGTAAACGCGCAGCCTGGTGGCGGGTTGAGCGGTGAGGGCAACTCGCCGCGTATGGCGACCGACATCTTGCGATGCGCGGGGTCCACTGACGGGGTCGCGGCCAGCAACATCTGGGTATAGGGGTGGCGCGGCCGGGTGAAGAGCTCTTGCTTTGGGGCGAACTCCACCGGGCGGCCGAGATACATCACCATCACGTCCCGCGCGATGTGCCGCACCACGCCAAGATCATGGCTGATGAACAGAAAAGCGAGGCGGAACTCGTCCTGCAGGTCCATCAGCAGGTTCAGCACCTGCGCCTGGATTGACACGTCCAGCGCTGACACCGGCTCGTCGGCCACCACGACCTTCGGGCCGAGCATCAGCGCACGAGCGATGGCGATGCGTTGGCGCTGGCCGCCGGAGAACATATGCGGATAGCGGGCGAACTGGTCCTGCCGCAGGCCCACCTTGGCCATCATGGCGCGGGCGGCCTCCTCGCGGGCGGCGGCGTCGCCGCGATGATTGATGGCGAGCGGCTCCATCAGGATGGAACCGACGGTCTTGCGCGGGTTCAGCGAACCATAGGGGTTCTGGAACACCATCTGCACCTGTCGGCCCAGCGTGCCGGGTTGGCCGGGGACGGCCTCCTGATCGTCAATGCGCAGCACGCCGGTGCTGGCCGGCTCCAGCATCGTCGCAACCCGCGCAAGGGTGGATTTGCCACAGCCGCTCTCGCCCACCACCGCCAGGGTTTCGCCTGCGGCAAGGGTGAAGGACACGCCATCCACCGCCTTCACCACGCCCTTTTTGCTGAACAGGCCGCCACCGACCTTGTAGTGACGGGTGATGTCTCTGGCTTCCATCACGATGCTCATGCCGCCTCTCCCCGCGGATGATGGCAGCGCACGCGGGGGCCGGCGCCGGTCAGTTTCGGCGGCGCGCTCCGGCACAGATCATCGGCAAAGCCGCAGCGCGGATTGAACAGGCAGCCGGTCGGGCGGTCGCTGATGCCCGGCACGGTGCCGGGAATGGTTGGCAGCCGCGTCGCCCCCACGGCGCGCTCGGGCAGGGCGGAGAGCAGGGCCGAGGTGTAGGGATGATGCGGGGTGGCGAACAGCGCATCCGTCCGCTGCTCCTCCACCATCTGCCCGGCATACATCACCTGCACGCGATGCGCCGTCTCGGCGACCACGCCCATATCATGCGTGATCAGCGCCATCGCCATGCCGCGATCGCGCTGGAGGGCCACCAGCAGGTCGAGAATCTGTTTCTGGATCGTCACATCCAGCGCCGTGGTCGGCTCATCGGCGATCAGCAAACGCGGGTTGCAGGCAATCGCCATGGCGATCATCACACGCTGGTTCATGCCGCCGGACAATTGATGCGGAAACGCGCCGAGCCGGGTGGCCGGCGCCGGAATGCCCACCTGGTCGAGCAGCTCCACCACGCGGTCTCGCAGCGCCCGCGTGCCCTTCACCATGCCATGCGCCCGCAGGCTCTCGGCGATCTGCCAGCCGACCGGATAGCACGGGTTGAGCGAGGTGGTTGGCTCCTGGAACACCATGGCGATGTCCCGCCCGACCAGCTTGCGCCGCGCCTTGGGCGGCAGGCCCAGCAGGTCAACGCCATCAAAGCGCAGCACATCGGCCGACACCACGCCGGGAAAACTGATCAGCCCCATCACCGCCAGCATCGAGACCGATTTGCCCGAGCCGCTCTCGCCCACCACACAGAGGATCTCGCCCTGGTTGATGTCCATATCCACGCCATCCACCGCGCGGAAGCGGCCGGCGGATGTGGCGAACTCCACCGCCAGATTGCGGATTTCCAGAAGAGCGGTCATCGCTTCAGCTTCGGGTCCAGCGCGTCGCGCAGCCCGTCCCCCAGCAGATTGAAGGCCAGCACGGTGATGAGGATGGACAGGCCGGGAAAGGCCAGCACCCACCAGGCGCGCTGATAATATTGCAAGGCGCCGGCCAGCATGGTGCCCCATTCCGGCGTCGGCGGCTGGGCGCCGAGCCCCAGAAACCCCAAGGCCGCGGCATCGAGAATGGCGGTGGAGAAGCCGAGCGAGGCCTGCACGATCAGGGGGGCGAGGCAGTTCGGCAGCACAGAGAGGAACATCAGCCGCAACGTGCCGGCACCGGCGCTGCGCGTGGCGGTGACGTAATCCTTCGCCAACTCGGACAGCGCCGAGGCGCGCACCAGGCGCGTTTTGGACGGCAGGATCACCACGGCCACCGCCAACATGGCGTTGAACAGACCCGGCCCCAGAATGGCCACGATGACGATTGCCAGCAGCAGGCTCGGGAACACCAGAATCACGTCCATCAACCGCATGATGACGATATCGACGATGCCGCCGGCAAAGGCTGCGATCAGCCCCAGCGAGGTGCCGACGGTGAGCGCCAGCGTCACAACCATGAAGCCGATCATCAAGGAGAGACGGGTGCCGAAGATCAGGCGGGAGAGAATATCGCGCCCCACATCATCCGTGCCGAGCAGATAGCGAAACGAGCCGCCCTCCATCCACACCGGTGGCGCCAGAAACGCATCGCGATATTGCTCGATGGGCGAGAACGGCGCTGCCACATCGGCGGTGACCGCCAGAATGACCAGCACCACCATCAGCCCCAGGCCCACCACCGCGCCGCGGTTCTGCGCGTAGGATCGCCAGAAATCTTTCATCCCCGGGCCCTCATCGACGTATCCTGGGATTGAGAAAGCCGTAGGTCACATCCACCCCCAGATTCACTGCCATCACCAGCACGGCGATCAGCAAGGTGCCGCCTTGCAGCACCGGATAATCGCGCCGCTGGATGGCCTCCACCAGCCAATGGCCGATGCCGGGCCACGCAAAGATCGTCTCGGTGAGAATCGCCCCACCCATCAGCCCGCCCATCTGCAACCCGATCACCGTCACCACCGGGATCAGCGCATTGCGCAGCGCATGCACCACCACGACGCGGACCGGCGACAGACCCTTGGCCCGGGCGGTGCGGATGAAATCCTCGCCCAGCACCTCCAGCATGGAGGAGCGCGTCATGCGCGCAATGGTTGCCAGCGGCACGGTGCCGAGCACGATGGTGGGCAGAATCAGATGCTGCACCACGCTTTTGAACGCGCCCTTGTCATCCGAATACCAGCTGTCGATCAGCATGAAGCCAGACCAGGGCTCGATATAGAACATATCCCCGATGCGGCCGGAGACCGGGGTCCAGCCCAAGGCCACCGAGAACACCAGGATCACCATCAGCCCCCACCAGAAGATCGGCATGGAGGCGCCGGTGACGGAGACACCCATCAGCCCATAGTCAAACGCCGTACCCCGCCTGACCGCCGCGATCACGCCGAGCGGCAGGCCGACCAGAATGGCGAAGATCAGCGCACAGGCCGCAAGCTCGATGGTGGCAGGGAACAGGGTCAGAAACTCGTCCCACACCGAGGCGTGGGTAACGACCGAGAGACCCAGATCGCCATGGGCGAGCTGGACCTCATAGTCGAGGAATTGCTTCCAGAGCGGCTGATCCAGCCCGAACTGATGGCGCAGCATCGCCAGCCGTTCGGGCGCGATGCCGTGCTCGCCAACCCGAACCTCGATCGGGTCGCCAGGCACGGCATGGATCAGCAGAAAGCTCGCCAGCGTGACCGCCATGAAGGTCGGTACGATGAGCGTCACGCGGGAGAGCAGGAAGCGCAGCATCAGATGATCAATCGATGTCGACGTTCATGAACTCAAACGAGCCGAGCGGGCTGAGTTTGAAGTTCTTCACCGTGGCGCGCATCGGCACGAACACCACCGAATGGGCGATCAGGTAGAACGGCGCCTCGCGATGCATGATCACCTGGGCCTGCTCATAGAGCTTCGTGCGCTCGGCCGGGTCGGTCACCTCGGCGGCCTTCTGCACGATGGCCTCGAACTCCTTGTTG
>Ga0114959_10000866_pt1 | contig 28153 bp, 19 predicted proteins | sample C_130625_EF_Meta_FD_87317 | JGI IMG/M metagenome (GOLD analysis project Ga0114959, IMG submission 87317) | Freshwater microbial communities from Lake Croche, Canada to study carbon cycling - C_130625_EF_MetaG | ecosystem: Environmental > Aquatic > Freshwater > Lake | place: Lake Croche, Canada... | reverse complement strand
GTTGGGATGTACAATACCTTATTGCAAAGTAATGATCCGGCTGTGGTGATTGAGTGTTTGAATGGCTATCGACTAAAAGAAAAAATGCCGGCTAATTTATTAGATTATACTGTGCCATTGGGTGAGCCAGAAATTATTAGAACGGGCAATGATATTACCATTGTTTCTTATGGTTCTGTTTTACGTATTATTCAAGACGCAGCCGATCGGTTAGAAAAATTTGGTATTAGTTGTGAGGTTGTGGATGTACAAACTTTATTACCTTTTGATATTAACCAAAGCATTGTTGCCTCATTAAAGAAAACCAATCGCATTGTATTTATTGATGAAGATGTTCCTGGTGGAGCCTCGGCGTACATGTATACACAGGTGATGGAAAAACAAGCTGGCTATCAATGGCTAGATGTAAATCCTAGAACCATTACAGGTAAAGCCAACCGTCCAGGATATGGTAGTGATGGCGATTATTTTAGCAAGCCAAATGCCGAAGAAATTATTTCGGTGATTAGAGAAATGATGCAAGAATAAAAAAAACACCCATTAACTTTTTTTAAATTAATGGGTGGAGTAACTATTATTGGTTAGGTATTATCCCATATTATGGAATACTTTATTAACGTCTTCGTCTTGTTCTAAGCGGTCAATTAATTTGCTGATATCTTCGGCTTGTTCGTCTGTTACAGGAACCGTAGTTGTTGGAATCCATTCTAACTCGGCACTCAAAGGACTGAGACCTTTATCTTCCATTGCTTTTTGTAAGTTTCCAAAATCGGCAAATGCGCAACGCAATACTAAAATAGGTAAATCATTTTCGTCGGTACTTTCTCCTAATTCGTCTAAGCCATGGTCAATTAGTTCCAATTCTAATTCGTCCATATCAAGACCTTCAAGTTTCAATTTAAACACACCCATTTTTTTAAATTGAAAACTAACACTACCGCTATTTCCTAAAGCGCCATGTCCTTTGTTGAAATGACTTTTTACATTCGCTACCGTTCTAACATGGTTGTCTGTGGCTGTTTCTACTAGTAAAGCAACGCCATGTGGGGCATATCCTTCGTATAAAATTTCTTCGTAATTACTTGTGTCTTTACCCATGGCACGCTTGATGGCCGCTTCTACACGGTCTTTTGGCATACCAACACTTTTGGCATTTTGAAAACACCTACGAAGCGCGGGATTGGTGGCAACATCTGGTCCACTTGCTTTAACGGCAATGACAATTTCTTTACCAATTCGGGTAAATTGTTTGGCCATTCTATCCCAGCGGGCAAACATGGTTGCTTTTCTTACTTCAAAAATCCTACCCATAATATTAAATTAAAATGATGATGTTCAAAGAAAGCAAAATTAATGTAACTAATTGTAGTTGCCAAGTGCAAACAAAAAACGCCCCGTTCAAAATGGTAAGAACGGGGCGTTTTACTATAATTTAATAACTAGTGTTTCTCAAAATCAATAGACTTTGGAATGATAGCATTAGTTATTAGGATTTTGCAATTTGCTGTGTTTTCTACCATAAAGGAAGTAAACAACCAAACCTAGTGCCATCCAACCAAAAGCAACTTTTAATGTTTGCCCATCTAAGGCTGCAATCATTGCTAAGCAAATCACTGCACCCAAAATAGGTACCAATGGCACCAATGGGGTTTTGAATGATCTTTCTAATTCAGGAGATTTTACCCTCAAAATCCAAATACCTGCACTCACCAAAACAAAGGCAAATAAGGTTCCGAAAGAGGTTAAATCGCCAGCTACACTGCCTGGTACAAATGCTGCAAAAGCACCTACAAATAAAAATAAAATCCAGTTAGACTTATAAGGTGTTCTGAATTTTGGATGTAAATCAGAGAAAACTTTTGGTAATAATCCGTCATTGGCCATAGAATAAAATACCCTTGACTGACCCATTAACATCACTAAAATAACAGAAGAGAATCCTGCTAAAATTGCAACAGTAACAGCGGTGGCTAACCAACCATAACCTGTCATGTAAGTAGAGATAGCATAAGCTACTGAAGCTTCGCGACCTTTTAATGGATCAACAAAATCTTTCCAATTAGCAACGCCAGTTAAAACGTGTCCGAATAGAATATACAAAATGGTACAAACAACTAAAGATCCTAGAATTCCAATTGGCATATCTCTTTTTGGATTTTTTGCTTCTTGAGCTGCAGTAGATACCGCATCAAAACCAATAAAGGCAAAAAATACAATAGCAGCTCCGCCCAAAACACCACCCCATCCGTGTTTGAAGGTACCTGAGTAGTCTGCAATAATTTTTCCGGTAGCGTCAATTAATGGTGGTTGGTTTGCAGGAATTAAATATGGTGTATGGTTTTCAGGACGCATAAACTGCCATCCTAGAATAATGAATATGATTACAATGGCTACTTTAATAAATACAATGATGGCATTTACAATAGCAGATTCTTGTGTTCCTTTAATTAACAATAAGGTTAACAATAAAAGTATAACAAGTGCAGGTGCATTCATGATACCATGATGTAGTATTCCTGCTGTGTCTGTGATGCTTTCAAACGGCGAATGGCTCCATTCATAAGGAATGCCTCCTCCTAGCAGCTTGTTTAAATATTCACTCCAAGCAATAGAAACAGTGGCTGCTCCTAATGCATATTCCATAATTAGGGCCCAACCAATAATCCAGGCAACTGTTTCGCCCATTGTTACATAAGAATAGGCATAAGCACTTCCTGAAATAGGAATCATTGCGGCAAATTCAGCATAACACAATCCTGCAAATGCGCAACCAATGGCAGCAACAATAAAGGATAAAGTTACTGCTGGGCCTGCGGCTTGACCTGCTGCAGCGGCTGTTCTTACAAATAATCCAGCGCCTATAATAGCACCAACACCTAGTGCGATAAGGTTTCCAGCACCTAGTGTGCGTTTTAAACCTTTTCCGCCATCTTCGGATTGGGCTAGCATTGCAGCTAAATCTTTTTTTCTAAATAAACTCATAGTAAAGTTGGTTAATTTCTTTGAATAAAACTAAAGATTAGGCAAAATAATCAATTCTTCTTTATTGATAGAAAACTTTTACAAATGGCTTGATTAAGTGATTTTTAGCCATTTATCTTTAAGTCATATATTGCAGTTAAAATGGAAGGATTCTATGCAAAAATTAAATAAACTTACGCTATATATTGTTATGGCAATGATTGCTGGAATGATACTCGGTTATATCATTCATACGCAGTCTACGCCTGTATTTATTGAGGCTTTTTCTAAAAACATCAAGTTACTAACAACCATATTCCTCCGTTTGGTACAAATGATTATTGCGCCATTGGTGTTTTCAACTTTAGTGGTAGGTATTGCCAAACTTGGCGACTTGCAGGCGGTTGGTAGGGTTGGAGGTAAGGCATTACTCTGGTTTGTATCTGCCTCATTTGCTAGTTTGTGTTTGGGAATGTTATTAGTAAATCTTTTACAACCAGGAGCTGGAATGGATTTGAGTAATGCTGATATTTCAGGTGCCAAAGACTTGGTAGGCAAAACGCAAGAATTTAGTTTGATAAAATTTGTGGAGCACGTGTTTCCTAAAAGTGTGTTTGAAGCAATGGCCAATAATGAAATTTTACAGTTGGTGATTTTTAGTATTTTTTTCGGGATAGCTACTGCTGCTTTGGGCGATAAAGGAAAAATTATTGTAAAAGGCTTAGATGCCTTTGCCCATGTGATATTAAAGATGGTAGGTTATGTAATGAGTTTTGCGCCATTGGGTGTATTTGGTGCGATTGCAGCTGTCATTGCTACCAAAGGAATGGAAGTGTTTATTTTTTATGGAAAATACCTGCTGTATTTTTTAATGGGTATTTCAATACTATGGGTGATATTAATTACGGTTGGTTTTATTATTCTTGGAAAAAGAATGCCACAACTACTCAAAGCTATTTTTCCGCCATTAATTATTGCATTTAGTACTACTAGTAGTGAAGCGGTATTTCCTAAATTAACAGAAGAATTAGAAAGGTTTGGTTGTAAAGATAAAATTGTGTCTTTCATTTTGCCTTTGGGATATTCTTTTAATCTTGATGGAAGTATGATGTATATGACTTTTGCGAGTATTGCCATTGCACAAGCCTATAATATTCATTTAGATTTAGGTACACAGTTTACCATGCTAATTGTGTTGATGCTTACTAGTAAAGGAGTTGCGGAAGTTCGTAGGGCTTCATTAGTAGTAGTGACTGCTACTTGTGCCATGTTTCATATTCCACCCGAAGGCATTGCATTAATTTTACCAATTGATCATTTTTGCGACATGTTTAGAACAGCAACTAATGTATTAGGTAATGCGCTTGCTACAACGGTTGTAAGTAAATGGGAAAATGAATTAACCAATCCAGTTAACACAATTTAATATCTTTATATGTTAGATGCTTTTATTTTAACCGCTTTTCATTGGAGTCAATTATTGCAACCCCAATTTTACATTGAACACGGTGGCTTGTGGTTAATTATGTTTGTGGTATTTGCCGAAACAGGATTGTTTGCAGGATTTTTTTTACCAGGCGATAGTTTGTTATTTGTTGCAGGAATTTATAGCACCAATTTAGCAAACGAAGTAGTGTCTACTGGCAATGAATACATTGATTTATTGGTGATATTAGTATTGATTGCAGCTGCAGGAATTGTTGGAAATGCAACAGGGTATTGGTTTGGCAGAAAAGTGGGTCCGGCAATGTATGGTTGGAAAGAAAATGTATTATTTAAAAGAACCTATCTAGAACAAGCACACGAATTCTATGAGAAGCATGGCGGTGGAGCAATTATTGTTGCAAGGTTTATTCCAATTATTAGAACCTTTGCACCCATTGTTGCTGGAATTGTTCAGATGCAAAAAGCAAAATTCGTTTTGTACAATATTATAGGATCTATTGCATGGGTTTTTAGCATGCTAGTTGGTGGACATTTTTTACAAAAATGGATTCTCTCTCAATTTGGTTTTGATTTAAAACACCATTTAGAAATTATAGTTTTGGGCATAGTATTTATTACTACTGCTCCTGTAATTATGAAATTGGTGTTTAATAAAGGAAAAAAAGCCTAGTTACTTTATGCGTACCCACACACAAAAAGAATTAGGTGTTTTTTCGCTGCCAGTAATTGTTGGTGCACTAGGCTTCTTTGTTGATGTCTATGATTTGTTGTTATTTAGCATTGTAAGAAAACCTAGTTTAGAATCATTGCATTTAAGTGCCGATCAAGTACTTTCTAAAGGAGAATTAATTATTAGTGTTCAAATGATTGGCTTAATGCTGGGTGGTATTTTCTGGGGAATTATGGGCGATAAAAAAGGTCGATTAAGTGTATTGTTTGGTTCGATACTTTTATATTCTTTGGCCAATATTGCCAATGGAATGGTGCAAACTGTTGGGCAATATACTTTAATGCGTTTTATTGCTGGCGTTGGTTTGGCAGGTGAATTAGGCGCTAGTATTACGCTGGTAAGTGAAATGTTGCCCAAAGAAAAAAGAGGTATTGGCGCAACCATTATTGCTAGTGTTGGGGTATTTGGCGCAGTGACTGCATTTTTTGTGTACCAAGCTTTTCAAGACTGGCGTTTGTGTTATTATATAGGAGGTGGAATGGGTTTATTATTGTTATTGCTCCGTGCGAATGTAATTGAAAGTGGCATGTTTGATGTAGTGAAAAAAACAGCAGTGGTTCGCGGTAATTTTTTAATGCTTTTTAATAACAAAGAAAGATTGATGCGCTATGTAAAAGGCGTTGTAATTGGTTTGCCTGTTTGGTATGTGATAGGTATTCTCATTACCTTCTCTGATAAGTTTGGAACTGAATTTGGCATTGCAGGTGTTAATCCTGGTAAAGCAATTATGTACCAATATGTGGCCATTGGTTTGGGTGATTTAAGTGCAGGATTATTGAGCAATTATTTAAAAAGCCGAAAGAAAACATTATTTATATTTTTAAGCATACTAGCTGTTTTTATTGTGCTGTATTTTTCGCAGAGTTCTGGTTGGGGATCAACCACAAGTATGTATATGATTTGTGCTGGGCTTGGTTTTGGCGCTGGATTTTCGGTATTATACATTACTATGTCGGCAGAGCAATTTGGTACCAATTTAAGGGCATCAACGACAATTTCTATTCCGAATGTGGTGCGTGGTATTTTGCCATTAATTATTTTATTGCACAAAGGTTTACGTAGTTTAACCGGCAACTATATTACAGGAGGTTGGATGACAGGAATTTTTATTATGCTCATTGCAGTAATTGCAGCCTATCATACCAAAGAAACTTTTGGACGTGATTTAAATTTTGTTGAAGAATAATAAACTCCATTTAAAATAAATAATATGTCAGAAAAAAAAATAGGCATTCTATCGCTGCCAGTAATTGTTGCGGCATTAGGTTATTTTGTAGACATCTATGATTTATTGCTTTTTTCAATAGTAAAAAAGCCAAGTATGTTTGGCGTTGGATCAACGGATGCTAGTTTGCTTTATGATAGTACACGTGTAATTAACTGGCAAATGTTGGGCTTATTAATTGGCGGAATTTTCTGGGGTGTTTTAGCAGATAAAAAAGGTCGATTAAGTGTTTTGTTTGGATCTATTATTTTATACTCTTCTGCAAATTTCATTACAGGTTATATAACTAGTGTAGATGAATATGCCGCTTGTCGTTTTTTAGCAGGATTAGGACTAGCAGGAGAGCTAGGTGCAGGAATAACTTTGGTAAGTGAAGTATTGCCTAAAAACAAAAGAGGAATTGGCACTTCTTTAGTTGCTGGTATTGGTTTGTTTGGTGCGGTGCTAGCTTATTTTACTTATCATTACACAGGTGATTGGCGCTTGTGTTATAAAATTGGTGGAGGGCTAGGAGTATGCCTTTTATTAATGCGAGTTGGCGTTGTAGAAAGTGGATTATTTAAACAAGTGCAAGACAAAAATATAAGCAGGGGAAATTTCTTTTTATTTTTTAATCATGCAAAACGTTTTAAAAAATATGCATTGGCAATTTTAATTGGATTGCCTACCTGGTATGTAATTGGAATTCTAATTAACCAAAGCGATCGATTTGGCAAAGCAATGTTTGCAAGTACTACCATTGATTCTGGCAAGTCAATTATGTTTGGATACATAGGAATTGCACTCGGAGATATTTCTATTGGTTTAATTAGTCAATTATTTAAAAGTCGAAAAAAAGCGTTATTACTATTTTATATTCTTTGTATTATTTCAATTATAACATTTTTTAGTGCTATCAATCATTCAGATGATAGGATGTATGCCATTTGTACTGCACTAGGTTTTAGTGCTGGATTTTGGGCCATATTTGTAACTATGGGTGCAGAACAATTTGGCACAAATTTGCGTGCTACTGCTGCAACAACTATTCCTAATATGGTTCGTGGTATTTTACCTTTAATGAATATGCTTTTCTTAGACCTATTTCAAAAATCTTGGGGATGGAATTTGATTAATAGTGGTATTGTTACAGGTGTTATTGTAGTGAGTGTTACACTAGTTGCTTTTGTATTTACGGAAGAAACTTTTCACAAAGACTTGAACTATTTAGAAACCGATGAAATACTCATATAGGTTGGCTATTACTAATTAATTTTTGCAATATGAAATGCTTGGTTATTCGATTTTCTTCCATTGGTGATATTGTACTTGCCACCCCAGCTATCCGTTGTTTAAAGCAACAGGTTCTGGGTGTTGAAGTACATTTTTTATCGAAAGAAAGTTTTAAACCAGTAACACAAGGCAATCCTTATATTGACAAATTTTTTTATTTCAATAATAATTTCAAACAATTAATTGCGCAACTGAAGCAAGAGCAATACGATTACATCATTGACTTACACGATAATTTTAGAACCAAAAGAATTGCTTGGGCTTTAAAAACAAAACTACTTATCTACAAAAAAGAACGCGTAGCAAAATTTCTATTAACAAAGCTACATATCAACAAAATGCAAGGTCGGCATATTTCGGATAGATCTGTTGATACCCTTGCGCCACTTGGTGTTTTTAATGATGGTAAGGGATTGGATTATTTTATTGCACCACAAGATGAAGTTGCTATTAAAGATTTACCGATGGCTCAAATGTTGGGCTATATTGCTATTGTAATTGGGGCGTCTTATCAAACAAAAAAATTACCAGTTGAAAAACTACAAGCACTCTGTTTGCAAATAGACTATCCAATCATATTAATTGGCGGCAAAGAAGATATTGTTGCTGCAAATGCAATTGCGCAAATAGATCCTATCAGAATATTTAATGCTTGCGGAAAATACAATTTAGCGGGCTCTGCAGATTTGGTTAGAAAATCAAAAATGGTTATTTCGCACGATACCGGATTGCAATACATTGCCTGTGCTTTTAATAAGCCTGTATTAGCCATTTGGGGAGCTACATCACCATTATTAGACGTGGAGCCTTATTACGCCAAACAAGGCGCTGCTAAGTATGAAAATTTTATAGTTCCTGCACTTAGTTGCCAACCCTGCTCAAATTTTGGAACGAACAAATGCCCCCAAGGCCATTTTAATTGTATGGAAAAACAAGATATTGGAGCGATTGCAAAAGCGGCAATGAAGGGTTTGCAATAGATCATTAAAATACATCATTAACCGATTGGTTACTTTCAATTTTAAATGGCTGATTACATAATTCCTAATAATTATTTAACTACTATATCTGATTTTTATTACTTTTATTTTAGTAAAACAACGGTTCTTGCCAATAGAAAGTGTAAATATATTAGATAGTGTGCTGCTAAGCCAACTTCAAAAAGAAGACAGATTTGCATTTGAATCAATCTATAAAAAATATTGGCAAAAATGCTACAATGCAGCATATAAAAGATTGAAAAACAAAGAAATAGCCGAAGATATTGTTCAAAATATTTTCACAAGACTTTGGATTAACCGAAGTAATCAGTCCATTGAAAATTTGGAAAGCTATTTATTAACAGCCGTACGATATGGGGTTTTAGATCAGGTTTCTAGAGGGATTGCTTATGAGCCTTTTTTTGATAATTTAGAATCCGCATTAGTTGAAAAACAGTTGCCATCAGATCAATTTGCAGCAAAGGAATTAATGAAATTAATATATACCTACGCCGAAACATTACCTAGTAAAAGAAAAGAAGTGTTTCATTTATATTTAAAAGACAAATTTTCTACACAAGAAATTGCTGATTTTCTCAAAATCTCTCAGAAAACCGTACAAAATCAAATTAGGAATTCATTAATTGGGCTTCGGGTTCTTATTTCTAGCTTTTTTTAAATTTCTTTTTATTTTTTGGGAGTTCCTTTTATTATTTGCGTCTTAGTTAATTAAGCACAAATTATTTTTAATGCCATCAAACGAAAGTTTACAATATTTGATTAAACTGGTAAAGCGTTACCTGTCGGGTAAAGCAAATAAAGCCGAAAAAGCCTTAATTGAAAACCGCTATCAACAGATGGAGCTTGAAAAAAATATTACTGATCAATTATCCAAAGAATCAGTTGCGGCAATTGAAAATAAATTACTACAAAAAATAAATCTTGAAATTGCTGAAATAGAATCAACAGCAACTAAAGTTATTAGTTTAAAAACTAATTGGTATTATAGGGTTTCAGCTGCTGCTGCCGCATTGTTACTAGTTTTTTGTGGTTGGTATTATTATAGCCAATTCAATACTATTCCAAAACAAACGCTCGTTCAAAATAGTTCAAAAACAGACATATTACCTGGTAAAACAAAAGCTACTTTAACCTTAGATGATGGCAAGAAAATTGTGTTAGATGATGCCCAAAATGGAATATTGGCAAAACAGGGAACTACTATCATTGATAATCTTGGCGGGAAGCTAAATTATAAAGGCGGTGCTTCTGAAGCTATCCGCTTTAATACCCTTTCAACTCAAAAAGGAGAGCAGTATGCCATTACTTTAAATGATGGAACAGAAGTTTTTTTAGATGCTTCTAGCTCAATTCGTTATCCAGTTGTTTTTAATGGTTCGGAAAGGGAAGTTACCATTAATGGTCGAGCTTATTTTCATGTTGCTTCAGATAAAACCAAACCATTTTTTGTTGTAAAAGGCGATAAAAAAGTAAGGGTTTACGGAACGCAGTTCAATGTGAGTGCTTATGATAACGAGCTTTCTATGAAGGTTACTCTAATTGAGGGAAGTGTGAAAGTAATGAATGGTAATACAGAAGGTATGTTATTGCCATCTCAACAGGCAGTGATGTCGAAAAATAGCGCTGCAATTAGTATTGTTGACAATGTTGATTTAGAGCAGTGTGTTGCATGGAAGAATGGTGTTATTGCCATACATCATGCAGAAGTAAATGAAATTTTATTAGAGATGGAAAGATGGTATGATATTGACATTGAAATTGTAGGGAAACTACCTAAAAGAGATTTGTATTTCGATGTATCAAGAAAGGCTAAACTTTCTGAGCTATTGCATATTCTAGAAATTTATCATATTAAATATTCATTAGATGCTGTAAAAAGAAAATTAATTGTGAATTCATAAAACAAAAACCGCCTCAATAGTAGTTGAGACGGCAGATGTTTAGGCTCGTTCGTTTAAAAGTCGTCGCAGACTTCTTATTGTAAACCCAAACAAATCAAAACTATGCATTCGATTGCTAATGGCAAAATGTTGCCATATCCAACATCCTCTATTAATTTAAGACTAATTATGAAACTATTGTCTATTATGCTGCTTGCTGTTAGTTTGCAAGTAACTGCTACCGGACTTGGCCAGATTAGGTTGGCAGAGAAAAAAGCACCACTTGAAAAAGTGTTGAAATCCATTAAAAATCAAAGTGGATACGATTTAGTATACGATATATCTATGCTAAATCAACAAGCAAAACCAGTTGACATTATTGCTAAGAACATTTCTGTTGAGCAAGCACTTCAACTGATTTTTGAAAAACAAGATCTTACTTATGAAATTGTAAGTAAAATAATTGTTGTAAAAGAAAAGCCAGTAGTCGTTACATTAAATCAGGTGATTGAATCACTTCCTCCTCCATTTATTGTTACTGGTAAAGTGTTAAATGAAGAAGGGCAACCTTTAATTGGTGCAACAGTGAAATTAAAAGGAGGGCAACTGATTACTAAAACTGATGCTAATGGAATCTATACTATCAGTTTGCCTAATAGTAAAGGGGTATTAGTTTTTAGTTATGTTGGTTATACAGATCAAGAAATGCCAGTATCAAACAAAAGTCAAATTAACATAACCCTAAAAGAAATTGTTTCAAGTTTAAACGATGTGGTTATTGTTGGTTATGGATCGGTGAAGCGTAGAGATTTAACGGGTTCTGTAGCGAGTATTAAATCTGAAGACATTGAAAAAAGTGTTGACCTTTCTTTGAATGGTGCAGTACAGGGTAGGCTATCGGGTGTGCAAGTTGTATCTACAGATGGTGCGCCGGGTGCTGCTTCTAGCTTGAGTGTTAGAGGTGGATCTTCTATTTCTGCCAGTAATGAACCCTTGTATGTAATTGATGGATTTCCTCAATTTGGCGGATCTAATTTAAATATTAATCCAGGTGATATTGCAAATATTGAAGTGTTAAAAGATGCATCTGCAACAGCTATTTATGGTTCTAGAGGTGCAAACGGTGTAGTTATCATTACTACTAAAAAAGGTGAAACAGGTAAGTTTACAATTAATTATGATAACTATATTAGTAGTCAGCAAATTGTAAAAAAGCTAGACGTACTTGATGCAACGCAATATGCATATTCACAACATCTTTTGTTATCAAGTCCATCTGGTTCTGGTACCGACCAATTGTACGGAAATTGGGCTACTTATAAAGATTCTACTTCTATCAATTGGCAGGATTTAGTGTATAAGAAAGCTATTTTACAAAACCATAATCTTTCATTTGCTGTAGGAACCAAAGATTTAAAATTATCAGGTTCTGTTTCTTATACTGGTCAAGATGGAATAGCAGTAGGAACTGATTTTAATAGAATTACAGGTCGTATTAATGCCATTGCTACTATCAATAAATTTATAACAAGTGGAACCTCAATTTACTTATCTAAAAGTAATACCAATGGTCCATCATTAAACGGTGAAACAGGCATTGCATATGCAATTTTACAAGCAAGACCAATTGTGCCAAATGCAAATTTAGCTGACTTATTAGATCAAAGTTTGATTGGAGATTTAGGTGCCAATAATGTAAACAATCCTATAAAAGAATTAACGCTTCCAAAATTAAATTATGCAGATTTTGTTGCAAATTTTAATACCTATTTACAAATTGCTATTGCCAAGGGATTAACACTAAAACTTAGTGCCAGTGGTAAATACCAACAAAATGGCAATAATCAGTTCTATCCTAGTACAAGTGCGCCAGGCAGAACCCTAAATGGTGTAGCTAAAATTAGTACAAATAATATTACAGATTGGTTAAATGAAAATACACTAACCTATAATAAGGCATTTAATAAAAAACATGTATTAAATGTTGTAGCTGGTTTCTCTGCACAAAATAATGTTACAAATAGTGCCACAGAGGGTTCAAGTAATTTCTCAATTCAAAGCTTGGGCTATAATAATATTGGATTAGGTGCAGGGTATATTCCGCCAACATCCAATTATATTAATCAAGGTTTGGAGAGTTTATTGGGTAGAGTGAATTATACACTAATGGATAAATATTTATTTACAGCTAGTGTAAGGTCTGATGGTAGTTCTAAATTCCAAGAGCAAAAATGGAGTACGTTTCCTTCGGCAGCTTTTGCTTGGAAAGTATCGGAAGAAAAATTCATGTCTTCGGTTAAATTTGTTTCTAATTTAAAAATTCGTACAAGTTGGGGAATGACGGGTAACCAATCGATTGCTCCGTATTCTACCTATACAAAATACCAAGCCTATAACCCAATTGCCAATGAGCAATTGATGGTAGGAGTAGCACCTTCGCAATTAGGAAACATAAGTCTTAAATGGGAAACAACTATTCAAAGTGATGTAGGAATTGATTTGGGTTTGTTTAAAGACAGACTTTCTATTACAGCTGATGTGTATTACAAAAAAAGTAGGGACTTATTATTAAACTCACCAATTTCATTATATTCTGGATACACATCTGTATATAGAAATGTGGGAGATATTGAAGTGAAAGGTTTTGAACTAAGTTTAAATTCAGCCAATTTAGTTGGAAAATTAAAATGGAATTCTAGTTTCAATATTGCATTTAATAGAAGTAAAGTATTGTCTTTAAATGACAACCAATCATTTTTTGCAACAGGTATATTAGGAAGAAGAGTGGTAGGTCAATATTTGGTAAAAGTAGGTGATCCATTAGGCCAAATTTATGGCTACCAATATGCGGGTCAGTTTAGAACACAAGAAGAATTAATAAATGGCGCTCAAATTGCAGGCGCTTCTGTTTTGGGTTCAAAAAGATATGTTGATATAAGTGGTGCGAATGGAGTGCCTGATGGCAAGATTGATCAAAATGATATGACAGCCCTTGGCAATGGTAATCCACTGTTTTTTGGAGGTTTAAATAATGAGTTTAGATATAAATCATTCGAATTAAGTATTCTCTTCACTTATTCTTATGGCAATAAAGTTTTAAATTCTTTGAAAAGTGTATTGACAAGACCACAGTCTTATAGATCAGGTCTTGCCTCAATAATGGATTCTTGGACACCTGATAATATCAATGCTGCATTACCTAAATGGGGTACAACAAATACAGAGTATGATATTAACTCTTCGTATCAAGTTGAAGACGGTTCATATATAAAATTAAAAACTTTATTAATTGGGTATACCGTTCCTGTAGCTCTTACAAAGCGTGCTTCTATAAAAAATCTACGATTTTATTTTAGTGCATCTAATCTGTTAACTTTTACAAATTATTCTGGCTATGATCCTGAAGTTTCTTACTTCAATTCAATTGTAACGCCGGGTGCCGATATGGGTGCTTATCCTCGTGCTAAAGTATTTACGTTCGGAATTAATTTAGGATTATAAAAATTAACTACAATGAGAAAATCTTTTAAAATATATATACTATTAAGCTTAGTTGTTTTTACTGGCTGTCAAAAAGTATTAACTGAAAACACAAAATCATTTTTAACTGGCGATACTTATCCTGCCAATCAAGCAGAGGCAACTACTGCTATGTATGGCGCATACAATGTATTGCAAGAAGTAAATTTGTTTAGTTACAATTTGGTTAACTATATGTCTACTGGCGATGATTTGGTGCATCCCCAAGTATCACCGCCAACCGGTTTTCCAGGTTTTACCATGTCTTTTCAAATCACAGCATCTGATGCAATTTGGACTACATTTTGGACCTATTTATGGCGTGGTGTAAATAATACAAATACAGTGATTGCTGCTTTAAATAAATTGAATACACCAGCAAATGCAAGCTGGGTAAATTCAAATTTAGCAGAGATGCGATCGCTTCGTGCATTCTATTATTTTTATTTGGTTAGAATGTATGGTGATTTGCCTCTTAGGTTAGAGCCAACAACAGAAACCGTATTGGTTGCGCCAAGGGTATCTTCGGATTCGATTTATGCTACTATTTTAAACGATTTAAATTTTGCTGATAATAAATTATCGAATGTAGCCAATGGTGGCGGAAGATTTACTGCAGGTGCTGTAAAAGGCTTGATGGCGCAAGTGTATATTACAATGGCTGGATGGCATAGAACTTCGCAAGGAAAGTTAGTACAAGGTGATCCAAAATATTTTGGGCTTGCACGTGCAAAAGCTTTGGAAGTAATTAATTTAGGAACCTATTCATTAAATCCAGATTACAGCCAAATTTTTAAGAACTTATCTACCAATGTTCCTGATCCGGAAGTGATTTGGGATGTTCAATTTGAATACCCCGACAAAGGATCACAGTTTCCTTATTTCTTCGGTGCTTTTAGTAGCGGTGGAGCAGCGTCATCTGGTGGTGGCAACTGTCAAGCTAGAACAAATAGTGAATTTGCAAATACCCTAGATTTAAATGATACAAGGGTTGCTTGGAATGTTGCGAACTATTCTTATGGAAGTAGTAACTGGACTAAAACAACTATTCCAACTACTAGTAGTAATACCTATGGGCTATCGAAGTATCAAAAATTATCTCCTGCGCTTGGACAGTTTTTTAATAATTTTTCTACCAATTTTCCGCTTATAAGATTCGACGATATTTTGTTGATATATGCAGAAGCAGATAATGAAATAAATAATGGCCCAGGATTTAAAAATACAGCATTGCCAATTTCTTTGTTTCCTAACCAAAATGGATACGATATTATTAATGCAATTCGTTACAGAGCAAGACCTGCAAATAATAAACTAAACACAGTAATTGGTTTGCCAAAATGCTTGCCAGATTATGCACAAGGAAGTTTAACAAAAGATGCTTTTTTAAGTGCTATCTCCACAGAAAGAGCCATTGAATTATTAACGGAAAATTCTAGACGATTTGATTTAATGCGCTGGGGTAATTTAGTGCAAAAAGTACAAGCCGCTAGTTCGCAAGTGGCTGCAACAAATGTTGCGGAAAGACATTATTTATTTCCAGTACCACCTGCAGACGTGTTAGCAAATAATTGGACTCAAAACGAAGGATACTAATCATTATAAAATCGTAGCAATTGTCTTTTAATAATGATTGTTGTTGATGTATTAAATAAATAAAAAATAATCAGATGAAAATTGTATCAAAATTTATAAAAAATATATTTCCTATAATGGCTATTCAACTATTATTGGCCATTAGTTTTTCTAGTTGTGAAAAAACAGATACACCAATTGCAGCAGCAACTTCAAATATAATGGTGGTGAATGCTTTGGCCACTGCTACTTCTACACCAGTTCATTTTTATTTAGATACACAAAGAATTACCATGACAGGTTTAGCTTATGCCAATACGCCAAACTATGTGGTTGTGTCTCCTAATTATAGTGCAGCTACTTTTAAGAATTCTTCAACAATGGCTACTATTACAACTGCTCCTGTTCAACTAACAGCCAAGAATTCATATTCTATGTTTTTATATGGAACTGCAGCTGCTCCTTTAACCCTGTTTACGCAAGATGATTTAACAGCGCCACCTCCAGGAAAGTCAAGAATTAGAATTGTAAATTTAGCCCAATCAGTAGGGTCAAATGTTGATTTTGCCGTAAGAAATGATTATCAAACTACGCCAACTAGTAATGTTATTTTAACGAATACCGCTTATGGATCTTCTTCGTCTTTTGTGGTAGTGGATAGCTGTACTAATTATGGCATTCAAGTTTTTGCAACTGGCACATCAACGGTTAAAGTGTCTTCGTCTAAAATAACCATTTTGCCAAACTTGAATTATACCATTTTAGTAAGAGGCATTCTAGGAGGAACACCTGCAATAGCTATTCAGGCGCCAATTAATAGTACTGTTTTTTAATTAGATCAATGAAATATATTTTAAGTCTAATTTTAGTTGTTATTGTCATTTTTGCAAATGCGCAATCGACACAATTAGGTAATACAAAAAAGTATGCGCTTTGGTATGATGCGCCGGCTCCTAATCATGGTCCTGATTATAGTATTGTAAAAGCAGGAGGTACACCATTTGATGCAGATTGGGAGAATTGGTCATTGCCAATTGGTAATGGCTATTTAGGCGCAAGTATTTTTGGCAGAACCGATACAGAACGTATTCAACTAACCGAAAATAGTTTGAGTAATAAAGGTTTGTATAATATTGGTAGCTTAACAAGTTTTGCAGAACTCTTTATTGATTTTAATCATAAAAATCCTATCAACTACAGAAGGAGCTTGTCTTTGGATAGCGCTGTTTCTGTAGTTAATTATACAAACGAAGGGGTGCAATACACTAGAGAATATTTTGCTAGCTATCCAGACAAAGTTTTGGTAATTAAATTAAAAGCTAGTGTTGCAAAAAAATTATCTTTTATTGTTCGCCCCCAAATTCCTTATTTAAGAAATTCAGACACTACTTTATTAAAAGACGATGGTAGAACGGGTACTGTAAATGCCAAAGGGAATATGATTTGTATGACTGGTAATATGCAGTATTACAATATCAATTACGAAGGGCTTTTTAAAGTGATTAATTTCGGTGGACAATTAGAAGCCGAAAATGATATAAATGCCGACCACGGAAAAATAAGTGTAAAAAATGCTGATAGTGCCTTAATCATTGTAACATTAGGAACGAATTATCAATTAAAGAGCCGTGTTTTTACTGAGCCAATTCCAACAAAAAAATTAAATGGTTTTGCTCATCCCCACGAAAGACTAATGCAAGTTATTGCAGCAGCTACTCAAAAAACTAGTAAGCAGTTATTGAAAAATCATTTAACTGATTACCAACAATATTTTTCAAGGGTATCACTAGATTTAGGAGGTGTTGAATCAGTATTACCAACCGACCAACTATTGGCTAATTATAAAAAAGGAAAAATTGATCAGTATTTAGAAGAACTTTATTTTCAATACGGTCGCTACTTATTAATTGCCAGTTCAAGAAAAGGTACTTTGCCAGCAAACCTACAAGGTATTTGGAGCCAATACAATGTGTCTCCTTGGACATCTGGCTATTGGCACAATGTTAATGTTCAAATGAATTACTGGCCTGCTTTTAATACTAATTTGGCTGAAATGTTTACGGCATATGCCGATTATAATTTGGCGTTTAGAGACCTGGGTTTTAAAAATGCAGATGTGTATATAACAAAAGCAAATAGTGCTGCATTTGATACTATAAAGGGAAATAATGGATGGGCAGTTGGCACAGGTGCAAGCCCTTATTCTATACATGGGCCTGGAGGTCATTCTGGTCCTGGAACTGGCGGCTTTACCACCAAACTTTTTTGGGATAATTATGCGTTTACCAAAGACGAGGCCTATTTAAAAAAAATAAACTATCCTACTATGTTGGGGATGGCAAAGTTTTTAACGAAAGTAGTAAAACCTTATAATGGATTGCTACTGGCTAATCCTTCATCTTCGCCAGAGCAAAAAGTAAATAATCAGAACTACGAAACAATAGGTTGTGCATTTGATCAGGAAATGATTTATGAAAGTGAAATGGATGTTTTAAAAGCGGCTACATTATTAAATGATACAGATCCAATAATTGCTACCATTAAAAATCAAATAAATCTCTTAGACCCTATACAAGTAGGATTGTCTGGTCAGATTAAAGAATATAGAGAAGAAAAAAAATACGGAGATATTGGTGAATATAATCACAGACATATTTCTCAATTAGTTGCACTATATCCTGGCACGCTGATTAATTCAAAAACACCTGCTTGGTTAGATGCTGCAAAAGTTACTTTAAATGAAAGGGGTGACGTTTCTAAAGGTTGGTCAATGGCGCATCGCCTAAATGCTTGGGCTCGTGCAAAAGATGGTAATCGTGCATACAAGCTTTATCAAACACTTTTGCAACAGGGTACATTTGATAATTTGTGGGATTCGCATCCGCCTTTTCAAATTGATGGAAATTTTGGAGGAACTGCAGGTGTAGCAGAAATGTTATTACAAAGTCATGAAGATTGCATAGAGCCATTGGCTGCAATGCCTATCAATTGGCATAATGGTAATTATAAAGGTCTAGTTGCAAGAGGGAATTTTGTGGTGTCTGCTACTTGGAAAAATAATCAAGCGATTCAATTAACTATTTTATCGAATGTAGGAGGTAATTGTGTTGTAAAGTTTCCAGGAATTAGTAAGGCGATAGTTACCGACAAAAATGGTATTCAAATTAGATTTAAAATAGTTGCTGATAACGAAATTAAATTTTTGAGTATTAAGGGTAGTGCTTATTTTATTAGTAAGATTCCTACCATAGAAAAACCGGTCACTCCGCAACATTTACAAGCAAAAATTATTAAAAACGTAGGCATTGATTTGTTATGGGATACTATAGCTAATGCTAATGCTTACAATATTTACATTGCAAAAGAAAGTGTTCCTGTCTATAAGAAAATTGCTCAAAAAATAGTAGAAAACAAGTTTTTTGTAAAGCTTGATGAAAAGGAAAAATTGGAGCGATGTACGATTAAAATAACTGCTGTTTCAAAAAATGGAATAGAAAGCGAAGGGGCGATTGCTTATGTAAGTTTTTAGTAAATCTATTCATTATTTTATTGAATACTGGGTTATAGTTTATGAAATCAAAAGCAAATATTTTACTGTTTTTATTTTTTATAGCATACTTAAATGCGCTATCGCAACAAAATGTAGTTAGCCGTCAAAAGCAATTAGAGTCGAATGCGCAGAACTCATTGAATCAATTGTTGATTTCCTCTAATGATGCTAATTGGGTAAAAAAAGTACAGGATGCATTTGATAAGCATTTGAATAGTACTAATCCCTTGGATACACTTTTTGTTTTTTTAGAAGAAGGGAATTATTCATTGTCTAATTCATTGCAACTAAAAGGACCTACTACAAACAAACAATTAGCACCGACCATAATTCGTGGAGATGGGAAGGTGGTTATTTCTGGTGGAATAACTTTAAACAATTTCAATTTTAAATTAGTAACAGATCAAACAATAATTGAAAGAATTATTAATAAACAGGCGCAAAAAAAAATTCTAGAATATGATTTAAAATTAGCAGGGATAATCAATCTAGGAACACTCAATTGTATAGGTTTTGGTCGTACTGCTGGTATAGCGCCAGCCCAATTGTTTTATAATGGAGAACGAATGACACTTGCCCGTTACCCAAATCAGGTTAACAGAACTGAATTGAAAAATAGACAATCAGTTATACCAATAAAAAAAATTATCAACCCAGGAATAGCTATTGACTTGCCTTTAGAGAAAACGGGGAATGCAACAGATAGTAGTCAAAAAGGAATTTTTGAATGTACAGATCCTCATATATTTAAATGGGGCAATGCTAATGAAATTTGGTTAGATGGTATTTTTTCTAGAGACTGGGCTTGGTCGTTTAATAAGCTTTTAAAATTAGATACCTTAAACCACACTATGTCATTGGCCTATAATGAAAAGTATGATTTGACAAATAAAAACACTTTCTTTTTTGCTTGTAATTTATTAGAAGAAATTGATCTGCCCGGGGAGTATTATATTGATCGTGAAAAAGGAAAATTATATTTCTATCCGCCTGAGAAATTTAATTCTTCTGCAGATTGTATTCAAATTTCTTATAATTCCAATGATTTAATTGCCATTTCTAATGCCAATAATATTCAATTCGAAAATATACAATTTGAACTAGGCAGAGGAAAGGCAGTTAGTATTTCAAATAGCAATAGCAATGTTTTTTTGAATTGTAGTTTTAAAAACTTTGGTTCGGGTGCTATATCAATAAATGGTAAAAACAATAGCATACAAAACTGTATCATCCATGCTATAGGCGGCGCAGCAATTACGTTAAATGGTGGAAATCTAGATTCCTTGATTCCATCAAATAATAGAGTTGTTAATTGTTCTATATCTGATTGGGCTTTTTATAATAGAGTATACGCACCAGCAATTGCCTTATATGGTGTTGGAAATATAGTAAGTCAGAATCATATTTATAATGCACCACATGGCGCAATTACTATTTCTGGTAATAACCATATCATTGAAAAAAATGAAATACATCATGTACTAGAAGAGTTTAGAGATTTTGGTGCGATTTATGGATTCTTAGGAAAAAATCAACAAATGAGGGGCCATGTAATTAAAGAAAATTATTTTCATGATATAGGACAAATAGGTGATGGTGTTTACGCTATCTATGCCGATGAAGCCACTGGTGGCTGGACAATTACAGATAATATTTTTTATAAAATAGGCAATAAAGGTGCTAGAAATGCAGCTATATTAGGCAACACAAGTTCTTATATTAACATAGCACATAATATTTTTATTGATTGTTCTGAAACATTTGAATTGAGTTTTCATTTTTCTACCTGGGGAAAAAAAAGGTATCAAGACTATTTTTTAAAATCATGGAAAGAAAATGATCAAAAAGAACATCCTTTTTCTGACATACATTTAAAACAATACCCAGCATTAAAAAGCTTTTTATTGGAAGAAAGGGTTTATGTAAATACTAATTCATTCACAGATAATTTAATTGGAAATTTTACCAACCCATTAAATCACACGAATTATTTTAAAACACAGAGCGATTTATTAAATGCAGATAGTTTAGTGAATGCTAGTAAAAATCATTTCATTGAAGATAAAAGTATACCTGCGTTTTTAAATAATTTAAGCCTAAAACAGTCAGAAAGCAAGGCTGTTCTTCCAATTCCAGAAATCCTACAAAACTTCAATTACTTTATTAATAAGCGAAATGAGCAACCAAATAAAAAGCGCTAAAAAAAGGTTTTCAAAAAGTTTTATACGCGATTAAAATTATTTTAATGAAAAAAAATATCCTACAAATTTTACTTGTATGTTTTGTAATTGGAATGCCAACTGAACTAATAAATGCGCAGAAAGCATTTGTACCACCCAACAGAAAAGTAGATATGTTGGCACTAAAAAAAACACATCCAAGGGTTTTAGTGGGAGATTTTGAGCCTATCAGAAAAAGATTGAATTCAAGTCTTCAAATGCAAGATTGGTTGAAACAATTATCTTCCGAAACAACTATGGATGCAATTGCATTGCGCTTTCAGTTAACTGGAGATACCAATTTAATTCGAGCTGCTGTAGATTCTGCTTTGTCGTTAGATTTAACAACAAAAATTAAAAAAGGACCACACCATTATGGTAAATCCATTTGTTTTTTAGGCTGCACTTACGATTGGTTACATGATTATTTATCAGTACAACAACGCAATCAATTATTGGCAATGCTACAACAAGGTTTAGAAGCCTATTTACAAGATCCAGACAAAACCAATTTCCATAATATGAATCATTGCTTGAATGCAGGTGCAATTGTTGGCGCCATAGCAATAGCCGATGAAGCACCTGCATTAGCAAAAAAAGTATTAGACGTTGCCATCAATACCATCAACCTTACTTGGTATCAGCCAGATGGTGTAACGCCAGAAGGGCCGCATTATATGAATTGGAGTAGTTTAATAATAATATCTGGTTTATCTTCTTTAGATATTGCTTTTAATGATGGATTTGGTTTATCGGACGATCCTGGAATTATGGGTTATGGAGATTTCATGATGCATATTACTATTCCAAAAAAAGGAATCGCTGTAAAATATAGCGACTGTTATACCAATGGAACCTATTATAATTTAGGCCAATTCTTTTGGATAGCAAATAAGTTTAATCGTGCAGATATCAGCCAGTTTGCACTAGAAAATGATGCCTATACCGCTAGTGGAGAAAATCCAGACTATAGTGGGAAGATCCATCAATTACTATGGTACAATCCAGAAAAATTTAAAACTGAGGCAAATCGTTACGCATCTATTCCGCTAGACAAGCAATTTAAAAGTGCTGAACTATCTGTTATGAGAAGCGCTTGGAATGACGAGAACGCAATTTTTACTGCGCTAAAAGGAACTGATAATTATCACCAAGCCAATTTTTATCACCGACATACCAATACAGGTACGTTTTTTTTATCGGCATTGGGCCAACAATGGGCGGTTGATTTGGGCTTAGAAGATTATGCGATTCCAGACTATAATGAACAGCCTAGGCGATATTATAAATTAAGAGCTGAAGGACACAATTGTAATATCATTAATCCTGGTTCTGGTATTGATCAATTAGGGTGGGAGAACTGCCCCATTATTTCAGAAGGAAGTTCTAATCAGGAATCTTTTGCAATAGTTGATATGCAGCCAGATTATATTAATTTATCAAAATCAGCAAAAAGGGGCTTAAAACTTTTTGATCACAGAAGAAAAATTTTATTACAAGACGAAATTAATTCATTAGATGGCAAGCCATTAGATTCTTATTGGTTTATGCATACAGAAGCAGGAATTGAAATTGCCCCCGACGGACGCGCTGCTATATTATACAGGGCCAATGAAAGACTATTGGTTTATATGGCTACAGCCCCCAAGGACGCAAGGTTTACGGTAATGGGTACGGAGCCTTTAGTGTATACCAAACCAGTAAAATATAAACAAGACTGGACCTTTGGCGCAAAAAAATTAACCATTCATACCAATACAGAAAAGCAACTCAAACTAGCAATCGTGTTTGTGCCACTCCATGATGGTGATGCTATTCAATTGCAAAAATTACCTTACACCAATTTAGATGATTGGAAAATCAATGCTAAAAAAGAAGCTACGCTTTCGAGTATTAAAATTGAAGGCAAAGCAATTACTAATTTTGATGAACGACAGTTTACTTATACCATTGATGGGGTTATGCCTAATATTTCTCAAATCAGTGCAGTGTTTAATCAAAAAAATGCAACTATTTTAATTGACAAAAACAATACTAAAAGCGTTTCAATTAAAGTAACTATTCCAGGGTATACAACCTCAACTTATTTAATTTATTTCAGAGAAAAGCCAATTCAAATTATAAGAAATTCATTGCGTGAGTATAGTAGTTGGGATGAAAGTTTTGCCAATCATAGAATTATTGCACCAAAAATAAAGTCTGGAGAATTTATTGAATATGAATTAAATCAAGTGGCATCAGTTACTAATATTTCAATAGGGTTTACCAACCAACAATTAAAATCATATCCCTTTGAAGTATGGGTATCAACCGATAAATCTAGTTGGTCATTGGCCTACACTGGCGCTAGTAAAATGATTGCTGGCATAAAGATGCCCATGCCGCAAACCTTTGCTGTAAAGCCATTTCAGGCAAAGTTTATAAGAATAAAAAATCCAGTTGGCGGATCAAATTTTACCATAGACATTCTGCAATTTAGTAAAGATGAAGCTGCAGCAAAAAACTACAGTAATAATGCGTATAAAGAAATATTATCTGATATTATTTTCTCTGAAAAAAATATCCAGTTAAAACTTGGCGATAAGAAAAAATTAGTTTTTAACGGGCTGAGTAATTATGGGAAAAAAATATTGCTTGAAGATGCAATAGTACATTTCGAATCTGAAAATTCTGGTATCATGGAAGTTGCTTCAAATGGAGAACTAGTTTCAAAATCTGTAGGAGATACTTATGTAAGAATAGTAGTTCAAAAAGGCGACTATGTATTTCATAAAAAAATAGCAATTACAGTTACTAATTAATGGTGGTGTATACATTAATACTTCAATTTAAAAAAGGCGATATCAAATGAATGATATCGCCTTTTTTAAATTTATGATCAGTTGCTATTTAAAATAACTGATTGTTTTTATTTTATAAAGTTTTCAAAACTTCATTCATATTTCTAACTGCATCGGCACTTTTGTTAAATGCTGCTTGTTCTTCGTCATTCAATTGGAAGTCTAAAATTTTCTCCCAACCATCTTTTCCTATAACAACTGGAACGCCTAAGCATATATCGCTTTGACCGTATTCGCCGTTTAAACTAACGCAGCAAGTAAACAATTTTTTCTCGTCACGTAAAATGCTTTCAACCAAAGCGGCTCCGGCTGCACCCGGTGCATACCAAGCAGAAGTACCAATCAATTTGGTTAAAGTAGCACCACCAACCATTGTATCGGCAACAATTTGATTTTGTTGTTCGATAGTTAAGAAATTAGTTACAGGTGCGCTATTCCAAGTTGCATGGCGAATTAAAGGAATCATGGTAGTATCACCATGTCCACCAACTACAACCGCATTTAAATCTGCTGGACTGCAACCTAAATGTTGGCTTAATTGGTATTTGAAACGGGCACTATCAAGCGTGCCGCCCATTCCAATAATACGGTGTTTTGGTAAACCAGTTGACTGTAAAGCCAAGTAGGTCATAGTATCCATTGGATTACTAATAACTATGATAATAGCGTCTGGTGAATATTTTAAAATGTTTTCAGCAACTCCTTTTACAATACCTGCATTGGTGCCAATTAAGTCTTCGCGTGTCATTCCTGGTTTACGAGGAATGCCTGAAGTTATTACCACAACACTTGATCCAGCAGTTTTTGAATAGTCGTTGGTGCTACCAGTAATACGCGTGTCGAAGCCAAGCAATGCAGCAGTTTGCATCATGTCTTGCGCTTTGCCTTCTGCAAGGCCTTCTTTAATGTCTAATAATACTAGTTCTTGTGCTAGTGCAGCACGGGCAATATTATCGGCACAGGTTGCTCCTACGGCACCGGCACCTACTACAGTAACTTTCATAAACAATTGCTATTTAGAATGAGAAATTTTTTACGCTGCAAAGGTAGGGCTTCAAGGATTCAGAGCCTTCATAAAATTCCATTAATTCTATTTTAATAGTGGCAACAAGATTGGCATCTCTGCTCCTTGCTCAAAAGCTTGTTCAAAAAGGCCTTGTTTATTGTACAAGGCTACAAAAGGGGTGAATTTTACCCGATAAAAGCTCGGTAATTTATATTCTGGGTCTCTGCCTATGAAAATATTGGGGTACTTGCTTAACTCAAATTTGGTATAAAACTCTTTTATTTCAGACAAAGACTTGTAACTAGCCCATACCATGCTTACGTCTTTTAACTGATCCATATTTTTAATAACTTCTCTTATTTCATGTTTACAGTGCTCGCAGTCTGGGCTAAAATATACAATAAGGGTATATTTGTTTTTGGGTAGTTGATCGTTAGAAAACCAAGTGCCATCGGTTAAGGCAATTTTAAAAGCTGGAATATTAAGGTCTTTTTTATAGGGCGGGATTGTGTCAATGCTATCTTGAGCAGTTACTACTGTGATTGATAAAACTAGCAAGAAAAAAAAGAGTAATTTTTTCATAGTAAAGACTTTTAAGGGCGACAATTAAGACTGATTTTTTTTGGCTTCCATCATACGCATTTCTTTTGCATCTTGTAAAAACTCTGATGCAAAAATAAAATTATTCAATAAAACATCTTTACTAAAAATGATGTCTTTATTGGTTCCTTCCCATTGTTTTTTACCATTGTATAAGTATAAAATATGGTCGCCAATTTCCATTACACTATTCATATCATGGGTAACAACAATGGTAGTAATATTATACTCTACAGTAATTTCTTTAATAAGTTTGTCAATTACCATCGATGTTTGAGGGTCGAGTCCTGAATTAGGTTCATCGCAAAAAAGGTATTTTGGATTTAAAACAATGGCACGAGCAATGCCTACTCTTTTTTTCATTCCCCCACTTATTTCTGATGGAAATCTTTTGTGGGAATCACTTAAATTAACACGATCTAATACTTCATCCACCCTGCGTTTTTTTTCTGCTACCGTCCAACGCGTAAACATATCTAAAGGAAATAAAACATTTTGCTCCACAGTCATCGAGTCAAAAAGAGCTGTTCCTTGAAACAGCATACCAATTTGTTGACGGAGTTGTTTGCGGGTATCGTTTTCCATTGAAAACATATCTTCACCACTGTATAAAATACCGCCTATATCTGGTTTAAATAAACCGACCATACATTTGGTTAATACCGTTTTTCCACTGCCACTTGTGCCTATGATAAGGTTGCATTTACCCGATTCCATTGTAGCACTGATATCATCAAGTATCACGCGGCCGCCGAATTGTTTAGATATATTACGTATTTCAATCATTCCGGTGCAAACTACAATTTTGTTCTAAATGAGCGGCGTTTGGTTTCTTAATAAATCTGCAAAAACATCTCTTTTGCGAATTAATTGAGGGATACCTTCTTTGATCATGACTTCTGCGGGCTTGAATCGGGCATTGTAATTGCTAGACATTTCAAAACCATAGGCGCCTGCATTATAGATAGCTAAAAAATCGCCTTCTCTAACTTCGTGCAACAGGCGGTTTGAGCCAAAAGTGTCTGTTTCACAAATATTACCAGTTATGGTGTAGTTTTTTTTGGTGCCCGTTGTGTTGCTGATGTTTTCAATGCGGTGATAGGCATCATACATCATGGGGCGAATTAAATGGTTAAGACCAGAGTCAACACCTACAATAGCAATATTTTTGAAGTCTTTAAGTACGTTTACTTTGGTTACCAAAAAACCAGCCTCACTCACCAAATATTTACCTGGTTCAAACCAACATTCAAATTGTTTAAGATGTGTTTTTTCTAAATCGGTTAAAAATATACTTATTTCATGTGCTAGCTCTGCAATATCTGTTGTAGGATCTTTTTCTTTATATGCCACTTTAAATCCACCTCCTAAGTCTAAGAAACTTACTTCTGGAAAGTGCGGAATTAAGTCAACGAAAATGTCGGCCACTTTCATAAACACGGCAACATCTTTAATTTCGCTTCCTGTGTGAATATGTAAGCCTCGAATATATAAGTTGTGTTTTTTTACTAATGCTAAGATTTCATTGAGTTGTTGAATAGGAATACCAAACTTGCTATTTTCGTGACCGGTAGAAATTTTTAAATTTCCACCTGCCATAATATTGGGTCTTAATCTTATACCAACTGGGTAGCTATGTCCAAACTTTTTTCCAAATTTTTCAAGATTAGATAAACTATCAATATTTATATGAACACCAAGTGTAGCAGCTTCCTCTATTTCGCTGAAATCTATGCCGTTACTAGTGTATAGAATGTTTTCAGGACTAAATCCTGTATGAATGGCTAATTTGGCTTCATTGATTGAACTGCAATCAATATTACATCCAATGTTTAAAATATGCTGTAAAATATTGATATTGGTTAATGCTTTACTGGCATAAAAAAAACGGGTATTTGTTTTTGCAAACGCCGTATTAAGTTGCTGAAACTGTTGGCTTATTTTATCGGTATCATACACATAAACAGGCGTTCCGTATGTTTTGGCAATTTTTGATAAAGTTTCTGCAGACAATTCTTTGTACATATTGCTAAGATAAAAATCTTGCGTATGTTAAATACACAATCAATGAATAATTTAATTCGACTTATTTATTTGGAAGGCGCTGTTTGATTACTGTTATCTTCATGATCATCTGAATCTGTTGATTCGTGGTTATCTGAATTGAATGATTCGTCATCATCTGAATCTGTTATTGCTTCATTTTCGGTTGCCTTTATTGGTTCGTCTGCAACCAGTGTTTCATTTTCAGTATCCTCATCAATAAAATCTTCAGATAATGTTTCAAACCCTATATTTTCGGCTACTGGTAGGTCGGTGAAATCTTCGG
>Ga0114959_10000864_pt1 | contig 28180 bp, 27 predicted proteins | sample C_130625_EF_Meta_FD_87317 | JGI IMG/M metagenome (GOLD analysis project Ga0114959, IMG submission 87317) | Freshwater microbial communities from Lake Croche, Canada to study carbon cycling - C_130625_EF_MetaG | ecosystem: Environmental > Aquatic > Freshwater > Lake | place: Lake Croche, Canada... | reverse complement strand
CGATATAACTCTGCATTACTGAGGATCATACTGCCCTACGAACCAACAACTCCTTAATCTTGCCGATTGCCTTCGTTGGATTCAAATGCTTAGGGCATACATCCACGCAATTCATAATGGTATGGCAACGGAACAAACGGTACGGATCTTCTAAGTTGTCCAAGCGGAGATTAGTCTCTTCATCACGACTATCTGCAATAAAACGATACGCCTGCAACAAGCCAGCTGGCCCAACGAACTTATCTGGATTCCACCAGAAAGATGGGCATGCAGTCGAGCATGATGCACATAAAATGCACTCATAAAGACCGTTCAACTCTTCACGCTCCTCAGGACTCTGAAGGCGTTCTCTTTCTGGGGGCGGATTGTCATTCACCAAATAAGGCTTGATCGACAAATATTGTTTGAAGAACAGAGTCATATCAACGATCAAATCCCGTACTACTGGCAAACCGGGCAATGGGCGCAAAGTAATAACCTTAGGCAAGGTCAACATATTAGTCAAGCAAGCTAAGCCATTCTTACCATTAATATTCATTGCATCTGAACCGCAGACGCCCTCACGGCATGAACGTCGATAAGAAATACTTTCATCTTGTTTCTTCAAAGAAATTAAGGCATCTAGCAACATCCGCTCGCCAGTGAGCTCTAACTCGTAGCGCTCCATGCGCGGAGCTGCGTCGACATCTGGATCGTAGCGGTAAATTTCAAATATGCGGGTATCACTCATCTTCTATCTCTCTTACTTAGAAAGTACGTTCTTTGGGAGGAACTGAATCAACAGTCAATGGCTTTAACTGGACTGGCTTGTAATCCAAGCGATTACCTTCGCTATACCAGAGCGTATGCTTCATCCAATGATCATCATCTCGATGCTGGTGATCATCATGCCAATGAGCGCCACGACTTTCCTTGCGGGCTGCCGCAGAAATCATCGTTGCGTTTGCTGTCTCAACCAAGTTGGCTACTTCCAAAGCCTCAATACGCGCAGTATTAAAAATCTCTGACTTATCTTTAAGCCACAAATGCTTAGCGCGCTCAGTCAACTTGGCCATCTGACGCACACCTTCATCCATCAACTCTTGGTTACGGAATACTCCCGCATATTTCTGCATGCACTTACGAATATCGTTTGCAACATCTTGCGCATACTCACCAGAAGTAGAGTTATCTAAGGCAGCTATACGCGCCATGGTTTGCTCACCTGCATTAGCGGGCAATGGTTTGAACTCACGATTCTTAAGGTCTAGGGCAACAATATGGTTGCCTGCAGCGCGACCAAATACCAAGAGATCTAGCAATGAGTTGGTACCTAAGCGATTTGCGCCATGCACAGAAACACATGAGCACTCACCAATGGCATAAAGACCATTAATGACGTCATTATGTTTACCATTAGCTGGCACAACTACTTGGCCATTGATATTGGTAGGAATGCCGCCCATCTGATAATGAATCGTTGGCACCACTGGAATCGGCTCTTTAGTAACGTCAACGTTCGCAAAGTTGATGCCGATTTCATATACAGAGGGTAAGCGCTTCATGATTGTCTCAGCGCCAATATGAGTTAAATCAAGCACTACATAGTCGCCATTAGGACCACAACCGCGTCCCTCTTTAATTTCTTGATCCATACAACGGGAAATGAAATCCCTAGGCGCTAAGTCTTTATAGGTTGGTGCGTAGCGCTCCATAAAACGTTCGCCATCTTTATTACGTAGAATAGCGCCTTCGCCGCGACATCCTTCTGTCAATAACACGCCTGCACCAGCTACACCAGTTGGGTGGAATTGCCAGAACTCCATATCTTCTAAAGGAATTCCTGCGCGAGCTGCAAGACCCATACCATCACCAGTATTAATGAATGCGTTGGTAGATGCATCCCAGATACGGCCAGCGCCACCAGTTGCCAAGAGAACTACCTTAGCCTCTAAGATATAGACTTGACCTGTTTCCATTTCAAGAGCAGTCACACCAACAACATCGCCCGCATCATCACGAATCAAATCTAAGGCCAACCATTCAACAAAGAAATTGGTTTTGGCGCGCACATTACGTTGATACAAGGTATGTAGCATTGCATGACCAGTTCGGTCAGCAGCAGCGCAAGCACGTTGTACTGGTTTTTCCCCATAGTTTGCAGTGTGGCCACCAAATGGACGCTGATAAATTGTGCCATCTGGATTACGATCAAATGGCATACCAAAATGTTCAAGTTCATACACTGCTTTTGGAGCTTCACGACACATGAACTCGATCACGTCCTGATCACCCAACCAATCAGAGCCTTTGATAGTGTCATAAAAATGGTAGTGCCAAGTGTCTTCACTCATATTGCCCAATGAAGCACCAATACCCCCTTGTGCAGCAACTGTGTGTGAACGTGTTGGGAATACTTTTGTCAATACTGCAACATTGAGGCCTGCTTCCGCCAATTGTAAAGAAGCGCGCATACCTGAACCACCCGCCCCAACAATTACCGCATCGAAACGACGGCGTGGCAATGATTTTTGAATTACGGTCATCGAATTACACTTTCCACAAAATTTGGACTGCATAGGCCGCGCAAGCTATTAGATACAGAGCAGTCAATACTTGAAGTGTTAAACGCACACTGACAGGCTTGATGTAATCCATCCAAATATCACGTACCCCAATCCAAGCGTGATAGAACAAACTAAACAAAGCTAAGAAAGTTAAGAGTTTCATGAACTGGTTAGCAAATAAGCTAGACCAACCCTCATAAGTTGGGCTACCAGTAATGCAATAGTCGATCAGCAAAACAATCGTGAAAACCACCATCACAATTGCAGTAACGCGCTGAATAATCCATTCTTTAAGACCGTAATGGGCGCCTACTACTAGGCGTTTTGGTCCAATTTGATAAATAGGCATGAAATTTCCTTGATGAATAGAGCTTAGCGCTTAGTAGAAACCGAACATTTTGAGGCCCACCACAGCAGTCAAAGCGACGCCAAGGGAGAAAACAAAAAGGGCTGAACGATTGGCTTCTGACTTCTCAACTCCGATTTCTAGATCGAGTAAGAGGTAGCGAATACCAGCACAGAAGTGGTGCAAAAAACACCAAATCAAACCAAGGGAAATGATTTTTACCAAGATGTTGCTGGTGAATGCTTGAAACCTTTGATAACTTAATTCGGAGGCTAAGCTCTGATCAAAAAGGTACAGAATAAAAGGCAATAAAAGGAACAGCACTGCCCCACTAATGCGGTGAAGGATGGAAACTTTGCCAGCCCAAGGTAAACGGTATTTGATTAACTGGGCTAGCCCAATGTTTCGGTATATCGGTCTATCTTTTTTTATATTTTGTGGTGCATCAACCATGGGCAATCTCTATGTTTTCGGGGAGGTTTAATGTAGTTTTGTTGTGTTGCAACATATTCTATTGGAAACCTTAGGGATGGTGGGGATTTTTTAACGTTTAAATGTGTTTAATAGGGGTTTTAACTCATAGCTTCAGTTTAATTTATTCTCGTAATGCTGGTCTGAGGTGTCGTATCTAGCATGTCGAATTTCCACTGGTTTATTACCGTAGGTAAATGCCACCCTCTCAACTGAAAGTAATGGCGCACCAATTGCTAAGTGGAGATGTGCAGCTAAAGTTTCATTTGCCATTACTGCCTTGATCGTTTCTTCCGCTCGCACCATATGGGTGGCGTAATGACTCTCGTATAAAGCGTAGACTGGACCATGCCAAGCATTGAGAGCATCAAGGTCGAGACCTTTAAAGCGCAGACCGGGAAGCCAAATCTCTTCAAAAACAATGGGTTTGCCAGCAAAGCTTTGTACCCGATCAATATGAATAATCGTTTCACCTGCCTTTAATTTAAGCAAACTGGCAATATGGGCATTTGCTTTAGTCTTTATACAAGCTAAAAACTGACTATTTAGATGAAATTTCTCACCAGAATCAGGGGCTAAGCGTAAAAAACGGTATTGCCAGTCATCCTCTTGATGGGTAGCAACGTAAGTGCCCTTCCCTTGGCGTCTAACTAAAAGGTTCATGGCTGCCAGCTCATCAATAGCCTTGCGAACAGTGCCTTGGCTAACAGCATAGCGAGCTGCCAGCTCCATTTCACTGGGAATAGCTGCCCCGGGAAGCCACTCAGCGGCTTGCAGACTAGCCAAAATCATCGCCTTGATCTGCTCGTACAGAGGGCTAAATGAGGCAATAGGCAAATTAACTTCTGACAAATCAACTCCAGTGAACAGCAATTGGATAAAATTCAGTGTAATTCTAGTCTTATATAAGACATTATTGACAGTTTAAAGCTAAAGTTCATTCAGTTGAATGGATAATAGAAAAGTATCTTGTTAACCTTCCCCTGGAGTTATTAGTAATGGCAAAAGCCCCAATGCGTGTCGCTGTAACCGGTGCAGCCGGTCAAATCGGATATTCCCTCTTGTTCCGCATCGCCAATGGCGACCTTTTGGGCAAAGATCAGCCCGTCATTCTTCAGTTGCTTGAGATTCCTGATGAGAAAGCACAAAAAGCCTTATCTGGCGTCATGATGGAATTGGAAGACTGTGCATTTCCGCTCTTAGCTGGCATGACAGCACACTCCGATCCAATGACAGCATTTAAAGATATTGATGTAGCTCTATTGGTTGGCGCGCGCCCACGCGGCCCCGGTATGGAGCGCAAAGATTTACTTTCTGCCAATGCACAAATTTTTACAGCTCAAGGTAAAGCATTGAATGCTGTTGCTAAGAAAACTGTCAAAGTTTTAGTAGTTGGTAACCCAGCGAATACAAATGCTTACATCGCAATGAAATCTGCACCAGATATTCCTGCGAAAAATTTCACAGCCATGTTGCGCCTCGATCACAATCGCGCACTCTCGCACTTGGCTAATAAATTAAATAAGCCTGTTGCTGATATCGAAAAATTAGTTGTGTGGGGCAACCACAGCCCAACAATGTATCCAGACTATCGTTTTGCCACCATTGACGGTAAATCGGTCAAAGACACAATTAACGATGCTGTATGGAATAAAGATGTACACATCCCAACCGTTGGAAAACGTGGTGCTGCCATCATTGACGCGCGTGGCTTGTCTTCAGCGGCCTCTGCAGCGAATGCAGCTATTGACCATATGCATGATTGGATACTTGGTAGCAACGGTAAATGGGTTACGATGGGAATTCCCTCTAAAGGGGAATATGGCATTCCAGCAGACGTGATTTATGGTTTCCCAGTGATTTGCGAAAACGGTGAATACAAAATGGTCGAGGGTTTAGAGATTGATGAATTCTCCCGTGAGCGCATGACACATACCCTCAACGAGTTACTTGAAGAACAAGCTGGCGTTAAGCACTTGCTTTCCTAAGGAAAAACACATGAAGAAAAATCTTCTTACTATTAGCCTTTTACTTGCTAGTCTTTTGGCCGCTGCAAATGTCAGTGCTAATGAAGAGGTATTTACATGGACTTGTAGTGAAAGCAAACAGTTCAAAACTACTGGAACTATTGAGAAAATTCGTTTAACTTGGGAATCTAAAACGTTTGACTTAGATCGCCAAGTTTCATTGCCTGGTAGCCTGCGTTATAAAAATACCAACAGTGGCCATGACTTAGTAGTACTGGGAAATAAAGCTATGCTGTTTAATATCAAAGCTGGTATTCGACTTGCTGATTTCTGCCAAACCGCAGAAATGAAAGCGGGTAAATTACCTCACTTGTTTGCTGGTGCGGAGCCCTTTGTGCCCAATTAATTTTCTTTATGTGCATTCATTAAAAAGCCGAGCGATCCTCGGCTTTTTTACTTCTCAATGAAATAACGGTTGTTGCGATGGTGCATCGTCAGGCATCTCAGCATGTACTGCTTCACCTGATCGATCTGGAAATAAGGGTGCCCCACAGTCATCACATAACTCTGGTTCAAATAACATGGCATGCCGAAATACATCTTCAACTCCAGCATCATGCAAGGCATCGCAAATTTTCTTAATCGGGCTTTCATCATCCGATAAATCATTTAAAGCATCACTCGCAACACTTTCGCGGTCATATAAAGGCCATATCACGCCATACATAATCTCTGGTGAGCCCTTTGCGCTAAAGGAGATGCGGTACTCATCAGCCTGCTCTTCACCAAATGCACCCACTACGCAAGATAAACCCACAGGCAAAATACCTAAGCCACTCTCTAAATAGTTCACTGCTGCGCGAATACTTAAGGGGCGTACATGTTTATCAGCTAATCGACAGTTAGTGAAATAGGATTCAGGTAATAAGAGCTCAAATTCACAGCCTGGCAATAAAGAGGCAATCGGCTCTTGCATTGCGTTTTGCCAGCCAATTAAGCTGAACCCACGCTCTTGACGCGCTGGAGCTTCAGCTTGCCAACGAAAAATAGGAGTGCCAGATGGAGCACTTAAAGCGGCAATGATGAATCTAGGATCAGCCAAGACTGCAATCGTCTCGGACATATCGCGTAATTCCAGTTTCACATCTTTATTGCAAATCGCTGCATTTGCTAAAGACTCGGTCAGGATGCGCGTTTGACAATGTGAATGTGGCATCTGATCGATGCTATAGAGCCAGGGAACGATGGCAAGTCGAGTATCTGGTGCTGCAACAGCTGTATGTAAAGCTTGTGCAGTTGCTTCAACCATGCTGACTGACATTGGACCCGAGGGTATTTGATAACGGGTGTGCGCAACAATGGGCATTGCTAACAAGAGAACATCCCACTCTTGCCCTTCGTGCTCCATCTTAAGCGATTCTGCCAAGGTTTCAGCAGAGTCTGCAAGTACTTCAAAGGCTATTGTATTGATGCGAAAAGTTTGATCCAAGGCAGCATCAATGACATTTTGATTTTGACTTTTCAGTAAACGCATCAAACGTAGGTTGAGACGCTCCTCCCAAAAGCGATCCTCTATTTGACTTCCAGAGGCCGCCAAAGAAATAGCATCTGCGACGAGTTTTTCTACTTCGGGAGAGTTGCGTTGCGAGGACTTGGTGCGATGTACCGCCATTATTTTCTTTCTGCCCTTCTAAATACTGGCTTATCAGACTTCGATTCTTTCGCAAAATACTTATAACCATCCAAATTGAAACCTTTTAAATCTTCAGGATCAGTAATGCGATTTTCAACCACATAACGCGCCATTAAACCGCGTGCCCGTTTTGCATAAAACGAAATGATTTTGTACTTCCCGTCTTTGGCATCCTGAAATACTGGAGAAATAATTGGGCAGTCCAAGTCTTTTGACTGCAGGACTTTGAAATACTCTTCCGAGGCTAAATTCAGTAAGACAGGCTTTTTTTGCTTTTCTAATATCTTCTTCAGGGAATCGGTTACCCTGCTGCCCCAAAAAGAATAAAGATCTTTGCCTCTAGCATTCTTAAACGCAGTACCCATTTCTAGGCGATAAGCTTGCATCAAATCCAGAGGCCTTAAAGCGCCATAAAGGCCAGACAAAATCCGAATATGGTCTTGGGCAAAGTCGACGGCCTTAGCGTTAAGGGTTTTGACGTCAAACCCATCGTAGACATCGCCATCAAAAGCGTAGATGGCCGGCTTACTATTTTCTACAGTGAATTTTTTTGACCAATCACGATAGCGCCCCACATTCAAGGCAGCCAATTGATCCGATAAGCCCATTAAATTAGCCACCTGCTGGGGGGAGAGTTTTTTGAGCTCAGCAATCAATTTGGCTGATTCTGGGACAAATTCTGGCAAGGTGGGTGCCTTAACCTTGGAAGGGGTCTTGTAATCAAGGGATTTAGCAGGTGAAAGAACGATCAGCATGGCACAATTTGTCTATGTATTTTTACCATTCTAGCGACTACTAGATTTCTCTGCCCCAAATGACTGCTTCAGCCCCTACCCCCTCGTTTCCAAGTCGTCTACCCAACGTGGGAACTACGGTATTTACGGTAATGTCTGCGCTCGCAGCAGAGCATCAGGCAATTAACCTAGGGCAAGGCTTCCCAGATTTTCCCTGTGATCGCAAATTAATCGCTGGCGTCAATGAGGCTATGCTTGCAGATCGTAATCAATATCCCCCAATGATTGGGATAGCTGAGCTGCGTAATGAAATTTGCCAGAAGATTAAAAACTTATATGGTCACCACTATGACCCTGAGTCTGAAATCACTATTACTGCTGGCGGTACTCAGGGAGTTCTGACTACGATTCTTGCCTGCGTAAGTCCAGGTGATGAGGTTGTGATTATTGAACCTGCTTTCGATAGCTATCGTCCGTCGATTGAATTGGCTGGTGGTAAAACGATTTCCGTATCCTTACAAGTGAAACGGGATGCGAATGGTCAAGTTGCTTCCTATGGAATACCGTGGGATGAATTAGCGAATGTCATTCATTCCAAAACACGCCTACTGATCATCAACTCACCACATAATCCCACTGGGATGGTCTGGCAAAAAGAAGATCTCGATCGCTTAGCTGCTTTAGTTAAAGACACTTCAACACTGATTTTAAGTGATGAAGTATATGAACACATGGTTTATGACGGGGCTATTCATCATAGCGTGGCTTCCCACCCAGAGCTAGCTGCAAGAAGCTTTCTGATTTCGAGCTTTGGCAAAACCTACCATGTCACTGGCTGGAAGGTGGGCTATGTAGCAGCTCCGGCCGCACTGAGCAAAGAGTTTCGTAAGGTACATCAGTTCAATGTATTTACCGTGAATACTCCAATGCAGTATGGTCTTGCTGCTTACTTAGCAGATGCATCGCATTACTTAAATTTGCCGGCTTTTTATCAAGCAAAGCGAGATTTTTTTCGGGTGGGATTAGAAAAGACTAAATTCAAATTACTTCCCTCGCCCGGTACTTATTTTCAGTGTGTTGATTACTCTGCACTCAATATTCCTGAAGCTAAATTCAATGAGGCTGATTTTTGTAAATGGCTCACTACTAAAGTTGGTGTAGCCGCCATACCCGTTTCTGCTTTTTATGAACAAGCCACTGAATCTAACGTCATTCGTTTTTGCTTTGCTAAGCAAGAACAAACCTTAGCAACTGCCTTGCACCGACTACTATCTTTATAGAAAGACTTATCGTAATGAATACACCAAAGAAGATGATCGATGTCTACAGCTGGCCAACACCCAATGGCCACAAAGTCCACATCATGCTTGAAGAATGTGGCTATCGCTTGGGTAAAGATTGGACGGCTATTCCGATTAATATTGGTACTGGCGATCAATTTGCTAAGGGCTTTTTGAAAATCAGCCCAAATAACAAGATCCCCGCTTTAGTTGACCCAAATGGCCCTGATGGCAAACCCATTAGCATTTTTGAATCAGGCGCTATATTGCTTTATTTGGCTAGTAAGACGGGTAAGTTTTTGCCTAAAACTACCCGCGGTAAGTATGAGGTTTTGCAATGGCTGATGTTTCAAATGGGTGGCTTAGGTCCAATGCTTGGGCAAAATCATCATTTTCGTCTCTATGCCCCTGAAAAAATTGAGTACGCCGTTAATCGTTATACCAATGAGGCTAAACGTTTGTATGGAGTTCTCGATAAGCAACTGAAAGATAATCCTTATATTGCAGGCAAGAGCTACTCGATAGCGGATATTGCCATTTACCCCTGGACGCGGAATTGGAAAAACCAAGGCATTGAGATCAATGACTATCCGCACTTCAAGCGTTGGTTTGAAAAGATCGGTGTTCGCCCTGCAGTAAAGCGGGGATGCGAAGTATTAACAACATTACGCAAGCCTTTGACTGACAATAAGGCTAGAGAACAATTGTTTGGTTCAAAACAGTATCAAAAAAGGAAATGAGATGATGATTCAATCAGTCGGTGTAATCGGCGCTGGCACTATGGGCAATGGCATTGCGCAGGTATGCGCCGTTGCTGGTTTGGATGTTGTCATGGTGGATGTCAATGAGGCAGCTGTTCAGCGTGGCTTGGATCAAATTAGTAAAAGCTTGGATCGCCTCATCAAAAAAGAAATATTAACTGCAAAAGAAAAAGAAATTGCTCTTGGCCGCATTACAGGGAGCACCTCATACTCCGATCTTAAAGGTTTAGGTTTAGTCATTGAGGCTGCTACTGAAAACCAAGCTATTAAAGAAAAAATTCTGAAGCAGGTTGATGAGATTGTTAGTAGTGACACTATTATTGCTACCAATACTTCTTCTCTTTCGATTACTAAGCTAGCAGCACTAGACTCAAACCCAGCGCGCTTTATTGGTATGCACTTCTTTAATCCACCGCCGCTGATGGCATTAGTGGAAGTGATTCGCGGCCTGCAAACTAGTGATGCCACCCATGTGGCTATTATCGATATGGCTAAGCGTGTTGGTAAAGAACCGATCACTGTCAAAAATTCACCTGGCTTTGTGGTTAACCGAATTTTGCTTCCAATGATCAATGAAGCGTTCTTTGTCTTATCAGAAGGTTTAGCCAGTCCAGAAGATATTGATGCAGGGATGAAACTTGGTTGCAATCAACCTATTGGACCCCTTGCGCTAGCAGATCTGATTGGCTTGGATACTTGCTTAGCAGTTATGGAAGTGTATTTTGAAAACTTTAGTGACTCAAAATATCGCCCTTGCCCACTCCTTCGCGAAATGGTTGCCGCTGGTTACCTTGGCCGTAAAACAGGTCGTGGCGTCTACACCTACGATAAATAATTTTCAATTTAGTCAATAGAACTCCCGTGAACCCTCTTCCACCTTTACTACTAAAGCTTGGCTACGCAGGTCTTATTCCTTTTGTAGGACTTGCACTATTAGTGCAATTAGCACCAACTCCATTAAATTATTTAAGCGCAGAATCCCTTGCAGGCTATGGAGCAGTGATTACTTCATTTATGGGAGCATTACATTGGGGCGCTAGCTTACATAACCTAGGTAAGCCACTAAGTGGTGATCGTTGGCTGGATCGGAATGCTTGGATCTGGGGTGTCATTCCTGCTTTAGTAGCTTGGCTTGCATTACATATTTATATTCCAGTTGGTTTACTGATTCTGGCATCTACCTTAATCATTCAGCGTAATATTGATCAGAATACCTACCAATATTATTTTTCTGATGAGCTAGCTCGTGATGCCTTCATGGCGATGCGCAGTCGCTTAACTTACGTAGCCGCAGCATGCCTCACTTGGGCAGCCATTGTGATTCTGTTTATACAAGCATGATGATTGCATGAGCAGTCTTTTCGATAGCACTCCACCTCCACCTTTAGCGGAGGCATTGCGTCCCAAAACAATCGATGAGGTGATTGGACAAACTCATCTACTAGCTGCTGGAAAACCACTCAATCTAGCATTTGCTTCAGGCAAGCCGCACTCAATGATCTTGTGGGGGCCTCCAGGCGTTGGTAAAACCACTTTAGCTCGCCTCTCAGCGAAAGCCTTTGATCGCGAGTTCATCGCTATCTCAGCGGTACTGGCAGGCGTCAAAGAAATTCGGGAAGCGATTGAGCGCGCTCAGCAAAATATGGCGCAATACGGTAAGCAAACGATTCTGTTTGTAGATGAAATTCATCGCTTTAATAAAAGTCAACAAGATGCCCTTCTTCCTCACGTAGAGTCAGGCTTATTTACATTTATTGGCGCCACTACTGAGAACCCATCGTTTGAAGTGAACTCAGCGCTTCTATCGCGCGCGCAGGTTTACGTACTCAAATCATTTAGTAGCGATGAACTTAAAGAGCTATTTTTTCGTGCACACCAGCATGCTATGCCAGATATTGGGTTCGAAGATAGTGCAATAAGTACTCTCATTATCAATGCAGATGGTGACGCGCGGCGCCTACTTAATTTAGTGGAGCAAATTCGGAATGCTGTTTTAACTCCCGGCTCATCCCTTAAGGTAGTCGATCAAACCTTTATTGAAAATGCGCTGACAGTGCAAGCGCGGCGCTTTGATAAGGGTGGCGATCAATTTTATGACCAAATTTCTGCACTCCATAAATCAGTACGAGGTTCGAACCCTGATGCAGCACTATATTGGTTTTGTCGCATGCTCGATGGTGGCGTAGATCCACGTTATCTAGCGCGCCGCATTATTCGTATGGCATGGGAAGATATTGGTCTTGCAGATCCTCGAGCAATGCAATTAGCAAATGATGCTGCACAAACCTTTGAGCGACTTGGGTCGCCAGAAGGTGAGCTTGCTTTAGGTCAAGCGGTAGTCTATTTAGCTGTAGCCTCAAAAAGTAATGCTAGTTACAAAGCATTTAATGCCGCCAGGGCCTATGTTGCCAATGATCAATCAAAACCCGTACCCCATCATTTACGGAATGCGCCAACCAAACTCATGAAAGAGCTTGGACACGGCAAAGAATATCGCTATGCACATGATGAGCCACATGCTTATGCAGCTGGTGAGTCCTACCTACCCGAGGGCATGCAAGAACCACACTGGTATGAGCCTGTTGACCGTGGTCTTGAGGGGCAGATTAAAGAAAAGATGGCCTTCTTACGCAATTTAGATGCTGAGTACAAAAAGAAATAAGGGATTAGCAGATGAGCGAGAAAATTTCAGCTACTTTGTATTACGACATTATTTCCCCTTTTGCTTATTTGTATGTAAAACAAAGGCAACGTCTTAAGGACTTGGACATTAAACCTGTACCCATTCTTTTGGGCGGTCTACTGAGGGCGACTGAAAACATTGGGCCTGCTGAAGTAGCAGCAAAACGTCTTCATCTATATCAATTTTGCGTATGGCGAGCAGAGAAATTAGGAATCCCCTTGCGCTTTCCTGAGCATCATCCTTTTCTAACCGTTGTTCCGCAGCGCCTCCTCTTAGAACAAAATGCCGGCTGGGAAATGGTGGAACGTGCCTTTGATTATGTTTGGGTTGAGGGTAGAGATCCAAACCTTTCATGGACAGAGTTTTGTACCTATTTAGGCTTATCTGCTCAAACACCAAAACCTGAGAGTCCCCAAGTTAAAGCAGCACTCGTAGCCAATACCAATCAGGCCAAAGCAGATGGGGCCTTTGGAGTCCCGACTCTCATACTTAATGGACACTGTTTTTGGGGTATAGATACGATTGACTGGGCCCTAGATTATCTTGCACGGCCAGGCATGTTTGATGAAGCATCGTATGCTTATGCAGCTAATGTCCCTAATGGTCTCACTTAATCAAATAGGTCGATTGAGCAATACAATCGCTTGTAGGAACTTTAATTTAACTAAGGAGTTTTTTATGCGTAAGCTTTTAGCCAGCCTCATTCTCATTGCCTCATGCTTTGCCAGCCAAGCAGCTATTGCTGGCCCAAAGGTGGAATTTAAAACCACGATGGGTAATTTTGTCGTGGAGTTAGATGAAGTCAAAGCACCAAAGACAACTGCTAACTTTTTGAGCTATGTCAAAAGTGGCTTTTATAACGGCACCATCTTTCATCGTGTCATTGATGGCTTCATGATTCAAGGCGGTGGATTTACACCTGATCTGACTCAGAAGCAGACTAATTCCCCGGTAGTATCAGAGGCACAGAATGGTCTAAAAAATAATAGCTACACCATTGCTATGGCTCGTACATCTGATCCTGATTCAGCCACTTCACAGTTTTTCATTAACGTGAATGACAATGTAGCATTGGACTATCCCAATGCGATGGGTAATGGCTATACCGTATTTGGCAAAGTCATTTCTGGAACACAAACCATTGATGCAATTCGCAAGGTTCCGACGATGGTTGCCCCAGCACCCCGCATGGGCAGAATGGCTGATGTTCCAAGCAAGACTGTGACGATTGAATCCGCCACCATTCTGAAATAAATAAAAGAAATTGGATTAGCCGTAATGATTTTGCTCGACGATGCGCAAAGTACTGGGGCTAATCCAACGAGTCGTCTTTATGAAAACCCAATCCATTATTGGCGAGTGCTTTCTAGCGGTGATAACGATCTTGATCTAAAAGCCACTCAGAATTGTTTATCAGAAATTAGTGCTGCTCTTGGCAGAAGTGAGTATGTAGTTGCTGCATTCGCTTATGAGCTTGGAAGGCAAATACATAAAATCCCTCCAAGAGCCGGCACTGCACCAAGCCCTCACCCACTAGTTGAAGCATGGTCTTTTAAGGAAGGTGGCAAGCTATCAAAACAAGAGGTAGATACTCTTATTGCCGATCGGCTTTACCTCCTTGAGGGCGAACAAAGAATAGCTGGTGTCTCAGATGTTGTTGAGTCTTTAGATGAGCAGCACTTTGCAGCAGATATGGCTACTATTCAAGAGTACATTCAGAATGGTGATAGCTATCAAATCAATCACACCTATCGCATTTCTGGAAAGACTTATGGCTCTGCCTTAGCTTTGTATAGTCGCCTACGTGATCGTCAGCCTGGCAGGTTTGGCGCTTATATTGCGCATGAAAATCATTACTTACTTTCTCAGTCTCCTGAGCTCTTTGTTTCTCGTGAAGGCGATACTCTCAAAGCAATGCCTATGAAAGGTACTGCCAGCGCCCTATCTGAAGTAGCAAGCGCTTTGTCTGAAGACCCTAAAAATCAAGCTGAGAATGTCATGATTGTGGATCTGTTGCGTAATGATCTTAGTCGCATCTCCTTACCAGGTACTGTGACCGTGCCGAATTTATTTGAAGTAGCCAGGCATGGTGATGTATTACAGATGACCTCAACTGTACAGGGCCATGCAAAGCCAGATACCTCTCTATTTGATATTCTGAATGCTGTTTTTCCCTGCGGCTCTGTCACTGGAGCCCCAAAAAAACGGAGCATGCAAATTATTCAAGAGCTTGAGCCCCATGACCGAGGCTATTACTGTGGCGCCTTAGGATGGTTAGATCCTAGTGGTGACTTTGCCTTTAGTGTCCCTATTCGTACCGTTGAAATTACAGAAGATCGGCAAACACACGCATCCACTTTCACACTCGGCATTGGGGCTGGTATTACTAATGACTCTGATACAAAGCAAGAATGGCAGGAGTGTCGTATCAAATCTGATTTCTTAATGACACTTTCTAGTACTACAGGATTATTTGAAACCATTTTAATTACTCAAGGTAAGCCTCAGAAACTTTCTGAACATCTTGATCGTATGCAATCCTCTGCTCTAGCCTTAAGAATTCCATTTAATCGGTCTGCGGCAAAGTTGGCGATTGAAGTTGCTGTTTTACCTCTAGATCCTGATCTTACATTTAGATTAAGACTAAATCTGGCGCCCAAGGGTGAGCTTTCCTTGTCTACTGGCGTACTAGAGGATTTAAAGACACCAGTGAGAGTATTTTGGGCAAAGGATATTCTTCCGTGTGGTGTTGAAATGTTCTCTGGGGATGCCTTACTGCGCCACAAAGTTAGCAAGCGAACTTTATATGATCTTGCCTGGCAAGAAGCAGTTAAATTAGGCGGGTTTGATGCCCTATTCACTAATGAGCAGGGATTTGTTACTGAAGGTGGCAGAACTAGCATTTTTGTTAAACCTCAAGGTAGTCCTGACTGGCTGACCCCGCCTATCTCGGCTGGCCTATTACCTGGAGTGATGCGGGCTGCCCTGCTTGCCAATCCAAAGCTCAATGCCCGTGAAGCTAACTTGACTATTAAAGATGTTTCAATAGCAGATGAGATTATTCTTACAAATGCCCTCCGTGGCATTATTAAAGCCCATTTTTAGAAAGTCAGTATGAAGTTTTGCCCAAACTGTGCCTCAGTATTGACGATCAAGATTCCGTCTGATGATTCTCGGTTACGCCACGTTTGTGAAGCGTGTGGGAGCATTCATTATCAAAATCCTCGTAATGTGGTGGGTAGCATTCCCGTATTTGGCAAACAAGTATTGTTATGCCGCCGCGCTATTGAACCACGGCTTGGCTATTGGACCTTACCAGCAGGTTTTATGGAACTGGGCGAAAGTACAAGTGATGGTGCCTCTCGAGAAACTCTTGAAGAGGCAGGTGCTCAGGTTGAAATGGGTCCACTCTATTCTTTACTCAACGTTCCTCACGCAGAACAAGTCCATCTTTTCTATTTAGCCAAAATGCACTCTCCTGAGTTTTTAGCTGGGGAAGAAAGTTTAGAGGTTGCACTCTTTCATGAGCATGAAATTCCTTGGGCAGAGTTAGCTTTTCCAACCGTTAAACAGACGCTTCAATGGTTCTTTGCTGATCGCACTGCAGGTCTATTTGAAGATGGTAAGGAGTTTTATGTGCGCAGTCGAGATGTAATGCCGTCCGAAAGAATTTAGTGAGGGTCTTATGAGCCAGATTGCTTGGTTAGGACCCCATGACCCCTTTCCCAATCCCCTCTTTGAATCTGATCCTGATCCCAGTGTGCCTGGACTCATTGCGGTAAGCGAACGCATTTATCCTGGACAACTTTCCAGCGCTTATCAACTTGGTATTTTTCCTTGGTACTCAGATAATCAACCAGTCTTATGGTGGTCACCAGATCCTCGTATGGTTTTAAAACCCGCAGAATTTATCTGTAGTGACTCCCTGAAAAAAAGTATTCGTCATTTTTACCAAGATGCGGGCATGCAAATACGAGTTGATGAAGACTTTGCTACAGTTATCCGTGCTTGCGCTACTAGCACTCGAAAAGACCAAGATGGCACATGGATCACCCATGAAATCATGGATGCGTACACCTCTCTTCACGAACAAGGTAATGCTCATAGCATTGCAATTACTGAACAAAGCAAACTGATCGGTGGTCTTTATTGCGTATCCTTTGGAGGTATCGTTTTTGGAGAATCAATGTTTAGTCTCAAGCCAGATGCCTCAAAGATCGCCCTAGCAGCACTCAGTGCCTGGTGTCTTCAGAATGGTGTCGGCATGATTGATTGCCAGCAAGAAACAGCTCACCTGCGCTCCTTGGGTGCCGCACCCATTCCCAGAGAGACATTTTTGGAGCAACTGCAAATATCTGCAAATCAAACTAAGATGAAGGCATCTTGGACTTTTGATAAAACGATCTTGACCCACTGGCTATGACTCGGCTAAAAGAACTACCGCTGACCGCGTTGCAGTTTTATGCAACCGCACCCTATCCTTGTAGTTATCTGCCTAACAAAATGGCGCGCTCACAAGTGGCTACGCCTTCTCATTTAATCCATGCTGACATTTATAGCGAACTATTAAATGCTGGCTTTCGTCGTAGTGGCTTATACACTTACCGGCCTTACTGTGATGAATGTAGAGCCTGTATTGCCACGCGAATTTTAGTAAATCAATTCTCTCCGTCACGCAGTCAGCGTCGCGCCTGGAAAAAACATGCTGGTCTTGAGGTATCGGTTTTGAACTTGGGCTACCAAGACGAGCATTACCAGTTATATCAACGCTATCAGAATGAAAGACATGCTGGTGGTGACATGGACAGTGATGATCAAGATCAATATATGCAGTTTCTGTTGCAAAGCCGTGTGAACTCACGAATTGTTGAGTTCCGCGATGGCCCCCATGACCCCCATCCTGGAAGGCTGCGCATGGTCAGCATGATTGATATTCTCGAACAAGGTATTTCTTCTGTGTACACCTTCTTTGATACCTCAGAGCATGCTGCCAGTTATGGTAGCTACAGCATTCTCTGGCAAATTGAGCAAGCAAAAGTGCTTACCTTGCCCTATCTCTATCTTGGCTACTACATCAAAGAGAGTGAGAAAATGTCCTATAAGGCCAAGTATCAACCGCTCGAAGGGTTGATTGATGACCACTGGCAGCCTTTGTCTAGGTTGGCTGAGTCATAATATCTATCCATGACCGATCGCTATTCTCTTTTACGTCCTTGGCTCTTTTATCTAGATCCCGAACAAGCTCACAATTTAACGCTGAGTAATTTAGATCGTGCGCAACGCTGGGGTTTCCTAGAGCGTTTGCTTGCAAAACCTGTTGCTGATCCGCGAACACTCTGTGGCATTACCTTCCCAAATTCAGTAGGCTTAGCTGCAGGTTTAGATAAAGACGGAAAGCACATTGATGCACTTGCTGCCCTTGGATTTGGCTTCCTAGAAATCGGTACCGTAACCCCACGTCCCCAACCTGGCAATCCCAAGCCCCGGATGTTTCGATTAACTGAGGCCCAAGCCCTCATCAATCGCATGGGGTTTAACAATGATGGTGTTGAGGCATGTGTAGCTCGAGTGCGTCGCTCCCACTTTTGGCAAAATGGTGGCATCTTGGGGATGAATATTGGCAAGAATGCGGGCACGCCCATTGAAGATGCAGCAAGCGATTACGTTCTGGCGATGGAAGCTGTATATGAAGTTGCTTCTTACATTACCGTCAATATCTCTTCTCCCAATACGCAAAATCTTCGGGCTTTACAAGGTGAAGAAATGCTACGCTCCTTATTGAGTAAGCTAGATGAATCTAGAAAAGGCTTGAGCGATCGTGATGGTATTCGCAAACCACTCTTCTTAAAAATTGCGCCTGACTTAGATACTGCCGATATTCATTTGATTGCAGACCTTCTCATGGAGTTTGGGATCGATGGCATTATTGCGACCAATACGACAATTACTCGAGAGTCTGTACGAGGCATGCAATATGCCCAAGAGGCAGGTGGATTATCCGGTGCTCCCGTGCGAGCAGCTTCTACTCAAGTGGTCAAGATACTCAAAGCTCGCCTGAGAGATCACCTTCCTATCATTGGTGTTGGCGGCATTTTGTCAGGTGCTGATGCAAGAGAAAAAATTGACGCCGGTGCCAGCCTAGTTCAACTCTATAGTGGCCTCATCTATAGAGGTCCTGACCTTGTTAACGAATGTGCCAAAGCCCTTAAACATTCCTAGTAGCTGCCTTTCAGGGTGATTTTTACCATTCAGAAAGCTCTAAAATAGCATTTCATAATATGCAATCGCATCTGAAATCGCTACAATAGACCCCATGACGACAAGTAAGCCCATTAAAAGCACTAAGAACACTGGCGAGGTTGGTAAAACAGCCATCCAGGTGGTTGAGCGCATGATGAATTTGCTCGATGCTTTGGCTGAGCAAGAAGAATCAGGCAGTCTTAAAAATTTGGCTGAGCAAACTGGTCTTCATCCCTCTACTGCCCACCGTATTCTTAATGATATGGTTGCCTGCCGTTTAGTTGAACGCGGCGATGGAGGAACTTATCGCCTTGGCTTAAAACTCCTAGAGCTTGGTAATCTGGTTAAAGCGCGTCTCTCGGTTCGAGAAGCTGCTCAAGTTCCCATGCGCACCTTGCATAAGCTAACTGGTGAAACTATCAACCTATCAGTACGCCAAGGTGATGAAATTGTTTACATTGACCGCGCCTACAGTGAACGGTCTGGCATGCAGGTGGTGCGCGCCATTGGTGGCCGTGCCCCACTCCACTTAACGTCAGTTGGTAAATTGTTTTTATCTACCGATGATCCCAACCAAGTTCGTGCCTATGTTACTCGCACAGGACTCTCAGGACATACACGCAACAGCATTACCGACTTAACTAAACTCGAATCTGCATTAAATCAAGTTCGCAAAGAGGGTAATGCGCGTGATGATGAGGAGTTAGAGCTTGGCGTCAGTTGTTTTGCTGCGGCTATTTTGGATGACACCGGTAAGTTGGTTGCTGGTTTATCACTGAGCTCACCTACCGACCGAATGCAAGCAGATTGGCTCAAAGCCCTGCAGGACACTGCTTTACAGATCTCTAAAGGCATGGGCTACAAACCCAAGTCCACTGAGCCAAGCACAGCCTAGCTTAAGCCATTACATCAAACGACGTATCGGTTGCGTACCGGCTGGCATGCGCTCATACCAATCACGCACTCGCACTGCATCTGCAAAACGAGATTGAGTACCAACAGAATCTAAGAAAACCAATAACAAAGGGGTGTTGTTTACTCGTGCCTGCATCACTAAGCATTTGCCTGCCGCATTAATGAATCCCGTTTTTTGTAAGCCGATATTCATATCCCCTGAGCGCACTAAACGATTGGTATTTAAGAACTTTTGAGGGCGCTTTGCGATCACCATGGTTAAGTCTGGCCATGTTGAAAACTCTCGAATCATTTTGTATTGATATGCCGCATTGAGCATGCGAGTTAAATCTTCTGCCGTTGCAACGTTTTCACTAAGCAAACCAGTAGGGTCGGCAAAATGAGAATGTTCCATACCTAAGTCTTTAGCCTTACGGTTCATGGCATCTACAAAGGAGCGAACACCTCCTGGGTAGTTTCTTCCTAAGGTATATGCAGCACGGTTCTCAGAGGACATCAAAGCAAGCAATAATGCCTCTTCACGTGTTAATTCTGTACCGCCAGCTAAGCGAGATCCTCCATAGCTGCGAACATCCTCAGCATTAATCACGATAGTCTCATCCATCGGAAGCTTGGAATCTAAGACAACCATAGCAGTCATCAATTTTGTGATCGATGCAATCGGCAGACTCACAGAAGAGTTCTTTTCAAAATACACTTCCTTAGTATCTTGGTTAACCACCATTACAACGCTAGATTTAAGGCTGAGTTCATCATGCTGTCCGCGTAAACCTAGCGCTGTTGCAAGTGATGGGCGGGCTGCTACATCTGGCTGCGCTGAGCGAGTAACTGTGACGCGCACTGTCTTTTGTTTTTTTGGTGACTTTGCAGTTTTAACAACTATCTTAGTAGTTTTAGATTGCTTTTCTTTATCTTTACTAGCGGCAAATGCAGCTGCGTTGAATAGAGCACCACTGGCAAATATCGCAGTAAAAACTAAGAGCCACAATCGATTCAAACGCATCCCAAAATACCTTCCAAATCATTCAACATACGGAATGATAATTAATTTTCAAGTCAGCAGCGGATTTATTCGCCTCATCTTGGTCTTTTTTGATGATCTATTCAGCAATGGTCGCTACCGTATTGGTTTGACGAGCATTTACCATGATCACTCCAGTCATCGTTAAACCCAGACCCAAGGCCATTAGCAATGTAAATGGCTCTCCAAATAAGAACCAAGCCATGATCGCTGTAGTTGGTGGAGTCAAATACAACAAGCTAGTCACCTTGGTGGCAGCGCCCTTACGAATCATCATGAATAGCAAACTAATTGAGCCTATGGATAGCGGGAATATCGCCCATAACAAGGCTCCAATCACTGATGCATTCCAGACCATCACACCTGTCTCAAAGAAATACATGAAGATAAAGCAAAGAACTGCTGAAATACCGAACTGAATTGAGGAGCCTGCCCGCAAATCAAATACGGGACAATATTTTTTCTGATAGAGCGTACCAAAAGTAATTGAGAGTAATGCGATAAAAGCCAATATATAGCTGACAAATGGAATGTGGACGAAAGTTATTTTCTCAAACACCACTAAAGCAACGCCTGCAAAGCCAAACCCTAAACCAATCCATTGACGTGGTGAAACTTGTTCTGATATCCATGCAGCAAACCAAGCGGTCACAATGGGTTGCAGGCCAACAATAATGGCTGCTAAACCTGCCCCCATACCCAAATGGATAGCGAAGTAAACACCAAGTAAATAGCCAAACTGCAGCAAGCTGCCAGCAACAGCAATATGCTTGGTCTGTGACCAACTTGGCCACGTAATACGCCAGAACAGGCTCAGTGCCGCCATGGCTGCGAGAACGCCCACGCAACGCCAAAATAAGAAGGTCGCTGGCTCCACATAAGGCATCGCGAGGCGAGCAATCACAAAGCCTGTACTCCATATCAGCACAAATATTGGTGCAATTGCGTTATCTAGGCTGAGTTTCATGGATAAGTGACTGAAAATATGGAGATTTTTAAGCAAACATCAATTTTAGGCTCTTTTATTTTGGGCTCTGCCTATACTGATGAAATAGGATTAACAAATTCTTTATGTTGCATCGCAATACGATGACTATATCATGCAAAATTCAAAAATCATGAAAGCTAATAGTAAGTGCAAACTACTGGCAAATCCAACTGAAAGGGATTGACATGAACTTAACACCAGAACAAATCGTAGCAGCTCAAAAAGCAAATTTAGAAACCTTGAGCAGCCTAACCAATCAAGCACTCCAAAGTATTGAGAAATTAGTTGAACTCAATATGCATATTGCTAAGCAAAGTCTAAGCGATAGTATGAATAGCGCTAAGAAGGCCTTGGAAGTAAAAGATATTCAGCAGCTCCTCGCCCATCAAGCTGAGGCAGTTCAGCCAATGGCAGAAAAAATTATGGCTTATAGCCGTCACTTATATGATCTGGCTCATGAAACTCAAAATAGTTTTACTAAGTCTGCAGAAAAAGAATTACAAGTTGGCCAACAAAAAATAAATGCTTTAGTTGAGGAGTGGACTAAGAACGCACCAGCTGGTTCAGATGCAGCGGTTCAAGCAATGAAACAAGCGATTGCTTCTGCTAACAATGTCTATGAAACAAGCCAAAAGGCTGTTAAGCATGCAGTTACAGTTGCACAGACCAATCTCAATACTGCCGCTGACACAGTATTGAAGGCTACCGCAACTGCTAGTAAAGCAGCGAAGAAGAAATAAAGGTAGATTGATTCTGTAATGTAAAAGCCCCGAGTAACCGGGGCTTTTTCTTTTGCAGTCTAGGCTTTGAGGCTTGCTTACCGAGTTAAGACTTTTTCTTCACTGGTGGCAAGTCTGTGCAATGGCCTTCTGCTGCCTCTGCAGCGAGTCCAACAGACTCACCCAAGGTTGGGTGCGGGTGGATGGTTTTGCCAATATCGAGTGCATCAGCGCCCATCTCAATCGCAAGACACACTTCGCCAATTAAATCGCCTGCATGCGTTCCGACGATACCGCCACCGATAATCCGATGCGTAGTGGCATCAAAAAGGAGCTTTGTGAAGCCTTCATCACGGCCATTGGCAATCGCCCTACCACTGGCAGCCCATGGGAATAAACCTTTTTCATAGGCGATACCTTGTGCTTTGCACTGCTCTTCAGTTAAACCAGCCCAAGCTACCTCTGGGTCTGTATAAGCAACCGATGGAATCTGTTTTGCATCGAAGTATGACTTCTGGCCTGCTGCAACTTCAGCTGCAACGTGTCCTTCGTGCACTGCTTTATGCGCCAACATCGGTTGGCCAATAATATCGCCAATAGCAAAGATATTTTGTACATTGGTACGCATTTGTTTATCCACCGGTATAAAGCCGCGTTCATCCACGAATACACCTGCTTTACCAGCGTCAATCTTTTTCCCATTTGGTGTACGGCCAACAGCTACTAAGACTAAGTCATAGGTTTGTGGTTCTGCAGGTGCGTTCTCACCTTCAAAAGATACTTGAATGCCATCAGGCCTTACCTCGGCCTTTGTAGCACGCGTCTTAAGCATGATTTTTTCAAAGCGTCCAGAATTGAACTTCTCCCACACTTTTTCAAGATCGCGATCAGCACCAGCCATGAGACCATCCATCATCTCGGCAATATCAATGCGTGAGCCAAGAGAGCTATAGACCGTAGCCATCTCCAAACCAATAATGCCGCCACCAATGACCAGCATTCTTTTTGGAATACTTTTAAGCAATAAGGCACCTGTGCTGTCCACAATGCGGGGATCTTCTGGTAAGAAAGGGAGTTTTACAGGCTGACTACCGGCTGCAATAATCACCTTCTGAAAGCGCACTACTTCTTTTTGACCCGTCAAATCTTGACCAGTACCATTGGTCAGATCTACTTCGACGTGATGAGCGTCCAAGAAACGACCCAGGCCACGCACTGTTTTTACTTTACGTGCTTTTGCCATACCAGCCAAGCCACCAGTTAACTTGGCGATCACAGAATCTTTATAGCCACGCAATTGATCGATTTCAATCTTTGGCTCACCAAAAGTAATGCCGTGTTTAGACATCGTTTTTACTTCATCCATCACTGAAGCGGTATGCAGCAATGCTTTAGATGGAATGCAGCCCACATTGAGACATACACCGCCTAAAGTAGAGTAACGCTCGACTAATACCGTATTCATTCCCAAGTCAGCACTACGAAATGCAGCGCTATAACCACCTGGGCCAGCACCAAGTACTAAGACTTCACATTCGTGATCTACTTTTCCGCTGTATTGCCCTGCTACTGGAGCAGGTGCTACTGCAACAGGAGTTGCCGTTGGCGCAGGGGTAGATGCTGTGGCTACAGGTCCAGCACTACTAGCTTCAATCTCTGCGATCACTGAACCTTTACTTACCTTATCGCCTTGCTTTACAGCAATACTGGTAATTGTTCCGGCTGCGTCGGCTGGAATCTCCATAGTTGCTTTATCAGATTCAAGAATTAATAAAGGCTGCTCTTTTTCAACTACATCACCAACTTTAACGAGTACTTCAATCACCGGTACATCAGCATAGTCGCCAATATCTGGTACGAGGATCATTTGCTTTGCCATAGATCCGACCTTTACAAAGTAGCGCGACGGAAGTCGGCTAAAAGTTGTGCAATATACAAATTGAAACGGGTCGCTAATGCACCATCAATCACACGATGATCTGCAGAAAGAGATAATGGGCAAATGAGGCGTGGCACAAATTGTTTACCATCCCATACTGGTTTCATAGCCGCTTTGCTTACGCCGAGAATAGCGACTTCTGGAGCATTGACGATGGGTGAGAAGTAAGTACCGCCAATACCGCCCAATGAGGAAATAGTAAAACTCGCACCCTGCATTTGATCTGGTTTGAGTTTGCCATCGCGAGCCAATGCTGCTAACTCAGAAGTTTCTTTGGCAATTTCAAAAATACCTTTCTTATCGACGTTTTTAATGACAGGAACTACCAAGCCAGTTGGCGTATCTGCAGCAAAACCAATATTAAAGTATTTCTTCAGAATTAAATCATCCCCGTCAAGCGAGCTATTGAACTCTGGATACTTCTTCAGAGCAGCAACAGCAGCTTTCATCAAGAAGGCGAGCATCGTAATTTTGACGCCCTTCTTCTCATTGTCCTTATTCGTCTCTACGCGGAAAGCTTCTAAATCAGTAACGTCTGCATCCTCGTGATACGTCACCGCGGGGATCATCACCCAGTTACGTCCAAGATTAGCCGCAGTCAACTTCTTGATACGGTTTAATGATTGGCGCTCAATCTCACCAAACTTGGTGAAATCGACTTTTGGCCAAGGAATCAGATTCAAGCCACCCAAGCTTCCGCCGATCGATGCTGCAGCGGGGCTACCAGCACCACCACTCATGGCTGCCTTAATAAATGCTTGTACGTCTTCTTGGGTAATGCGGCCCTTAGGACCAGATCCTTTGACTTGCTGAACGGTCACGCCTAGTTCACGCGCAAACTTACGTACTGATGGACTTGCATGACTGAGTAATGCATCGACTACAGGAGCTGGGTTCGACATTGGCGGAGGTGCTGGTGCACGAACAACTGGTGGCTCCACAGCTGCAGGCTTGCTGACTGGCGCTGATGTTGTAACCGGAGTAGCTAGCGGGGTTGGCACAGTTCCAGATGAATCACCTTCCAAAATGAGCACAACCGAACCTTGGGAAAGGCTATCGCCAATCTTCACTTTAACTTCTTTAACAATACCTGCGTGCGATGATGGCACATCCATCGTCGCCTTATCAGATTCAAGCACAACGATCGATTGCTCTTTCTCAACGCGATCCCCTGGCTTAACTAAGACCTCGATAACTGGTACGCCTTTGTAGTCGCCGATATCTGGAACTAGGATTTCAATTGGGGTAGTAGCTGATGCAGGGGTACTTGCTGGCGCAGGTACTGAAGAGCTAGCCTGAACAGGAGTAGCAACTGAAGCTGCGCCCTCTTCCAAAGTAATTACAACTGATCCCTGGGAAAGGTTGTCGCCAATCTTGACTTTGACTTCCTTGACTACACCTGCATGAGATGAAGGAACGTCCATCGTTGCTTTGTCAGACTCTAGGACAACGATCGATTGCTCTTTTTCAACCTGATCGCCTGGTTTGACCAGAACCTCGATGACTGGTATGTCTTTATAGTCACCGATATCCGGAACTTTGATTTCAATAATTTCACTCATGAATTCTTCTCGTTTTAAACCGTCATCGGGTTTGGTTTAGTAGCATCGATGCCATACTTCTGAATTGCTTGCGCAAGTTTTTGACGATCCATTTGGCCTGCATCCACTAAAGATCTCAAGGCAGTCAACACGACCCAACGACGATCCACCTCGAAGAAATCGCGAAGTTTTTCACGGGTATCTGAACGACCAAAACCATCTGTACCTAAGACCTCATAGCGACGGCCTATATGCTGAATCGCTGGACGAATCTGCTCTGCAAACAAACGCACATAGTCAGTAGCTGCAATGACGGGGCCTGAAGTATCTTTTAGGCACTTCTCTACGTGAGAAAGCATTGGAGTAGCAGTAGGATTTAAAAGATTTGCACGATGCACTGTATTCCAATCGCGGCCAAGCTCTGTAAAGCTTGGACAACCCCACAAGTCAGAAGCAACACCCCAATCTTTTTGAAGCATTTCTGCTGCTTCAATCACTTCACGGAAGATGGTTCCCGAACCGAGAAGCTGAACCCGTAACTTAGCCTGTTCATCACCAACAGACTTAAGCTTGTACATACCCTGAATGATGTCTTTTTCAGCTCCCTTTGGCATTCCTGGATGACTGTAGTTTTCATTCATCAATGTTACGTAGTAATAAACGTCTTCCTGCTCTGCCAGCATACGACGCATTCCATCCTGAATGACTACTGCTAACTCAAATGAAAATGTAGGGTCATAGCTGATACAGTTTGGTACTGCGCTACTCCAAAGATGGCTATGGCCATCTTCGTGCTGCAAGCCCTCGCCGTTCAGAGTAGTTCTTCCAGCGGTACCACCAAGCAGGAAGCCGCGGCTACGCATATCACCTGCAGCCCACGCCAAGTCGCCGATGCGCTGGAAACCAAACATAGAATAAAAGATGTAGAAAGGCAACATCGGGACGCCATGAGTTGAGTATGAGGTTGCAGCAGCAATCCAGTCACACATACCGCCAGCTTCATTAATACCTTCTTGCAAAATCTGACCAGTCTTATCTTCTTTGTAGAACATTAATTGATCATGATCTTCGGGGGTATAGAGCTGACCTAATTGATTCCAAATACCCAATTGACGGAACATACCTTCCATACCAAAGGTACGAGATTCATCAGGAACAATGGGCACCACCCGCTTACCTAATACTTTGTCGCGCACAATCGTATTGAGTATCCGCACAAATGCCATCGTCGTAGAAATCTCACGTCCTTCTGCAGTTGCCTCAAGCAATGGAGCAAAGACTTCTAGCGCAGGAACAGGCAAGCTCTCTGCCTTCATACGACGTTGCGGTAAATAACCGCCTAATTCTTGGCGACGCGCCTTCATGTATTCCAACTCGGGGCTTCCCTCAGCAAACTTCACTAAAGGCATGTCATCAAGATCCTCATCTTTTACGGGAATTTCGAAACGATCTCGGAAGCGCCGAACGTCATCATCATTCATCTTTTTTGCCTGGTGGGCAATATTCATCGCCTCACCTGACCCACCCATACCGTAACCTTTAATGGTATGAGCCAGAATGACTGTTGGTTGATCCTTATGATTTACTGCTGCATGGAATGCTGCATACACTTTATGTGGGTCATGACCGCCACGATTCAATTGCCAAATCTCATCATCACTCCAGTCGCTCACTAAAGCTTTTAATTCTGGAGTATTGAAAACAGTCTCGCGAACATAAGCACCATGCTTAGACTTCATAGTCTGATACTGGCCATCTACAATTTCACCAAGGCGCTGCATCAAAATGCCTTTTTTATCACGAGCAAATAGAGCATCCCATTGGCCACCCCAAACTACTTTGATCACGTTCCAACCAGCGCCACGGAATTCACTTTCAAGTTCTTGAATGATGCTACCGTTACCTCGCACTGGTCCGTCAAGACGCTGCAAGTTACAGTTCACAACAAAAATCAGGTTGTCGAGCTTTTCACGGCCAGCCATACCAATAGCGCCTAAAGACTCTGGCTCATCGGTTTCACCATCGCCTAAAAATGCCCAAACCTTACGACCTTCATTCTTGATAAAACCGCGATCTTGTAGATAGAGCATAAAGCGCGCTTGATAAATGGCCATAATTGGGCCCAAGCCCATTGATACAGTTGGGAACTGCCAGAAGTCTGGCATTAACCATGGATGTGGATAACTAGAAATACCTTTGCCACCAACCTCTTGGCGGAAATTATTAAGCTGTTCATCCGTAAGACGGCCTAACATATATGCACGGGCATACACGCCGGGCGCTGAGTGGCCTTGTACAAAAATGAGATCACCACCATGCTCTGGTGATGGCGCATG
>Ga0114959_10000861_pt1 | contig 28182 bp, 19 predicted proteins | sample C_130625_EF_Meta_FD_87317 | JGI IMG/M metagenome (GOLD analysis project Ga0114959, IMG submission 87317) | Freshwater microbial communities from Lake Croche, Canada to study carbon cycling - C_130625_EF_MetaG | ecosystem: Environmental > Aquatic > Freshwater > Lake | place: Lake Croche, Canada... | reverse complement strand
TGATATTAATAAACTCATCTTTTAGATCTTCTTCAAATTTACCCCAATCAGTTACAAGTGCTTCAACTTTAATATTATTTTCATCTTTAATAGTTTCTAAATAGAGATTTTGTCCAAGCCTATCACAAGAGAATCTACCAATGCCTTTTGCCCCTGCGTAAGCTCGTTTTACTTTGATTTTGTCTCTATAATCATAACTATCTTCTTCTGTCCCATCTTTTTTTGCTGAATATGCTACAAAAAGCCACTTGTTTATTAAATCGTCATAATTCATTCCTTTGCCATTGTCTTTGATGATAATTTTGGCATTTTCAGAATAAATATCTTCAAAAATCACTTCAACCTCCGTAGCATGGGCATCGTAAGCATTTTTGACAAGTTCAAACACAGCAATAAAATCATCATTGATTAAATCACTTCCAATGATGTTTTTCAATGCTGAACTTATTTTAAATTGTAGTTCTTTTTGCATCAACTGAGTAGTTGCTTCAAGCCTAATCCACTTTGTTCTCCAAAAAGAGGGGGAATGGCGTTGCCTATTTGCGTATAACGGGGGACTTCAATTTTGCGAAGGATTCCACCAGTAGTATATTTTCCTTTAAATTCAAACCAATCAGGAAAACTTTGAATACGGGCATATTCACGAACTGTTAGAGTTCGTGGTTCGCAATAATGAATCAAATCATCGGGGTTAGAAGTGATTGTAGGTGCTTGCTCATTAGAACGTAAAGGCACTAATACTTGCTTTAAAAGTCCTAACTCAGACTTTATGCTTTCACTAAGATTTTTGCATTCAGTAGCTATGGTTTGAATATATGAAAGTCTATTTATAATTCTTTCGCTATGCTTTGCAAAACTATGACTATCAGGAATCGTATTTTTATTTTCTCTTCTAAAAAATTCTTGATATTTAGATTCTGCACATTTATACTCACCGCTCTGAAATCCTTTTCTATCAGGTGTTTCAATCGTGATACCTCTTTTTAAAAGATCTGAAATAGCATCCTTGATGTTTGGGTTTAATGATAAGCCCTTTTGAGTAAGAAATTGAAATTTATTTTTCTCAAGTTGTTCAAAGAAACTTATAACTTTCTCATAGCTTGCTCCTTGTATATCCTTTCTTACACCTACTAAAATGAAACGTGTTCGTTTTTGAGGTATTCCATACTCTCCAAAGTTTACTAATTTACCAAAAACGTAATATCCTTCCTTAGTCAGATTACTCACTACTATTTCAGAATATTTTTTACCTTTTTCTTTATTTGTTTTAAACGCAGAGGTAAAACCTTTTACATTTTCAAAAAATATCAATTTGGGTTTAACAATAGAAACAAATTGAATATATGAATCTATAAGTTTATTACGAGAGTCCCCCTCATTTCTCTGTCCAGCCATAGAAAAACCTTGACATGGTGGTCCGCCCGCTATCAAATCTACATTTCCTTGTAAAGTTTTTAACTGTTCGGAGTAGTTGTCAATGACATCATTTATATCCAAATTTTCTTTTGGAAGCCATGATGGCCATTTAAAGTGCTTCTTTGTATTAATTAAGTTGTATTCAAGCGTTTTGAAGGCATCTTTATTTTTTTCAACTGCGAAAATTCCTTTCCATCCTGCGTTATGTAAACCCAGTGAAAGACCTCCACAGCCAGCGAATAAGTCAATATAATTTAGTTTTTGAGACATATAGTGTTAAAAGTGCGAATATATCCTTTTTTATTAGAAAAGCAATTTTTAAGCCATATTTAAAAATTCATACCATCTAACTTTGAAATTAAATGGCATGAAAATGCTAATTTTTAAATGTCATAAAAAACTACTCCACCACCGCAACTCCTCCCCCACTATAACTCCTATACTCCCCACGATACATCGCATCCGCAGAAACGGGTCCCATTTGGAATTTGCCTTTTGAAACGGCTCTTACTAAATAATAAAACGTTTGTGGTTTGTTGGAAATATTGGTAAAGAAGTTAATTCTGTCGTCTCTAATGTCAAAATGTTCGGGGGTGGTTTGGTCTTTTACCCACACTAAATCACGGTCGGCGGTTAATCTGGGGTTTTCGATTTCTACGCCTGCGGGTAGCATATCCGTAACCACCACATTATTAACTGCTAATCCATTGGTACTTTGAAGCGTGATTTTTACCACCACTAATTGATTTTGCTTGAATTTCGCTCCGCCTAATGGTTGTCCCGAACGTGTGTAAAATTGCTTTCTAACCTTCAACACATTATCAATTTGCTCGTATTTGCCCGTGGCACTTAAACCTTCGGCTTGGGCAAAATAGTACAAAATCCCCTTTCCTTGTGCACGGATAACCGACTGATTTCCGATATTTTTAATCAATAAATCATTTGCCGTAAAATTGCCCACAACTTTATTATTACTTGAAATTGAAGCCGTTACGGTACTTGCGTTGGCTTTCTTCGCTAATTTACCCAATGCCAAAAACGCAAAGGCTTGTTCTTGGGTGGTGAGATACGGTTCGGCTTTCAAATTTTGAGATAATTGTCTCGCCAAGGTCGGAATTTGCAAATTATTTGGGTCGGTATCAATTAAGGTATTTAACACTAAAGCCTGATTTCTAATCGGTGAACTGAAACTTCCACCCGTTTGCTTTTCGGTAATTTCTGAACCGTAATTTTTCGGTAAAATGGCATTATAACTTTTCACTTCTCCAATCAAACTATACGCCGCCGCCAAGAGATATTTTGAATCGGTGGTGAGTAAATCCATATTAGATTTGTAATAATTCATCACCGAACGATTAGGCTTGCCTGCCATCGCCAAAACGTACAAACTATAAATGGTTTCACGAGCCGCAATCACTTTGGTTTCGTAACTTCCCGTTGCTAAAAAGTAATATTCCTTATCAGTCATTTTAGCATTGGAAGCCACCGTCAGGTATTCAATTAACTTGCCCAAAGTTGAGCTATTCATCTGAAAATCATTTTTTTGAGATTCTAACAAGAAATGAGTAGCGTAGGCAGAACCCCACCAAGATTCACGGTCACCCCCTTGCCAATACGATAATCCACCGCTTGGCAATTGCATCGTTTCGAGTTTATGAATGGCCGCTTCTACATTTGCTCGAGGATTTAATTGGGTTTCTCCCGCTTTCATATACGGCTTTTTACCCAACTGAATTTGTTTGACAAACTCGGAAAAATACAATTGCGGAAAAGCCGTCGAAGTGGTTTGTTCTACGCAACCGTAAGGATAATTCAAGAGATTTTGGAACTTGTTCATAAACTGCACCATCGGCGATTTACTCACCGTCATTTCGGTTTTCAATGAACTCGGTAGGTAGTCATTTACCAAATTGACGTTACCTACCGACCCACCATTTACCACGCCAGCCACCGAAGTTTTCAGTAAAGATGTCGTTGGGCGAATCGTTAATGCTATCTTTTCGGTAAATTTCTCTTTCAATCCGCTTACTACCACGTTTACCGTTGCATTGCCAATACTTGAGGCGGCTTTCACGGCAAAATAGGCTCTTCCTTCTTTTTCCGCAGGAATTACTAAGGTCTGTGTTTTATTTCCCACGACCGACAAACCACCTGATAATGAAACCGTTGCAATCACATTTGCATTTTTTTTGGTGGTATTCGTAATGTTGACAGGCACTTGAATTTCATCATTCGGTGAAGCAAATCTTGGCAAAGCTGTAGAAATCACGAGCGGGTCAGCGACTTTCATGTTTTTAGTTGCCGAACCAAAAGCTTCATCTTTGTAAGCCACCGCCATGATGCGTAAATCGCCCGAAAATTGTGGAATGTCAAACTCAAAAGTTGCCTCCCCTCCTAGGCCAGTTTTCACAATTCCCGACCAGATTGCCACTAAATTTACCCGTCCGTTATTCAGCGGATTCACTCGTTTTTGCATATCGTAACCATCTCCACCGACCGATGAACTTCCCGAAATTGAAAATTCTGGAAATAAAAACGAATACAAATCGTAGCTATCAACTTCTAAAGCCTGTTTTTGGTAAAAATGAGCGTAAGGGTCGGGCGTCTTGAAGTTTTTGAGTTGCAAAATTCCTTCATCAACCACCGCAATCGTTAATTCGGTGCTTCCTTTGGTTTTAATCGTTACTCGTTGTTTGGTTTTTGAACGAGATTTTTCAACCGCCACAATTTCGATCGGTAATTGATTATCAAGGTCCTCTACCATCATCGGAGCATATCCATGAGCAACTGTCAAAGGCATATTTGAGCCATCCATCGGGCGAATCAACGTTGCTGAAACATAGACATTTGGCAAATGTTCTTTCCCGATTTTGAAACTCAATTCTGCCGATTTCTTATCAGTTTCAATTACAAAATTTTCTAAAACGTGATTTCTTTCGATCGTTACAATTAATTTTCCTTGAAATGGTGTTTTGAAAAGCACCGTTGCATTATCGCCAACCTTGTACTTTTCTTTGTCAAACGACATTTCAACTTTTCCTTCGTTATTGACTTCAAACGAACTATTTTCGGTTGAACCGTAGCCGTAAGCGTAGAATCCCTGAGCTGTCCAAGATTTTGCTCCTTCACTATGAACCCGAATTTCATACTCGCCCGAAACTGGTGGTGCGTAAGAAACCGTTGCCTTTCCTCCATCAAAATTCATCGTCCGAGAATAAACAACTTTCGTTTGTTTTTTTGAAGAATATTTCAAGGAATTATCGGCATTTTTCTCGATAACCGTCTGATAGTCAAAGCGTACAATCTCCACTCGACCTTTTGCCGAAACTGGTTTCCCTTCTTTATTTAAACAAACTAACGGAATTTGCGTGGGCACATTCGTTCCAATATACGTATCCGGCATTCCGATTCCGTAGAAGACAGACTGCGTAAAAATGTCTAATTTACTCAATCGATTCACCGGGCGGCCCGTTTCGTCAAAAACTGTTACATACGTTTTTGCTTCCAAAACGCCCATATTTGCGTAGGTCGCAGGGATTTGAAAACCTTCCGAAGCCAAACCATTTTCGTTAGTTACGCCTTCACGAGCGACCATTTCAAAATTGGTATTATCCTGAATATCAAAAATGAAGCCTTTGTAGTCTTTCGGTTCAAAAAGTTTACGATTCAGGTTCAATTCCATCTGATAATTCCGATTGGAGGCGGGAGGTCCGAACAAATTAGTAGCCGTTGCGACCACCTGAATCGTTTCGCCATTTCGGTAAAATTCCTTGCCCGCTTTTACCTCGACCTTGATACGGTCGGGCATAAATTCTTCGATGGAAATATTCCGAGAAGCCAATAAAACATCATTCGCATTCAGCACCTCCACCACGTACACCCCTGTGATAGAAGCACGATCGGTTGGCACGGACATTTCAACCGCACCTTGTTCATTAGTCGTTTTTTTGAAGGTTTGAAACTCCTTGCCATTTGGTAAAAGCAAGCGAATTTTTACAGGAATTTCACCGACCGATTCCCAATTATTTTTACGAATAATGGTATTGAAATGCAAGGTTTCACCCGGACGGTAAATGTCTCTGTCGCCGTAGATAAATGCCTCAAAACCAGAGGCATTATCCCGTTTTCCTTCCACCTCAAAACGAGAAGTTTCCACTTGTGAGCCTTGCAAGAAAAGATAATTAAAATCGTCTTCGGTGTGAGCGGTAATCATGGCAGGACGGAATTTTGAAGCCTTAAAATCCTTGAAAATCGCCATGCCTTTTCCATCCGTTTTTACGGTTTGAATCGTTTGATTGTTTGACGAAATTAAACTTACTTCAACCCCACCCATTGGCTCGGCGGTTTTGATAGAATTCGCAAACACAACTACCTCATTTTCGGCCGTTTTCATTATCAAACCAATGTCCGAAATACTCACTAATTTGGTTGCACGGCTATAATATTCATCATTGGAATTAACGCTTACCAGATAAATCCCTTTGATAGAATTTTGTTCGGGTAAGGATAAATTCAAAGCTCTCACGCCCTTCGTTTTGGCAAGATTAGCCGTTTCAACGGTTTTATTAACAATCACATCCGAATATTGACCCGCTTCGTCAGTATCATAGACAAATACACTCGGCTGTCCGTTTCCCTCTGCATCAAAATTTTCGTAATCCTGATAACGTCCATTCGTCAAAAAATGTAAAATGTTGTTTTCGTAAATCTTTGCAATTCTTACGTTTACTTTTGGGGTATTGACAATATTGATGGCAACATTCTTATTTCCTTTCGACGATAGGTAAACGGCTTTTTTATTCACAAACCCAATCGAAGCGGGCATTTGTCCGAAATACAAATCTTTCGTATAATCATCTGATAATGAAGCACCTAAAACACCTTTTGCTTCTTTATTTATCGTTAAAATATAATTATCCGATTCGTTAAAATCACCTTTAATGATAAATCCATTTTCGGTGATTTCTGCTTTGGTTTCAAGCGTTGGAATTTGCGGCTTTGCTTTTGGAGTAACGGGAGCTTTTACAATCGGATTCCCCAAAGAGTCATATTGGGCAGCATTCTGCTCATAAACGGGTTCCTCAACGGGTTCAGAAGCTCCGTTGATTTCAACTTTATAAATCTTCTCTAAATCAGAGACGCTAATCGTCTGATTAGTAATGACTTTCACAAAGCCTTGATTATTCTCAAAACCGTGTTCTACGTTGGTAATTTCTAAGGTTTTTATATCGGGTAATGAAGCTTCCAAAGTCAATTCTTCAGGTGTTTCAAACTTAGAATTTGGCATCGAAAGCCCTTTTTCTAAATTAATTTTCAAGGACTTCCCTTCGCCATCCGACAAGCCTTTTATTTTCACGCTCACACTCGCAGACGAACCCGATTGGTTTACCTGGAAATCGTATTTCTTATTGTCAGAATCCGTCACTTTCAATAATTTCGCTACTTCCTGCGGATTAACGGGATAGTTAAAATTCATTTTCAAGTCAGCAACGCCTTGTCCGTCTTCACGAGATTTCGTCCAGTACGTTTCTAGATTAATCAATTTCAAATACGGCGTATGAAAAGTAATTTTATCAACATTTACGCCATATTTCTTTTCAGATTTTGCTGTAACGGATTTGTTGATAATTGCGGTATATTCAGTAGCGGGTTCAAAACCCACAGCAGGCGAAAAAACCAGTTCGTTCGTTGCTGTCCATTTGAATTTACCTGCTACTTTTGGCGAAATTTCGATGTATGATTCCGCTTCCCAAGTATTTAGGTCGCCATCACGCACGAGGTCTTTATCGAAGGTAAACACCAGATTTTGAGTCAATTGCACTTCATCTTCAAAGTTCATGTCCACCACCGAAACGTTGTCGAATTTAGAACAAGAAGCAAAAAAGAAGAAAGAAAGAAAGATGCAAGAAGTCAGTTTTTGAGGAAAACGAAATGTAGTTTTCATGAGGGGATTATCGGTTTCAGAAACCGAGAAATTGTATGGTTGAAATAATGGTAGAAGTTCAGAAAAGTTTTAATGATTTTCAAGGATTTAGGGAAAAATCTTTTAGGCGGTCGATTATGTAATCCGATGCTTTCGCATCGGATTATAAAACATTATTCATGTCTGATGTGGAAGCATCGTATTACAAGTCATCCTAAATATGACACCAATTTCTCAAAAGCTCTCGCCCTATGCGACATTTTCCCTTTCTCGGTCAAAGACATTTCGGCAAAAGTAGTTTCATGTCCTTCCGGAACGAAAATCGGATCATATCCAAAGCCTTCTGAGCCTCTTAATTCACTAATGATCCGTCCTTTTATAAGTCCCTCAAACTGCGAAATTTCTCCGTTTAGAATCAGCGTAATTACGGTTCGAAATTGCGCAGATCGGTCATATTTACTGGCTAAATTTTTTAAGAGTAATTGAACATTATCGGCATGAATTCGTTTTGGTCCTGCGTAATGGGCAGAGTCAACGCCCGGTTCCCCTCCAAGTGCATAAACTTCCAAACCTGAATCATCCGCAAAACAATTTACTTGATAATGGTCGTAGAGATATTGGGCTTTCTGCAAAGAATTAGCTTCGAGGGTATCCCCTGTTTCGGGCAGTTCGTCGGTACAATTAATGTCTTTCAAACTTAATAAGTCAAATCTATCGCCCAAAATCGTTTGAATTTCTTCTAATTTATGAGCGTTGTTGGTGGCAAAGCAAAGTTTTGTTTTCATGATTTTATCATGTAAAAAGCCCTCTCATGACGAAAGGGCTTTAAATACTCATATTTTATCTAGTAACTTCTATTTAACAACTCCTGTTACTTCTATTTCAAAAAGCAAAGGTGTATAAGGATTAATTGAATAAGTCCCTGTTGTGCTATTGAAACTTCCTTTACTCCCATATCCCAACGTTGAAGGGAAAATGAATATTCCTTTATCACCTACTTTTAAAAGTTTTGTTGCTTCTTCAAAACCGGCTACAACCGCAGATTGACCTAAGGCAAAGGTGAAACTTCCCGTATCGAATTGGTCTAAGTACGTATAAAATCCATTTGTATCTCTACCACGGTTTTTAAATAATAATTTGCCGGTATAATTTACAATGGCAGATTTTGCGGTTTTAACAGAATCACCAGTGGCACTACTTTTTGTAATGAGATATTGAATTCCCGAAGCGGTTTTTTTGAGCGTTGTTCCTGCAAATTTATCTGCCGCATATTCATTAATTTGCTCAGTCTCGTTCCGAGTAGAAAGCAAGGTTGCTTTCAAAGCCGTGGGATCAGCAGAATTTGTCGTTTGTGGAAATACAAAAGTACCCGTTTCCCCTTCCTTCATGTAAGCGACGGCATAATTTAATAGAGTGTTATAGGCCAAATAAGGATATGCCAGTGGCACCTTCAGATTAACGGCTGTACTATCTAAAACTGTACCATCAAATTTAGTGTAAGTATAGTGTACCTTCACATATTCATTTGCCAAAGGCGCTCTGCCCGATGGATTTTTAGTACTAATCGCATAAAAAATGCCATCCACAGATTTCGTAAATGTCAACCCCTTTGAGGTACCGTAATTAGTAATTGATTGTAACGTTGAGGCACTAATATCAGCACTTGGCGTTGGGTCTGTGGCGGTAGTACAAGCTACTGTCAAACCCATTAAACCAACTATCAATAATCTATAAATATTTTTATTATTCATCGTTTTATTTATCTTTTAAAGCTACCATTTCTACATCAAAAATTAGGGTTGTTTCGCCTGGAATCTTGTTACCACTTCCTGTTCTACCATATCCCAAACCAGAAGGAATTATGAAGGTTGCTCTTTCGCCCAATTTCATTTTGGCAACACCTGCAGAAAAACCTTGTACGAGCGAATTTGTTCCTCCAATCGTATAACTTAGTGAATCTGTTCTATTTATATTACTATCAAAGACAAACCCATTCAAAAGTCTTCCCGTATATTTTAGTTTTGCTACTTTTCCAACAATTACGTCAGCTGATCCCTCTCTTACTTTTATATAACGCAGATAATTGGTGTAGCCAGTTAGCTTGCTGAGGATTGAATCTTTACTTGTGAGTTGGAGGTTGTTTTTGGCCACATATTCATCAATGGTGACTTCTTCACTATAAATTCTCATGAATGAAATATCGCAACGAATGGGTGAATTAGCGGGTAAATTTGGAAATACTTGAGAACCGCCCGCTAAAGTTGAAGGCAAGATGAAAGTTGCTTGCTCTCCCTCACGCATAAAAGGGAGCATTTTCAAGAAAATATTTGTCTCTCCACCATTATGATAAAACGTAAATGGTTGATTTTTAAGGATTGACGAACTGTCAATTTTAGTGCCGTCTAATCTTGAAATAACATAATGCAAACGCACGGTGTCACCCAAAACCATCAATCTTCCTTTTGGATTAAACTTTGTGATGGCATAAAAAACGCCATTACTTGCTTTTTTGATGATTATTTTTTGGGCATTGATATACTGTTGAATTTGGGTTTCGTTTTGTTGTACAATTATATCATCTTCCAAAACCACTTTTGATAGACAAGAACTCAACGAGACCAGCAATGTCCCACATAATATAACTTGTAATAATCTAATTTTCATTATATTCTCTCGGCTTTTTGAGATGTAATTTTAGTTCTCTGATCAAACGCAAAATAACTAAATTGTTTGCATTTTTTGAAGTTAAAAACTGTTAAACTTAAAAAAGGGATTAGGTTTTAGGATTTAGGGATTAGTATTTCGCATGAATAAACTAATTCCTAATCCTTAAAACCTAATCCCTAAAAACCTATTGTCCTTTCTTGAAGTCCAACAATTCTACTTCAAAAACCAAAGGGGTATTGGCTGGAATTGGTCCACCACCTTGTTCACCGTATCCAATGGTTGGGGGAATAACAAAAGTCGCTTTTCCACCTTTTTTCATAAGCATTAATGCCTCATTAAATCCTGGAATCATTTGTCCGATTGGCATATCAACGGGTGCTTTACTTTGGTCGAAAATTTTTCCATCAAAGAATTTGCCGGTATAATTACATTTACAAACATCGCCATTTTTAGGACTATCTCCCGTTCCCTCTGTTTTTACGGAATATTGTAAACCAGAAGCCGTGGTTTTGAAAGCCATTCCCGATTTTTTGACATAATCAGCAATCAGTTGTGGTAATTGTGCTTTACGTGCATCTGCCTCTGCTTTTAATTTGGCTTGTTCAACTGCCATATCTTTGTCAAACTCAGCTTTTGTTTGTACTTTCAAAATTTTCACTGAATATTTAATGTCAGTTCCTTTTTTCAAGAACGGAGGCAATTGCTGACCACCTTTCGAAATTGAATCTACGGGTACATAAATTGTTGCGCTATCACCCACGGCCAATAAACGCAAACCATCTTGGAGAGAGCCTTTATAGCCAGCTTGGCCTGCGGGCTGAACCATATCACGAGCGGGTTTTGCTACATCAATTTGCTCTTGTAGCAGCGAATCTGATCCTGTTTTTATTTTAATTAAAAAAGAAACGATATCGCCTTCCTTCAATTTTCTGGCTTTGTCATTGTGGCTATGAATTTGAATTTTTACGCCCTCTTTTATTTCAATTTTGTTTTTGTTACATCCTACCAACATACTGGCGGCAAGCATTACTACACTTAGTTTTTTGAACATTTTTTTTGTTTGTTATTCGTTAGTTGTTAATTTTAATTGTTTGATTTTCGTTGTTCGATGTTCCTTGTTCGGATTTCGGTTTTCGTTGTCCGAAACGCACATCGGATATCAACAATCAACTCTTCACCGCTAAAAGCATTTCTTGATATTCTGGTAAAATACTCATTAATTTTTCCACCGTCCCTGCCAATCCAACACCTGTAGTTTTGCCTCCCGAAGCATTTTTATGACCACCGCCATTGAAATATTTTGAAGCAATTTGATTTACGGCAAATTCTTCTACCGAACGGAAAGACATTTTGATTGCCTCCGGTCGATCAACAATAATGATTGACATCACAATGCCTTCAATTTGTAAGCCATAATTAACAATTCCTTCGGTATCACCTGTTTGGGAATTAAACTTTTTTAATTCTTCTTCTGTCACGGTGAAATAAGCTACTCTATATTCAGGTAAAACAACCAATTTTTCGGATAAAACATAGCCCAAAAACTTCATTCTTTCTTCCGTCGAACTGTCATAAATCCTTCGGTGAATGAGATTAGTATTCACGCCAAGTTCCATTATATCGGCCGCAATTCTATGAACAGCGGGCGTCGTGCTTGGATGACGGAACGAACCCGTATCCGTCATGATTCCGGCGTACAGACATTCGCAAATCGGAATATCCAAAAGATATTTTTCATCCAATAATTCAATTAACTGGAATACTAATTGTGCTGTTGCCGCCGCTTTGGTATCGTGATAAGTATAATCAGCAAAATCTTCCGGAAAAGTATGGTGGTCAATCATAACTTTCACTGCTTTTGACTGTCTGACAGGTTCTGCCATTGCCTCAATTCTCGCTAAAACTGAAAAGTCGAGACAGAAGATCAGGTCGGCATTGGCAATAAGACTGTTTGTTTTACTTCGAATTTTATAATTTTCGTAATTCATAACCTCCTCATTTCCAACCATCCAATCAATAAAACTTGGATAATCTGAGGGTGTAATGACCGAGACTTGATGACCTTTCTTTTTTAGATAACCCGCCAAACCCAAAGACGACCCCAGCGCATCGGCGTCTGGTTTGAAATGGGTGGTAATTACGATTTTTCTTGGCGTTTGAATTAACGCTCGAAAGGATTCAAAATTTTGCATTGATTGTGACAAATGGATAGTGTTGTTGATCGAAAGTTTGGCGTATTTCTGCGTAAATTGATGATTGTATTTTTAATCAACCATTCAAAAAATGAATATGTATGATGCTAAAAATAAAATTGTAATCCCGTAAATTCTAATTATAAAGCACAAAGTTAGGGAGAATTATTCACAAAAAAGACGGTAAAGTTTCTAAAACAGTTTAGGTTACGTAATTTTGTGAATAATTTTTTTAAAACAACATATAAACACCATTTCATGGCAACTAACAGAACATTTACAATGATTAAACCTGATGCAATTGCAGGTGGTAATTCAGGCGCAATTATTAAAATGATTGAGGAGGCAGGTTTCAGAATTGTTTCAATGAAGAAAACTTTATTGACACCGTCTCGGGCGGGCGAATTTTATGCAGTTCACGCAGAAAGACCTTTCTACGGAGAATTATGTGAATATATGTCGTCTGGAGCAATTATTCCAATGATTTTGGAGAAAGAAAACGCCGTAGCTGATTTCCGTTTATTAGTGGGTGCAACCGACCCGATGAAAGCTGACGAAGGCACAATTCGTAAAATATTTGCAAAATCAATTGCTGCAAATGCGATTCACGGTTCTGATTCTGACGAAAATGCGGCTATTGAAGGAAGTTTCTTCTTTGGTGGTTTGGAGCAGTTTTAGGAAGGCTAAAATAAAAAATTAATGTTCAATATTCACCTGAAAATTGAGCATTAATTTTACAATAAAAACTATTTCAAAAGCTCTTCCACTTTTATTTCAAAATTATCTAAAACAGGTTGGGCTGAGCAAAGATCTGTACTCGTACAAATTGTTATTTTTTTAAGCGGTGTATAAACTTCCAACATCTTGATCGGGCATTATTAACCACACAAACTTTACCCCTTTTTTGAAGTATGCTTCCAGCTTTATCTTAATCTCATTTATGAGGTCGAATGTTGAAATAACTTCTATACAAAATTCAGGAATTGGCTATTCATGCTCGTTACTTCTTATATTTTCATTCTTAAAATACGCTAAATCTGGTCTTCTCAAATGTATTCGGGTAAGGATCACATCGTCTGACAAATTAATACTCCATTCGCTTTTTTTGCTTTTGTCTTATCAAAAAATTACTGAGATTTTGAAATAGCTTTAAATGCTTTCTTTTCATTCCTAGAAATATAATTATCTCGCCATCATTCCACTCATATTTAAAGCCATCATTAGGTTGCCAACGAATGAATTCATTCAAAGTATGATCAACTTCAATTTTTGATATGTCTTTCGCTTGCACCATCTTTGTAATTTTATTTTTGATAAAATTCCTAAATTTTATCAAAAATATTTAACCAAAAATTCTTCATTAGGACTTTTCATTATCATAAGAATCAGAATTTCCCAACTCTTCACCCATTATTTTATTAGCAGCTTTTTTAACGCTTGAAAAGAAGTTCCATCCCTTCTTTTTCTCTGGCTCTGCTCCTTTTTTACCATTATGAATTCCGTTTGATGGTTGAACAATGGGGGTTGGGATCATGATTGGTGGAGCATCTTTACGCAATTCTTTGTATATGTATTCACGCTCATCTAGGTCTTTAATTCCTTTCCAAACCAGGCCTACTGCGGTGGCATAGGTTGGATTTTTAATTTCTTCTGTAAACGTTTTTCCTAAATTTTCATTCGGATGTCCAATTCTCACATCACGGCCCGTAACACGCTCAAATAATTCACTAATGTATGACATCTGCACAGTTCCACCCGTGAGGACAATTCCACAATTTAACCGATTGCCGTAACCGCAGCGGCTAATTTCTGCTTCTACCAAGGCAACAATTTCTTTCAAACGCTCTTCGATGATTATCCCAACGTTTTTCACAGAGATGGTTTTCGTTTTTCGTCCATTAACTCCTGGAATAGTAACAACCTCTTCCACCGATATTTCATCGGCAACCGCACAGCCAAATTTCACTTTTAGTTGTTCCGCATATTCGGTTGAAATACCACAACCCTGCTCAATATCAGCTGTGATGGAATCTCCAGCAAAAGGTAAAACGGCAATGTGACGAACAATTCCTTTTTGAAAAATCACAATTTCGGTCATACCACTACCCATATCAACCAAACAAACACCACTTTTCTTTTCTTGGGGCGTCAATACTGCCAAAGAGGCAGCAAAGGCTGAAAAGACCAATCCGCCTTCAATTTCAATTTTTTCTTTGGCACTTTCGATACAACGTTTTGTCTTATCAAATTCCGTTTGAGGCGATGTAATTACCATAAAATCACCTTGCAATTTCAAGCCACTGATTCCAACGGGATCATAAATATTACCAATAGAATCCACAAAATATTCTTGCGGAAGGGTATGAATAATTGCATTTCCTTTCGATATAAACGTCCGTTTAGCATCGTTGGCCACTTGATCAACATCTGTGACGGTTACTTCTTCACCTTCTGTTTGTCTTGTAATAATGGCTCGGTGCTTTGTTATGTGAATGTTTGGACCCGCTACACTAGCAAAGACACCTCTTATATGTATATTCGCTTGGTTTTCAACTTGTTCAATTGCGGACTGTACTGCTTCGATGGTTCGATTAACATTTAAAACAACACCTTTAGAAACTTGACCTGTTGTGTCAGCTTTACCCAAACCAAGAATTTCCAACTTGCCCAAATGGTCAAGTCTGCCAGCAACAACGTTTACTTGTTTGCTTCCTATGTCAAGTCCAACAATTATTTCGCTCATGGGAGGGTAGTTTTTAATTTAGGCTTTAGTTAATAGGTTTTAGGGATTAAATAGTAATATGCTTATGATTTATATAAAAAAAATGATTATTGAAAATTTCTTATACATTTTCATTTTACCATTGACCCTTAACATCTCTATCCTAACCCTTATTTACTCACATACAATCTGATTTCTATACTTAACGCTAATTTTTTTATATTTATCCCACCCTTTTGAGGGAAGTATCTCCTTATACAGTAATTTTAATTTCCTAAACTTAGCCTCTATTTCAATCCCCATGCCGAATTCGATCAAATGATTCCCAATTTCAGGAACAAGCTTAATACCACCATCTGTTTCGATAATCAATTGCGAAATTTGAGCTTTCCAAAAGTCATCTTCATTAATGGCAATGATAAGATCCAGAATTGGCTTATTTTTTTTGCCTTTTAAATTGTGGGTTATTTCAAAATAATTGCCCGATAACAGTAAAGCTCTTACCGTATAATGTGGTGAAATGCCAATTAATTCTCCTTTATCAGTAATATAATCATCTGGTCTACTGTTACTTACTATTCTGGCAATGGGGGTGTGTTCTTCGATATCCACCGTTAGTTCGCCGCTTAAATCACGATGAACTTGGCAGCTTTTAACGAGTTTATTTGCTCGAACTCTACTTTCAATTTTCTTGAAGTTTATTCTGTCAAAAGGTTTCCCTTCAGGACTTTCAACAACATTTGGGGCGATTAGCAAATAAAGTTCTTGTGACGTGATTAGACGGTTTTCATTGTTCCCTTCAATGACAATATTGATTTTTTTGCACTTCTGAATACGATGAACATTTTCCGCAAAAACTACGAGATAGAGTGAAATTCCCGCCAGCATTGCGAACCATAACAATTTTTTAAACTTCAGCAAGAATTTCAAGGTAATGTTAGTGGTTGGATTGGGGTGTAAAGATGGTTATTTTTTTCTTCATTTGAATTAAAAATGATTAAGACTGTACAAAATTAAAAAAAAATACATAAAATATGCAAATTTTTATTGAATGAAAAAACATACAGACCTTAGATCTATTTTAAGTTGAAGACGTTTTGTAATAAATCTGTCAAAAGTTTGAATTGATTTCGTTTTAAATTTAAGGTTTGATTAGTAATTAGTTGAATAATTTGAGTGTATTGCAAAAACATAATTGCCCTTGCATCTTTTATTTCGCCCGTTTTATCATCGTGAGAGCCTTTCTAAAAACTAATGCTAAAACATTTATTTCTTCGTCGTCTTCTATACGCCTCCGTCTTCATTAATTTTTTGATTTTTAGTATATTTAGCTATCAAGAAATATAGGATTTCAGTTACTGGACCAGGCGACGTATAAACTTCAAAAATCTTTTCGACTTCATCAATTTTATAACCTGTTTCTTCATTGGTTTCTTTTTTGATGCAATCTTATGGATTATCAGCATCCAATAATCCTGCACAGGCTTCAATCATCATTCCATCTGGATTACTCCCGTTCAAATAGGTTGGCATTCTGAATTAATGAATCAAAATAACGGTTCGGGTTTCGTTGTTACCTAACAAAATGACCGCTCCATTTCCTCGGTCATAAGCCTCCCGACTTTGGGTTAGCCAAGTGCCATTTTTTTGTAGAAAATCAAAGCTGATTTTTCGCAAAGTATACCAATTATTTGAGAGGATTTCGGTCGAGAGGATTTTGATTTTATCGTTCATTTTGAATTTGATTTATTGACTTATTTTCTAATATTTCCTAATTTGTAATGAATTAGGAAATATTAGAAAATAAATTTTGAATATCAGCTTAGTTTTATGGGATTAGGTATTTTATTTCCCCGTTTCAATAATTCATCAAATTGATTACTTTTGTAATACTTCTGTTCTTTTGCATTTACTTTGGAAATTTCGATATAGCCCAATTCTATTAATCCAATTATATCTGCACGGGCTGTCTGATTTGATACTCCATTACGATTTTCAATTTCTTTAACATTAAATACCCAATCAGGATTGTCGTGCAATTCTTTTAAGATGATTGCTTGTCTTGTATTAACGTTAAACAATTTCTGAAAATCAATCATCTGTCGCTTTTCTTGGATTTTCTTACGGATATAAGTTTGTAATCCTTCAAGGGCTTGTTTTAGTGTGTTTAACTGATAATGAATAAAATACGTCAAATCGTTATCATCTGTTTCAGTGTAAACAAATGATTTATAATATGAAGTTTTTGATTTTGCCATTATTCTTGAAATAGATAAATATTCAACTAACCAATATCTTTTTTTCAATAAATACCAGTAAAAAATGGTTCTCGCTGTTCTGCCATTTCCATCTACAAAAGGATGAATATACGCAATCATAAAATGTAGAATAGAGGCTTTTACAATCGGATGAATGAAACTTCCTTCGATATCTTCATTAAAAAAACTACATAATGTTTTTATTAATTCATTTAATTCTTCCACTTTGGGAGGTGTATGTACGATTTCACCATCAATCGAATTTACAATATTTACATCATCTGAATCTCTGAATTTTCCTTCATATTCTGGATTATCTAAGGCATTTTTAGTAATCTTACTTTGGATTTCACACAGTAATTCAGGAGTCATATCTTGAAACTTTATCTCGGATAAATACCTGATTGTCCAATAATTATTCAAAATCATTTGCTGAGACCTATCTTTGGGAGTATGATTTTGTCGTAACATCTCCTTAGCAACTTTACGAGTTGTTACAGCCCCCTCTATTTGACTCGAAGCAATGGCTTCTTCCATAATAGAACTGATAAGGTATTGATTTTTATCTTGATCTAGTAAAACATTACGCCCACCAAATTGCCCACCTAATTCTAAATCAAATTTATGTAGTAGTTCTTGGAGATGAGGAGTGATAAAGTAGGTAAAATTATGTTTCCCAAATGATATTGTTTTTGAACTAAATTTCCGAAAAGCCCTCAACCCGTGCCAAAATGTTTCTTTGGATGTATTGTTTGGCATTTTTTTATATTTTACCTCATCCCAAAAGAGGTAGTCTTTATTGCATCTATCTATCAGTGAAAAGTATTGATTTACTTCCTCATTTTCATTAATCCCTAAATGTCCCTGTTTTAAAAATACCATAAATATTCCTCCTAAACTATTCATTAGAGTGTTTAATCCATCTTTATTTGGAAGAGGTAATTCTATTTTCTTCCTAATATGTCCTAATTTATCATAAATTGTGAAATATTAGTAAATATATAATTATTTCCTAATATGTCCTAATTCATCACAAATTAGGACATATTAGGAAACCCACAAAAAAAAACCTCTCGGAACTTAATCCAAGAGGGTTTTATATTTCAAGCTATTTTCTATAAACTACACAGACCAACGAGCTTTGCGGTATGAACCAACTTTCTCGGCAGCTTTAGCATCTTTCGAAGCTTCTACTTGCTGTAATTCCTCTTTTGAAGTAATTACATAGTCTAAGTATTTACGTACACCCGTTCCCGCTGGGATTAAGTGTCCTACGATTACGTTTTCTTTCAAGCCATCTAAGGTATCTGCCTTCGCACGGATTGATGCTTCAGACAATACTTTGGTAGTCTCTTGGAATGATGCCGCTGAGATGAACGAATCAGTTCCTAACGATGCTTGCGTAATACCTTGCAAGTTTGGATGTGAAACGGCTGGTTCAGCATCACGAACAGTTACGATTTTCAAGTCACGGCGTTTCAATGATGAGTTTTCATCACGTAAAGCACGAGCCGATACAATCATACCCACTTTCATTTTTTCTGAATCACCCGCTTCCAATACCACTTTTTGGTCAGTAATTTTATCGTTTTCCTCACGGAATAAGAATCTATCTACATTTTGTCCGTTCAAGAACATAGTATCTCCCGATTCATCAATAATCACTTTCTGCATCATTTGACGAACGATTGACTCAATATGTTTATCATTAATCTTCACACCTTGAAGACGATAAACATCTTGGATTTCATTTACCAAATATTCCTGTACGGCGGTTGGTCCTTTGATGGCCAAAATATCTGAGGGTGTGATTGCGCCATCCGAAAGCGGAATGCCTGCACGCACAAAGTCGTTATTTTGAACCAAGATATGTTTCGACAATGGCACCAAGTATTTACGCTCTGCACCGTCTTTGGCACGAACATAAATTTCACGATTACCACGTTTGATACCTCCCAACGTAATTACACCGTCAATTTCAGAAACAACTGCCGGGTTAGAAGGGTTACGAGCCTCAAATAATTCCGTTACCCGAGGAAGTCCACCCGTAATATCACGAGTTTTACCTGCGGCACGTGGAATTTTTGCCAAGATTTGTCCTGGTTTAATTTTCGCACCATTTTCAATGGCCAAACGAGCCGCCACTGGAACGTTATAAATCACTGGTTCATCAGCCCCTTTTACGTTGATGATGATGGCAGGGTTTTTCGTTTTATCTTTCGATTCAATAATTACTTTTTCACGAAGACCTGTTTGCTCATCGGCTTCATCCTTGTAAGTGATGTTTTCTTCGATAGCATCAAATTCTGCTTTACCTTCAACCTCCGAAAGAATCACGGCGTTATAAGGATCCCAAGCACAAATCTCTTCGCCTTTTGTAATTGTTTGACCGTCCTTAACTCTCAAATATGAACCATAAGGAACGTTATTTGAAATATAAACCTGCGTTAAAGTAGCTGGATTCAAGATTTGAACCTCCCCCGAGCGACCCATTACAATTTCAACTGGTTTTCCTTCTGTATCAACTGATGTAACTGTTTTGACCTCTTCAAACTTGATGATACCGTCAAATTTAGCTTTGATAGTTGCATCTAACGTTACGTTTTGAGCAGTACCTCCCACGTGGAATGTACGTAAAGTAAGCTGAGTACCCGGCTCACCGATTGACTGCGAGGCAATTACCCCCACCGCTTCACCGATACTTACCATTTTACCCGTTGAAAGGTTACGTCCATAACATTTCGCACAAACACCACTCCGAGTTTCACAAGTTAATACTGAGCGAATTTCAATTGAATCAATGGCAGTATCATCCACGCTAAGCGCTGCTTTTTCGTTGATTTCTTCACCCGCCGTGATTAATAACTCATTCGTAACTGGGTCATAAACATCATGAATAGATACACGACCTAAGATACGTTCTGATAATGGTTCAATAATTTCTTCGTTGTCTTTCAAAGCCGAAACTTGCAAGCCACGAAGCGTTCCACAGTCAGTTTCGTTGATAATTACGTCTTGCGCAACATCATGCAAACGACGGGTTAAGTAACCCGCATCGGCAGTTTTCAAGGCAGTATCGGCAAGACCCTTACGAGCACCGTGCGTTGAGATGAAGTATTCAAGTACATCAAGACCTTCCTTAAAGTTAGAAAGAATTGGGTTTTCGATGATTTCACCTACCGAACCTTGTAAGTTCTTTTGGGGTTTTGCCATCAAACCACGCATACCACCTAACTGACGAATTTGCTCACGAGAACCACGGGCTCCAGAGTGCATCATCATAAAGATAGCATTGAATCCTTGCTTATCATTCTCCATTTGATTCATCAAGGTATCAGTAATTTTCTTGTTTACGGATGTCCAGATATCAATAACGGCATTGTAACGCTCGTTATCGGTAATTAAACCCATCAAATAGTTTTCTGTTACTGAGGCAACATCCGCTTTAGCTTTGATCACAAGCGCTGCTTTTTCTTCGGGAACGATAATATCGCCAAGGCCCATTGAAAGACCACCTTTAAATGCCATTTGGAAACCTAATTCTTTGATGTCATCCAAGAATCTGGCCGTACGAGCAACTCCTGAAATTTTAAAGACTTGAGAAATAATCTGTTGTAATTTCTTTTTCGTTAAAAGTTCATTGATATAACCAACTTCTTCAGGCACGCAAAGATTGAACAAAATACGTCCTGCAACCGTCTCAACCATTTCTGATTTCAAGGTTCCATCTTCTTGACGAACTTTTGTTTTTACGGTAATATTAGCGTGTTTTGAAACAACACCTTCGTTCATTCCGATAACAACTTCCTCAAAACCATAAAACTTCATCCCTTCGCCTTTCACTTCATATTCTGGGGTATTTCTACGTCCTTTCGTAACGTAGTATAAACCAAGAACCATGTCTTGTGAAGGTACCGTGATAGGTGCTCCGTTGGCAGGGTTCAAAATATTGTGTGAGCCTAACATCAATAAAGAGGCTTCCAAAATTGCTTCTTGTCCCAATGGAACGTGAACGGCCATCTGGTCACCATCAAAATCGGCGTTGAATGCGGTACAAGTTAATGGGTGCAATTGGATTGCTTTGCCTTCAATCAATTTTGGTTGGAAAGCCTGAATTCCTAAACGGTGAAGTGTTGGAGCACGGTTTAAAAGAACTGGATGTCCTTTCATGACATTTTCCAAAATATCCCACACCACGGGGTCTTTTCTATCAACAATTTTCTTGGCGGATTTTACGGTTTTCACGATTCCACGCTCAATCAATTTTCTGATAACGAATGGTTTAAATAATTCAGCTGCCATATCTTTTGGCAAACCACATTCGTGCAATTTCAATTCTGGTCCAACCACAATTACCGAACGACCTGAATAATCGACACGTTTACCCAATAAGTTCTGACGGAAACGACCTTGTTTTCCTTTCAACATATCTGAAAGTGATTTCAAGGCACGGTTACCTTCCGAACGTACCGCATTTACTTTACGTGAATTATCGAACAATGAATCGACGGCTTCTTGCAACATACGTTTTTCGTTACGTAAGATTACTTCAGGCGCTTTGATTTCGATTAGGCGCTTCAAACGGTTGTTACGGATAATTACACGACGGTATAAATCGTTCAAATCTGAAGTCGCAAAACGACCACCATCTAAAGGCACAAGCGGACGTAATTCTGGTGGAATTACGGGTACCATTTTGATGATCATCCATTCAGGTCGGTTTTCAATACGAGTACCTGCCTCACGGAATGCTTCAACTACCTTCAAACGTTTTAGGGCTTCTGCCTTCCGTTGTTGTGAAGTATCGTTGGCTGCTGAGTGACGTAAATCGTAAGATAAGTTATCTAATTCAGTACGTTCCAACAACATATTCAACGCATCAGCACCCATCTTAGCGATGAATTTCTGCGGGTCTTCGTCTGGCAATAATTGGTTCTCACGAGGCAATTTGTCGATAATGTCCAAATATTCGTCTTCCGTTAAGAAGTCCATTTTGTTCACTCCGTCTTCTGCTTTCACGCCAGTTTGAACGACTACGTATCTTTCGTAATAGATAACTTGGTCGAGTTTTTTAGTAGAAAGTCCCAACAAATAACCAATCTTGTTAGGCAAACTACGGAAGTACCATATATGAGCAACCGGCACAACGAGTTCGATGTGTCCCATACGCTCACGACGTACTTTTTTCTCGGTAACCTCTACACCACAACGGTCGCAGATGATCCCTTTGTAACGAATACGTTTGTATTTGCCACAATGACATTCCCAGTCTTTGGTTGGTCCAAAAATCCTTTCACAGAACAAACCGCCCATTTCAGGCTTGTAAGTACGGTAATTGATGGTTTCGGGTTGCGTAACCTCTCCATGGGAACCTTCGAGAATTGACTCGGGCGATGCTAAGGAAATCGTTACTTTCTGGAATTCACTATTTATTTTTCTATTTTTCTTGAATGACATTTTCTGTATGTTTTTTTGTGAAAATGGTTCTAAATACTCATTTTGTTTGAATTCTGACCTGTATTGAATATAGTTAAAACATTAATTTGCCTTTCTTCCACTTCATACAAAATCTTATAATTGCCTTGCACTAAATATCTACAATCAAAATCCTTGGTTTTCTCATTTTCTTCCTTTTGTCATGCAAACGGAAAATTATTTAAAATCTTTATTCGTTTCAAAATTTTAGATACTTCTTGCTTTGCAACTTTTAAACCCGCTTTAAACTGATAATATTCAAAAATATGTGCAATATCTTGTTTGGCACGTTCAGTTAAATCTACTTTTATTGCCATCCTTTCACTTCATTTTCAAAATCTTCTAATGAAGTAACTTGCCCAAGCTTCACTTGTGTTCGTGCTTCATCAATTCTTTTTGAGTAATCGCTAAAAGTCATCGGAGGGAAATATTTTGCCTCCAAGTTTGAATTTATTTCATGCTCTTTCAACTCAGCAATTTTTTCCAATACCCATTGTGTTTGGGTATGTTGAAGCCACTGTAAAAGCATTTGACGGTCTGGTTGTGCTTGAATCGTTGCCATATTTTTGAAATTTAATTCTTCTAATATTTTATCTTTCTTTCAACATTTTAATTGGATTGATGCTCGCATAAAAAAACGTCTTGAATAATGACATCTCCTTCCGACACTTCATAAACAATTTTACAATGACCTTGTACCAAATAACGATAATTCAAATCGCCAACATACTCTTCTTTTTCTTTTGTTCCCATTTCTGGAAAATCAACTAAACGCTCAGAAGCATTAATAATTCCTAAGACAATTCGGCTTGCTATTGCTTCGTCAGCTTTATGATAGAAAAAAAGTATAGATTTCGCTTAATTGATATTCAGCAAATTCTGTCCAAACGATTTTCATATTACCACTTTTTAATACTTTCTTTTAATTCTTCAATCGTTTTGTATCTACCCTCTTGGTAATCTGTTCGAGATTTTTGGAGTTTTCCTCTGTACTCGTCCGCAGACATGGGTACAAATGATTGTCCTAACTTCTCAACTTTCATATTAGCCACAAAATCAGCTACTTCTTCAATGAAATTTTCATTTTTTTCAGTAGCAAGCCATTCGTGCATTTCCAAACGAATAGCCTGTATTTTAGAAATGTACATTGACATAATAAATCAGTTTTGAAAATGATAAAATATTAGAAACAAATCTTACTCCAAAGTAATTTCCAAAGCTAAACCTCTCAATTCGTGAATCAATACGTTGAATGATTCTGGAATACCTGGTTTTGGCATGGCTTCACCTTTCACGATGGCTTCGTAGGCTTTTGCTCTACCAATTACATCATCAGATTTTACCGTTAAGATTTCTTGTAAGATATTAGCGGCACCAAAGGCTTCTAATGCCCACACTTCCATCTCTCCAAAACGCTGACCACCGAATTGGGCTTTACCTCCCAAAGGTTGCTGAGTGATTAATGAGTACGGTCCGATTGAACGGGCGTGCATCTTATCATCAACTAGGTGACCAAGTTTCAACATATAGATGATACCCACGGTAATTGGTTGGTCAAACATTTCACCCGTCAAACCATTGTAAAGATAAGTACGTCCCCATGCTGGAAGACCGGCTTCTTCTAATTCTTTGGCTACTTCAGTTGAGGTTGCTCCGTCGAAAATTGGCGTCGCATATTTACGACCTAATTTCTGACCAGCCCATGCCAATACGGTTTCATAAATCTGTCCAATGTTCATACGTGAGGGTACACCCAGTGGGTTCAACACAATATCCATCGTTGTTCCGTCTTCTGCAAATGGCATGTCTTCATCACGTACAATACGGGCGACTACGCCTTTATTACCGTGACGACCCGCCATCTTATCCCCTACTTTTAACTTACGTTTTTTGGCGATATAAACTTTGGCAAGTTTAACAATACCGGCTGGAAGTTCGTCTCCTACTTCCAAAACAAACTTCTCACGTTTATAGCGACCCACTCCTTCGTTACGACGAACGTTGTAGTTTTTCACCATTTGCAATAGTAAGATGTTTGTATCTGCATCGTCCGTAGCGTTTTCTAAAACTAAGTCAGCAATTAAGTTTGCTTCTTCTGGAACGCTGTATGAACTATCATCACGATAAAGGTTTTTAGCGGGAAATAGTGATTCCTCGATGTTACGAGCCGTCAATTTTGTTCCTTCTTCAATAATTACCGTTCCAAATTTGTGTTTGATACCACCTGAAGTTCTTCCATCTAACAATTCAACGATTTTACCAATCATCTTTGCACGAATAGCCGTCAAGTCTTTTGATAGTTGTTTTGCTAAACCTGCAATTTCTTTTTTGGCTTTTTCACGTTCGTCTTTATCTTTCTTTGGACGGCTGAAAAGTTTAGTATCAATAACCACACCTTTCAATGATGGAGGCGCTTTTTTGGAGGCATCTTTTACATCACCTGCTTTATCTCCGAAGATTGCACGAAGCAATTTCTCTTCTGGGGTTGGATCAGACTCTCCTTTTGGGGTAATTTTACCAATCAAAATATCACCTTCTTTCACATCAGAACCAACTCGAATTACACCACTTTCATCCAAATTTTTCACCGTTTCTTCGGCAACATTTGGAATCTCGGCGGTCAATTCTTCTTCTCCACGTTTTGTATCACGTACTTCCAATTCAAATTCTTCAATGTGAATAGAAGTGAAAATATCATCACGAACAACTCGCTCTGAAATCACAATTGCATCCTCAAAGTTATATCCCTGCCAAGGCATGAAGGCAACTTTCATGTTACGTCCCAGAGCTAATTCGCCTTGCTGGGTAGCATATCCTTCGCAAAGTGCCTGTCCTTTATTAACACGCTGTCCTTTATGAACGATTGGTTTCAGGTTAATCGTTGTATCTTGGTTTGTACGGCGGAATTTAATTAATTTATACTCCTTCGTATCTCCTTCAAAACTAACCAAATACTCATTTGGGGTCATATCGTATTTAACTACGATTTTGATAGAATCCACGTACACAATTACGCCGTCTGCTTCGGCAACGATTAGCGTACGAGAGTCAAGCGCAACACTTGCTTCCAACCCAGTTCCCACAATGGGCGCTTCCGGACGTAACAAGGGTACCGCTTGACGTTGCATGTTTGAACCCATCAAGGCACGGTTGGCATCATCATGTTCTAAGAAAGGAATCAACGAAGCCGCTACTGATACAATCTGATTTGGCGCAATATCCATTAATTGTGCATTATTTGGATCAACCAATGGAAAATCGCCTTCAAAACGAGCTTTTACAAGATCAGCGGTAAATACACCATTTTCATCATAACGAGCATTTGCCTGTACGATATTTTTACCATCTTCTTCTTCTGCGGTAAAAAACGTAATTTCATCCACTTTAACTTTACCATTTTCAATGGTACGGTAAGGTGTCTCGATGAAGCCCATTCCATTAATTTTGGCATGAACGCAAAGTGATGAAATCAAACCAATGTTGGGTCCCTCTGGTGTTTCAATGGTACACAAACGACCGTAGTGCGTATAGTGAACATCTCGAACTTCAAAACCGGCACGCTCACGAGAAAGACCACCAGGCCCAAGTGCCGAAAGACGACGCTTGTGCGTAATCTCCGCCAATGGATTGGTTTGATCCATGAACTGTGAAAGCTGGTTTGTACCAAAGAATGAGTTTATCACTGATGATAAAGTACGGGCATTAATCAAATCAACTGGCTTAAAGTCTTCGTTATCACGAACGTTCATACGTTCCTTGATTGTACGAGCCATACGAGCCAAACCTACTCCAAATTGTGAATATAATTGCTCACCAACGGTACGAACACGACGGTTCGACAAGTGATCAATATCATCAACCAAGGCTTTTGAATTAATAAGTCCGATTAAGTATTTAACGATTGAGATAATATCTGTTTTCGTTAAAACCTTCGTTCCCATCGGAATATCATGTCCTAATTTCTTGTTGATTCTATAACGACCAACTTCGCCCAGATCATAACGTTTATCAGAGAAGAAAAGGTTTTGGATAATATCACGGGCAGTTTGTTCATCGGGTGCTTCGGTATTACGCAACTGACGGTAAATCTGCTCAACGGCTTCTTTCTCAGAGTTTGATGAATCTTTTTGTAAGGTATTATAGATGATGTTATAATCGTTCACGTTCATATCTTCTTTATGAAGAATGATCGTGTCTAAACCAGCATCAATAATGGTATCAATATCCTCAGCCGAGATCGTTGAATCACGTTCCATCACTACTTCGTTACGGTCGATTGAAACTACTTCACCTGTATCTTCATCTACGAAATCTTCTTGCCAAGTTCTCAAAACCCTTGCTGCCAAACGACGACCAACGGCTTTGTTCAAATTTGGTCTATCCGCTTTAATTTCTTCCGAAAGACCAAATAAATCCAAAATGTCTTTATCTGAACCGTATCCAATCGCACGCAAAAGTGTAGTTACAGGAAACTTTTTCTTACGGTCAATGTAAGCGTACATAACGCTGTTAACGTCGGTTGCAAATTCAATCCAAGATCCTTTGAATGGAATAATACGAGCCGAATACAATTTCGTTCCGTTGGTGTGGCGACTCTGCGAGAAGAACACCCCTGGAGAACGGTGTAATTGTGAAACGATTACACGTTCCGCACCGTTGATTACAAATGAACCACGGTTGGTCATGTAAGGGATGTTTCCCAAGAATACTTCCTGCTCGATAGTTTCGAAATCTTCGTTGTCCGTATCGTTACAGATAAGGCGTAACTTTGCTTTTAAAGGCACTGAATACGTCAATCCACGGTCGATACACTCATCAACTGAGTATTTCGGAGGATCCACAGAGTAGTCAATAAAGTGAAGAATAAAGTTTTCACGAGAATCCGCAATCGGGAAATTCTCGGCGAATACTTTAAATAAACCTTCATCTGTACGACTTTCGGCTGCGGTTTCCAACTGGAAGAAATCCTGAAACGATTTTACCTGGATATCCAAGAAATCAGGATATTTTAGTAAATTTTTGACTTTGGCAAAACTAAATCTGCCTGTTGCTGTCATCTGTGTCAAGGCTTTTTACTGTTTTGAGATTGTGAGTTTAGTTATCGGTTAATCGTTGATAGTTTGAGAGTTCACTAAAATAGGAGTGTGCTCTGAATTAGTGGATACTATCATTATTGACGGATAACAGGGCAAAACGCCCAAAAAATGGAGCCTCGTAGAAGTGAGTCATTCATTACCCTGTGCGACTTTCCTACGAAAAAAAGTGCGTGTTTCGGAAGTGAATACTGAATTTATCGATTTGAGTGATAAATGGTTTCAAATCAGCTTGCAAAATTAAGGATTTTTTATTGATAATCAAGGGTTTGAAAACAAAATTAATAAAATTTCATAAAAAGCTATTTGCCTTTTCAATAGGATATTCTTTGTCGTCTAGCATGTTTTATCTACATACTGATCGCAGTGGCTATTCAATCTGAGAATAAGGAAAAAAAATCCCCACAAAATCAAAATTCTGTGGGGATTTTAACAG
>Ga0114959_10000858_pt1 | contig 28259 bp, 23 predicted proteins | sample C_130625_EF_Meta_FD_87317 | JGI IMG/M metagenome (GOLD analysis project Ga0114959, IMG submission 87317) | Freshwater microbial communities from Lake Croche, Canada to study carbon cycling - C_130625_EF_MetaG | ecosystem: Environmental > Aquatic > Freshwater > Lake | place: Lake Croche, Canada... | reverse complement strand
TCAAGTGTTTTATTTCCTATTAAATTAGTCAATCCAACAACTGGTGTTTGGTTACCCCAAGAATAACCATAATAATTTGTGTTCAAACTAATTTGGTCAAATGTTGCATAATCAGCAACGCGGTTATTTCCGGTTGTACCATAACTAGCGCGAATTTTAGCGGTAGTAATGGCCCTTATTTTATCTTTAAAGAATTGCTCATTTCCTAAGTTCCAAGCAAATGCTGCACTAGGAAAATATCCCCAAGGATTTTGTGGAAATTTAGAAGATCCATCTCCGCGGAATGTGGCAGTTAATAAATACAGTGATCGAAAATTGTAATCGAGTCTACCTGCATAAGAAACCATTTCATTTTTAGAAGGAGTGGAAGATAGATTTGTTGGTGATGTAGTTTCAAACAAACCATTAATACCCAAACCTGGATCAGGTAAATTTCTGCCACCATATCCATTTGTAAAAGACCTTGTTTGATTTAATTCAAACAAACCTAAAACACCCAAATGATGTCCTCCTTTAAAATCTTTATTATAATTGATTGTATTGGTATTATACCAGTAAACAGTTTGTACATTTCTAATATAACCATTTACCCCATTGGTATTTGTTGGTACATTAGCCCCTTGTGCTGTTAAGGTATCATAAAAACGCTCTTGTCTTAATTGGCTATTTCTAATACCCGCACTACTTTTAATTACAAGACCTTTTATAGGCTCGTAACTTAAAAATGCATTTGCGTTAAAAATATTATAGATATCCCAAGAATAAGTATGTTGTAATTCTGTCAGTGGATTTAAACGTGGATCTCCGGTACCACCAGCTTTTATGGCATCTGCATCTAACAAATCAGTCAACAAATTACCAGTATTGCTTGGAGGTAAAATTGGGCGATACATCCATGATCTTGCAAAAACAAAAGAAGTTGGTGTTGAGGTACTTAATACATCTGAGTTAACCACTTCACCAAATCTTTGGGTATTGGTATAGTCCGAAGCAAATCCTAATTTTATTTTATCACTCACAGTATGATCAAGTGTAAACCTTCCTGTTGCACGTTTAAAACCCGTATTTACAACAACACCAGTTTGGTCATATATAGAACCAGATAAAGCATATTTAGTCTGTCCATTACCACCTCGTAGCGATAAGCCATGAGTGCGATACAACCCATTTTGAATAATATTATCTTGCATATTTACACCTGCCATGTCTTTATAGGCATTTAAACCAAGTTTAAAGCTATCTAATGGTGCGCTTGAACTTAGGTTGGGAAAATATGCCATGGTATATGCATATGGCGCTGGATCTAATTCTAATTGATATTTTAAGAATTCATAAGGACTCATCATCTCCTTTTGCTTAAGATTTCCTTGATAGCCAAATGTATTACTAAAAGAAATGACTGTATTACCAGCTTTACCTCTTTTTGTTTGAATAACTATTACCCCATTTGATGCACGAGATCCATACACTGCAGTTGAAGATGCGTCTTTTAAAACACTAATAGACTCAATGTCTTCAGCGTTTAATGAGTTAGGATTAAAATCTTCTAATGGAAAACCATCCACTACAAATAAAGGCGAAGTGCTTTTTGTTAAAGAACCCGTTCCACGAATAACGATATTTGGTGTAACACCAGGCTGACCATCACCTGAATTTACTCTTACGCCTGCAAGCCTACCAGAAAGTGCTTGTGCAAAATCACCAACTGGCGCTTTTGATAGCTCTTTCATATTTACTTGAGAAACAGAACCTGTTAAGTCTTTCTTGCGGACAGTTCCATATCCAATAACAACTACATCATTTAAAACAGCAGTAGATGCAACCATTGCTATATTTAAAGATTTTGCTGTTCCAACAGTTATTTGCTGCGATTCAAAACCTACATTTGAAATAACTAGCAAATCTGTTGATTTTGCTTGTATTTTAAATTGGCCAGCAAAGTCTGTAACAGTCGTTTTATTAGTTGACTTGTTAAGCACTGTTACTCCTGCAAGTGGTGAATTGGCTGGGCTTTCCAAAACTTTTCCTGTGATTACTTTAGCTTCTTGTGCATAAGAAATACTAAAAAAACACATAAAAAACAGGAGTAGTAGACACTCCATTCGATGTGTCTTGTAGAACTTAGTTTTTATCATATTATTGGTTTTTTTGGGCATATAAATATCAATTTTATTGTTTTTCGGGTGCATACCCGTTTTTTATCTTATTAATGATTTATTAACTTGGTTACTCTATTTATTAGCTCCCACATTTTTTAAAACTTTATGAATCGTATTGAAAATATTTTCTTCAATTGATGCTGCAAAAGGACCTGGCATACCATAGTAAATCATATTAAGCTCTGCCTCGTAACCTCCTTCATTTAAAATTCTTTTTGATGGAATATAACACATCACTTCGTTGCAATATCCTGCAACAAATAAATTTTCTTTGGGATATTCTTTTTTTGTTCTTAAAGAATAATCAACTACTACTTCTCCACTCAGTGCTAAAATTGTAAAGGAGTCACCTAATCTAATTGCTTGGACACCGTAAGGATATTTTGACACATCCCAACCTTTATTATATGCTTCCATCATTAGTTTAGCCCTACGTTGTAAAAATTTATTGGTCCCAACTAAATCGTTTTTAAAACTATCTACTTCAACAGGTTTAAATGCCAAATCAACCCATTGAAAATCTGTTTTTATATGGCCGTTTATTGATTGCATGTTTTTATTGAGTACCGTAAAAACAGCATCTGCTAAAGACTTTCCATGCTGTTGCGCCAATTGTACTGTTCCTCTTGGGCTTGGATTTTGATCGCCAGCACAACCCATAACAAACATGGCTGTACTACCCGGATATTGTTTTTCAATTTCAATTTGAGCAAAGCCAGCATAATCTCCATTCACTAAATAATTATCGCCAACCATTGTAGTGTTATGACAAGCATATCCAAATAAAACTGCTTGAACTTTTTTTGATTTATCTGTAATTTTTATTACAGGCACATCGTGGTCAACTGGGCCTTTTAAATTTACACCACTCACAAAACCCTTATCTGTAGGCACTCTACGGTTAATTGCAAAATCTGCATCGCCATGCCCAATTGTAATTTCCATTGGGCTTAGTTTATGAATGGCCGAATCAATTAAATTAACAATAACGTCTACTAATCCATTACTGTAGTTAGATACAATTTGTTGTTCGGTAGGAGAATAATCTGCAATTACACTCAAGCAAGGCCAAACCATAGGACCAGAATGCGTATGCGATGAGTTTAATAATAATTGTGCTCTAGAAATACCAAATTTCTGCTGTACTTTTTTTGCTACAGCAGTAGAAATATCATGAGACAATCCTAATAAGTCTGTTGTAACAATCACTGTTTTGTTACCATTTGTTTCTTCAAATACAATTGCTTTGGCCCATAAATCATGAATCACACCTGTAGCTGGCTTCTCTCTATTTGCATATCCTGTTAAATAGATAGGACCTTTGGGAGTGATGATAGTTTTGGCTATCCCAATATTAATTTCAGCCGCAAAAACACTACTGCAATAAATAGTCAACCCTACTATTAAGCCGATAATATATTTATTTATTGACAATTGCATTTTTGTTGGTTGATGCATAATTAAATACTATTTAAATGGCGATGGAATACGTATTAAATCAGTAATTGTTTTTCCATCTCTATCAATCCTTGAAAGGGTATAAATATCGCCGTCATCTCCTACTGCTATTGAATTTACATATAAAGGACGCTGTCCGTCTTTATAGTAAATAGGCCCATGATCTTTATATACATTTTCTACAAGATCATATGTAATCAAGTGTAAATCTTCTAGCCCTTTGGCGGCTCCTTTGGCAATTTCATGCTCTCCTTTCAATCGTTTACCATCCTTATAAATTGGAGCGCCTGTTAAATAATAAATTGTTTTGCCGTCAGGACCTAATTGAAAGCCTAAATAACCATAACTAAACTGATCGAACATTCCGCACTTTTTAGATAGTTCAGACGTAATCCGATCTACAATTTCAATACTAGCTTTTGTTGGATTAAATTTAAATAAGTACCCAGAATTTCCATGAACACCATAGGCCACTTGTTCGGGCGCGTACCAAAATATCTTGCGCCAATTATAACCCATATTTCCCGGTCTGGTAGGATCATATTTGCCAAAATAATCTATTCTTAAATCCACGTCTTTGCAAGTATTAATTTTTCCAATGGCAGGATTATACGATAAAATATCGCCTTCTGAAATTGAAAAATAAACAGTTCCATCTCTTGCATCTACCAATAGTGAACGACATAGAGATCTGTAATCTTCTCCAGGTATACCTGCTTCTCCATTGGCCGAAAACTTGCCTAGATTTTTTAATTGATTATTTGGAACATCATAATGTATGAAATTACCCGTTGGCCAACTGATGCCATAAATTTGACCACGACTGCAATCCATTGTCATTGAAACCATGCCTTCTCCATTTGGAATAACGGCTAGGTCTTCAAAACTGCCTGTACTTAAATCGTATGATAAAATATGCCCACCGCCATACAAATTATAACCATTAGAAATAGTTTGTGGCAAGCAATCCATTCCATCAATTAATTCATAATATCCAACATGCGTTGAAAAATATAATTTATGTTGGTACTCAAAAAAACGTACATGACTTTTGCCTTGTGGGATCTGTCTTAACCCTTTCTCACCGCATATTTCAGACAAATCAGCTAAGTAGGTAATTTGTTCACTTATAGGATCAAATACATACATTTTACCTGCCGAATCAATCGAATCAGAAGAAAGGATATAATATATTTTTCCATCACTTGCTTTGGAGATAGCATTATAAGTATCATGTGCAAATGAAAATTCAGAGTTATAGGTATTAGCAATCAAATGATTCATAGAATCTACTGTGGTATATTTTTTTTATTGGAATATTTTATCATTTTTTTCGTTAGCATAATTCAGTATCTATTTATCAACAGCTTTACTAATTTGTTCTGCATTTTTTTGAATGTTTTGCATTGCAGTAAATATATAATCCATATCGGCTTTAGAACCTAATAGTAAATTCTGCGTAAACCAAACCGCTTCTGTACACATTACATCATTTAAAGGACATTGGTTATTTTCCATATAAGCAGCATAGTCTAATTGTTTTTTTGAATACATCCGCTTATAATTTTTAGACTCGAAAGTCTCTTTAATAAATGGCTGTGTATTTAAGGTAGTATAACCGCCACTTGCAGGAATTCCTTCGGCCAATAAAGCTTTAATAAAACCAGTTCTAGACAAGCCTTTAAACTCGTTTTTGTTATACGTAAATGGAAATAAATGAAAAGCAGCCCTTGTTACATTATCGTATAATTTATACGGCGTAATACCTGGAATATTTTTAATTAATGAAGACAAATAAGCCGCATTTACATTCCTAGTAGTTGTTTGCTCATCTAAACGTTTTAATTGCGCTAATCCAATTGCAGCTTGATATTCAGAAAGACGCACTTTTGATGCTTGCATAAAACTTCCTACATTTATTGAGCCAGTTGCACTTCCATAAGGCAGGCCCAAATTATGGTATGAATAACACTTATCCATAAAAGCATCATTATTACTAACAATCGCACCACCTTCACCAATAGCAATATTTTTTGAGTTTTGAAAACTAAAACATCCTGCATCCCCAATGGTTCCTACTTTTTTGTGATTTACTTCGGCCAAAGGTGCCTGACAAGCATCTTCTAATACAATCAAATTATGCTTTTTTGCAATGGCCATAATACGATCCATATCACAAGGCAAGCCTAGAATATGCACAGGCATAATAGCACGAGTATTAGCAGTGATTCTCGCTTCAATTTTAGCCGGATCCATTTGAAAGGTTTGCGGATCTACATCTACAAAAACTGGCATAGATCCATTGGCCAAAATAGCTTGAATTGTTGCAATAAAAGTATAAGGGGTTACCAATACTTCATCGCCCCCTCTTATGTTTAATTGGTTCAATGCGGCAATCAATGCATTAGTACCATTTACAACAGTTAAGCAACGTTTAACATTTAATGTTTTTGCCCATTCTTTTTCAAATTCTGTTACAACACTTGCTCTAGACCAAACACCACTTCTCATTACTTCTAAAAGTCTTTTCTCGTCTTGTTCAGGCAACCAAATAGGCCATTTAACCCATTTAGGAATATCAAACTTAGCGGCACCGCCTAAAATGGCAGGAGTGCTATTGATATTTGATGTTCTTGCAAAAAGTGATGGAGCAAAAGAGCTACTTAAAACAGTTCCTAATCCTGCAATAGCTGATTGTTGTAAAAAAGTTCTTCTAGATTTATTTTTCATACTTTAAAGATTATTCTTGGATTGTTTAATTTGCGGTAACGTACCCGTAAAATAAACAAGATTATAATATCCAACAAATATATTTTAAAAACTAGTGCTTTTTCAGTCCTTTTTCAGTCCTTTTTTGAATGCTTTTTGTACAATTTCAAATTTTTCAGGAAACTTAACCGGGTCTTGGTGTCTGTAAATTAACACCCCATCTGCAGCAGCTAATCCAGCTCTAACAACTTCTTTTACATATTCTGCAGTAGAGGCACCTAAATGGCTATGCGGCGATGCATAAACGTCTAAATAAACTAGTAACCCATTATTAAAAAGGGTTCTAATTTTATTTATCTCTGTTTCCACTTGAAACGGGTCTGTTAAACTTGCAACAACAGATTCACTACGATAGGGAAATAGAATTCCATCTATTATAGATCCATAGTTTTTTGCAAAGGCAGAATCTGTTTGCTTATAATAACAACAAGGAAAAAAAGCCAATGTAGGATTGATAGCTCTACCTGCATCTAAAAAATGTTTTACATAACTTGGGGTAAATAATTTGAGATTATGTACAAAATCATCAATGCTCCATGCAACTAGATTAGGATATTCTAAACTTAATTTGGCCAAAGCAATAGACCATTGTTCAAAGTCTAATCTATAAGGTTCAGAATAATGACTAGACAATGGCGGGGACTCCGAAGGTGGCACAAGCGTTACCCAAACTTTAATTTTTGCTTTTTCAGCCATTGGTAAAAAAACCTTGAGTGCATTTAGGTCTGTTTTACCTGCTCTATCAAGCCAGTGGTAAGTATTGGCGTGTAAACTTTTTAATTCTGTAATCAATTTATCGTAATCTACGAAGCCCGATTCAAGCATAGGTGGTGCAGCATACGTAGCTAATGTTCCACCCACATTTTTTGCCAACATTTTTCTTCGTTCTTGCATATCTACCTGCCCTATTGCTACTTTTTGCAATAATAAAGACAGCAAAAAGACACTCACAATAATTTTTTTCATACTAATATCCGTTTTATCGATTTTAATAAAAATCATAGATTCAAATACAAAATCATTAACTAAATGTATTAATAAAATTTAAATAAAACTTGCAATTGATAAATGATTGAATAAGTAATACCTTAGGGATTGGTTCAATTTTAAAAACTAATAATTAAAAAAAAGTTTGAAAAAACTACCACTTAAGATCTCGAAGAAATAACCAAATCAATAATAATATAAGAGAATAATTAATTGTTTTACATTATGAAACGACGAAAATTTATTTATCAAACCTCAATGGGATTAGGGGGATTGTTACCAATTGTCAATTCACTTAACGTAAAGAAGGTAGCAGTAGGACCTTATTTTAGTACAGGAATTAAAATCGGAGAATTAACCAGCAACGAAGCCACTATTTGGGTAAGACTTACAAAAGATTTACAACCAGTTGGCAAGGACGCACCTGTTCCAACAGTATTATATTTAGATGAAAAAAATGGAGAATGGCATCCAACCGCCTATTTTAAAACTAAATACAAACAAGACAGACCCGATAGAGAAGTTCAAGTAAATTATCCAAAAGGATATACCGTTGAAACCATAGAAGGTGCAGTACCAGGTGTTTCTGGAGATTTTAAAATATCTTACAAACCAATTAATACAACTAATTGGAAAACTACAAAATGGTTGAGCGTGAACGATCACGCAGACTTTACCCATCAAATTAAATTAGAAAATTTAAACCCTGGAACACAATACGAAATAAAAGTAGAGGCAAGGGCTAAAAACAGCGCAATAATTTCTTCAACAATAGCAGGTTCATTTAAAACAGCTGCAAAAACAACTGATACAAAAGACGTTCACTTTATGGTTACCACTTGTCATGAATATGCAGATGTAGACGACCCAACTGGAGGTGGCTTTAAAATTTACAAGCACATGCAAGCTTTAAAACCAGACTTTATGGTGCATACTGGCGATGTGATTTATTACGATTCAATGGCTAAAGAACTCTCCTTAGCCTATTGGCATTGGCAAAGAATGTTTGGATTGAGAAATGCCATTGACTTTTACAGACAAACGCCTACGTATTTTATGAAGGACGACCACGATACCTGGATGAATGATTGTTATCCAGGAGGAACTACGCGGTTCATGGGAAAATTTACATTCAATCAAGGTGTTGAAACATTTAAGCAACAAGTTCCTATGAGTGAAAAACCATATAGGACTTTTAGATGGGGTAAAGACTTACAAATTTGGGTAGTAGAAGGTAGAGAATACCGAAGCAAAAACACTTTACCTGATGGCCCTGAAAAAACAATTTGGGGAAAGGTTCAAATGGAATGGTTTAAATCTAGTTTTGATGCATCTGATGCCACTTATAAAATTTTAATTAGCCCTACGCCAATTGTTGGGCCAGACCGTCCACAAAAAAGAGACAGCCATGCCAATAGTGGTTTTGCTTACGAAGGCACTCAAATAAAAAACTTTTTATCTGGTAGAAAAAATGTGTTTGTGATTTGCGGAGACAGGCATTGGCAGTATGTTTCACAAGATTTAAAAACCAAACTAATGGAATTTAGTTGTGGGCCTGCAAGTAATGAACACGCGGGAGGTTGGAAAAAAGACGAGGTTTTACCAGAGCATAAATATTTAAATATTGTAGGAGGTTTTTTGAGTGTGCAAATTAAAAGAGCCAATAATATTGCTGCGATAACATTTACACATTTTAGTGTTGATGGAGAAAAATTACACACAGAAAATTTTAATGAACTTAGCTAGTTCAGAAGGTTTTTAGTTTAATTTTTTTTAATAGTTATCAATTGCATTTTTCATAATTACAAATCATGTTAACTCAATAAATTAAACTAATGAAAAATAATTTATCCTTTTTTATATTATTATTATCTCTGAACATCACCAATGTTTTTTCGCAAAATAAATCTTTACCAGATTTACCAAAATCAAATACCAACTTAGTTTTATTGGCGCCCATTAACTCTTGGGACGAAGCCATACCGCTAGGCAATGGACTATTGGGCGGATTGTTATGGGGCGATAAAAATACCATACGTTTATCTTTGGATCGTGGAGATTTATGGGACGAAAGAACCCATGGAGAAAAAGAATGGTGGAAAAAAAGAACCTATGCAAAAGGCGCTGAATTATTAGCAGCTAAATTATACGATTCATTAAACGGCTGGTGGGATGATCCATATAATGGAATAACACCAACCAAATTACCTGCTGGTAGAATTGAAATAAAACTACCCGCTACCGAAAAAGTCAATCGCTTTGAATTAAATCTAGCAAATGCAGAAGGGACTGCCTATTTTAATTCAAATGCAAGTATAAAAACCTTTTTTAGTGCAACTGAAAAAGTAGCAGTTATTTCTATTCAAAATAGTATACCTGATTCAATTAATTTGTTGAGCACTTTAGATGTTTACAATAAAAACCACACAATAAAAGCCGAAATAAGTAGCGGTGGAACCATTTTAAAATTAGGCTACCCTATTGCACAAAAGGGATTTTCAAATAATGCCAAATGGTACATACAAGAAGCTGCTGATGGATTAAAGTATTGCGTGTATGTTCATATTAAAAAAACACCAACTGAAACTTTAATTGCACTGACCATTACTTCAACTAATGATAGCAAAGACTTTGTAGCTCTTGCAAGTCAACGTTGTTTAACTGCATTAAATCAGGGATATACAAAAGAACTAGCCAGTCATGCTGCATGGTGGAAGAAATTTTGGCAACAATCTAGTGTTGCTATACCTGATACTGCAATTCAAAAACAGTATAATTTGGTGCAATACTTTTATGGATCAGCCTCTCGAATAGATGCACCACCAATGCCTTTGCAAGGAGTATGGACTGCCGATAATGGAAGTTTACCTCCATGGAAAGGAGACTACCACAACGACCTAAATACACAAATGACATATATGGCTTATCAAGAATCGGGCAGATTCAATGAAGGAGCATCATACATCAATTATTTATGGAATCGTAAAAAAATATTCGAAGATTTTGCAAAGGATTTTTATGGCACTAAAGGACTTGCATGTCCGGGTGTTATGACTTATGCAGGGCAACCATTGGGTGGATGGGGACAATACAGCATGAGCCCAACAATGAGTGCATGGAGTGCGCATTTATTTTACCTGCACTGGCTCTATACTGCAGACGAAAAATTTTTACAAGAAAAAGCATATCCTTGGTGCGCAGAAGTAGGAGAATGCATGCTCGGATTATTAAAACCAGATATAAATGGCCGATTGGTTTTACCCATGTCTGCCTCACCAGAAATATACGACGACTCTCCACAAGCTTGGTTAGAACCCAATAGCAATTACGATATGATGTGTTTAAAAATGCTATTCTTATCCTTACATGAAATGGCTAGTGCAAATCATAAAAACACAGAAGCTAATAAATGGAAAAAAGCGGCAGATGGTTTGGGTGAATTTCATGCTAAAGCAGATGGCACATTATTGATGGATGCAAAAAGTGAAATCCCCTACAGCCATCGTCATTTGAGTAATTTAATGGGCTTATACCCTTTTAATTTAATTACCATTGCGGGGGGTGAAAAAGAAAATACAACTATACAATCTAGTTTAAAAAAATGGGATAGTTTGGGCACTAAAGCCTGGTGTGGTTATAGTTTTTCTTGGATGAGTTGTTTGCGTGCAAGAGTGGGCGATGCCGAAGAATCACTCAGAAATTTAGAGATATTTGTAAAAGCATTTATTTTAAGAAATGGCTTTCATGCAAATGGAGACCAAACAAAATCGGGATACTCTAATTTCACCTATCGGCCTTTTACTTTAGAGGGAAATTTCTTAGCATCACAAGCGGTTCAAGAAATGCTTCTACAAAGCTGGAGTAGCAGTCCGGGCAAGCCAAGTACAGGTGTTATACGCATATTCCCTGCCGTATCAAGCAAATGGAAGGATGCGTCTTTTAAAGACCTTAGGGCTGAAGGCGGATATAAGGTTTCGGCTATTCGCAAAAACTATCAAACCGAAACCTTTAGTATTCAAGCTGCAAAAACAGGTTTAGTACATATTCAGGATAATTTCAAAAGCAAACCAAATTGGAATATAAAAGGGGTAAACAAATCAGGAAATGTATATGAAGTACTCTTAATAAAAGGACAAACACTTAGTGCCACATTTTAAAAACACATAAAGGTTTCAATTAATTATTTTAATTTATAACAATAACGATCACCACTAAAATAACTGCAAAAATGAAAAAAGTATCCAAAAGCGTAATTGCTTTTTTACTATCTGTATTATTGCTAACTAATAACACAAAAGCACAGACTTTACCTAGTATTGGAAATGAAACTGCCGCTCAAAAAGAAAAAAGATTGCAGTGGTGGTCTGATGCCCGTTTTGGCATGTTTATACACTGGGGATTATATGCTTTACCTGCCCGACACGAGTGGGTAAAAAACAACGAAAGGCTTACCAACGATGATTATCAGAAATATTTCGATGAGTTTAATCCCGATCATTTCGAACCAAAAAAATGGGCCAAAGAAGCCAAAGCTGCCGGTATGAAATATGTGGTGATGACAACTAAGCACCACGAAGGATTTTGTTTGTTTGATAGCAAGTTTACAGATTACAAAGCAACAAAAACACAAGCCAAAAGAGACTTGGTAAAAGAATATGTTGAAGCATTTAGAGCAGAAGGAATTAAAATAGGATTCTATTATTCTTTAATTGATTGGCACCATCCAGATTTTACTATTGACAAGTACCATCCACAAAGACCTATCAAAAATAGTGACACTGCATACGAGCGTCTTAACAAAGGAAAAGATATGGCAAAGTATCGTAAGTACTTATACAATCAAGTAACCGAATTACTATCTAATTATGGAAAAGTAGATATTCTTTGGTTAGATTTTTCATCACCAGGAAAATATGGAAAAACAAAAGACGATTGGGCATCTGTTGAATTATTAAAACAAGTTAGAAAATTACAACCCGGTATTATTGTTAACAATCGTTTGAATTTAGAAGCGTATTCAGATGGTGCAGATTTTGTAACACCCGAACAGTTAAGTCCTAAAAAGCTAGAAGCATTCAAAGGAAAAACATGGGAAACCTGCCAAACTTTTTCAGGTTCTTGGGGCTATTACAGAGACGAAAATTCTTGGAAAACACATCGTCAATTACTTGATTTATTAATTACCTCTACAGCCAATGGCGGTAACCTTATTTTAAACGTAGGGCCAACTGCTAAAGGCGAATTCGACTATCGCGCTAACAATGCACTAGATAGTATTTCTATTTGGATGCAGGCAAATAATAAATCAATTTATCAGTGCACATATGCACCAGATACCTATGAAACACCAATCAATCAAAAATTAACGTACAATCCTACTACCAAAAGATTGTATCTCCATTTATATGATTACCCAAGCACTGGAACACTTGTATTACCTAACTATGTTGGTAAAATCAAGTATGCACAATTATTGAATGATTATTCAGAAGTTAAAATGGCAGATAATGGAAAAGACTTAGTCATTTCTTTACCAGCTAAAAAACCAAATTACGAGATTCCTGTTGTGGAATTGATATTGAAATAATTAATCGACTTGATAATAAAAAAATAGGCTGTATCTTAAATGATGCAGCCTATTTTTTTTATTTAAAATAACGATCGGCGAACGTAATAAAATATGGCCAATTTGGTGTTGGCGTATGCCCAGATTTGTGTTGTCTGAAAGCAATTTCACCATCCATTAAAGAGGTTTCGGCTGTTGGAAATTCAGTAGTGCCTAGGTCTTTTTTACCTAATAATTTATATACTGAACCAGCATATAATCCACCTAAAAAACTTCCTTTAGCATCAACCCATCCATCCCCTTTTTCTCCTACACTAATAAACACCGGACGCGGTGCACACAAAGCCACTAATTCATGCGAATCAACTGGCATATCATTCCATGTTAATGGACCAGCATACTTTATAAAATTACCTGCCATCCAATGGTATTCATTTGATCCAGCAACATTTTCAACCAATTCACCAGCATTACGTCGGTGTAATTTCACCCCACCTTCTCCCGAAGAACTAATAAATGCAATGGCAAAACGTGCATCATAAGCCATGGTAACCACCGTTGCTTTGCCATACCTAGAATGTCCTTCAATTCCCACTTTTTTAGCATCAACTGCAGGGTCTGATTCAAAATAGTCTAAGGCTTTACTTGCACCCCAAGCCCACGCACGTAAAGCGCCCCAATCGTCGGCTTTACGCGATTGACCTTTATTCATTAAACCTATTATTCCTTGTGTTAATCCTGCGCCGTTATCGGCTTGAATACTACCAGGCACAATTACCGCATAACCCCATCCTTTTGCTAATAATTGTTGCTGCCAACTAGGTTCAGCTAGCTTTACAGGACCTGCCGCTGCAGGAGGTCTAAATCCGCCCATTCCTCCAGCCGGAAAAATAAATCCAAATTCCATAATTACAGGAACGCCTTTTGTTGCGTTTTCGGGAGTGGTTAACGAGAGTTGAATATCTACTTTAATTTCAGGATAAGTAACATTGTCTACATGCCCAATTAATTTTTTTGTAACCACAGCAAAATCACCATTTTTTTCATGCGTTGTACTTACTACTTCCCAATTTACTTTTGGTAAGTTTTTAGGTACACGTCCATAAATTTCTCGGTCAAAATCTTCTACAATTTCTGGCCTTCTTTGTTTCCACCACATTTTTTCAGTAGTTACATTCTTTCCGTTTTTAAGTAATAATGCATTGGGAACTACTGGAAATGGGTTAGCTTTTGACTCATCGTAATTTGCAGCATTTGGCGCCTTAGGGTCACTACCATTAGCCCCTTGCCGTAAAGATGTAATGTGCAATAATTCTAACATCTTTTTATGGTCTTGTTCTGTAAGTTGCCTTACACTATCTGCAGATTTTCTTCGAGCAATACTATCTGCAGGCGATAGGCGAGGAAACTGTGCCTGTGATTGATAAGAAAAAAACAAGGCAACAGAAAAAAATAAGGCTACTTTTTGTATCATATAAATTGGGTTGAATGTTCCGATTAAGTTACAGAAGAATTACTAATAAACTAAATTTTATAAATCATTTTAATCTACATCAAAAAAAGTATCTTGTAATTATAAAACCAGCATATGACATATTTTAAATTTATTGCATTTTTAAGCATTACAGCAATTTGTGCATTTCCTTTTTTGGTTTTTGCACAATCAAAAAAAACAAACCCCATTTCACAACCATTGGTGTCACATATTTATACTGCCGATCCATCGGCTCATGTATTCAATGGCAAAATTTATATTTATCCTTCGCACGATATTGAAGCTGGCATTAAAGAAAACGATTTGGGTGACCACTTTGATATGAGAGACTATCATATATTGTCTATGGACTCAATAGGTGGTAAAGTAACCGACAATGGTGTAGCATTAGACAAAAAAGACATTCCATGGGCAGGACGACAGTTATGGGCGCCAGATGCAGCTTATAAAAACGGCGTGTACTATTTATACTTTCCTATAAAAGACAAACAAGATATTTTTAGAATTGGGGTAGCCACTAGTAATTCGCCAGTTGGACCATTTAAAGCAGAAAAAGAACCCATCAAAGGAAGTTATAGCATTGATCCTTGCGTGTTTAAAAATTCTGATGGCAATTACTATATGTACTTTGGAGGCATTTGGGGCGGACAGCTTCAAAAATGGACAAATGGCAGTTACGATGCAAACGCAACACTACGCAAACCCAATGAAGAAGCCATTATGCCAAGGGTTGCCAAATTAAATAGCGATATGAAAACATTTTCAGAAGAAGCTAGAAATATTAAAATTGTTGATGCACAAGGAAAAACATTTTTAGAAAGCAATAACGATAAAAGATTTTTTGAAGCCGCTTGGATGCACCTATACAAGGGAAAATATTATTTTTCTTACTCTTCTGGAGATACTCATAATATCAATTATGCAATTGGCGATAATCCATACGGGCCATTTACCTATAAAGGAATTGTTTTAAAGCCATTACAAGGATGGACCAATCACCATTCAATTATAGAAATAAAAGGCAAATGGTACTTGTTTTATCACGACATACAAATTTCTGGCAAAACACATTTACGCAATGTGAAAGTGACAGAATTACATTATAATGCAGATGGAAGTATTCAAACCATTGAAGCTTACAAATAATCTTTCTACTGAAAACAACATTTTATGAAATACTTTTTTACCCTTTTAGGAAGCTGTTTTTTGATTGGAATGCTCATTGGCTTTTCTCCAAAAAACAAAGTACAGCAAGAATTCACAACTACTACAATTGATAGTACACGCGGATTAAAAGACTATTTTAAAAAGTATTTCACAATAGGTGTTGCCGTTTCTCCGAGGTCTTTAAAAACAGACGAAGCTGCACTAATTGTAAAACATTTCGGAAGCCTTACGCCAGAAAATGCCATGAAAATGGGGCCTATCCATCCAAAAGAAAATGAATACTTTTTTAAAGATGCAGATTCAATTGTTGCATTTGCTAAAAGAAATAATCAAAAAATTAGGGGGCATAATTTATGTTGGCACAACCAAACACCTAGATGGTTTTTTACAAATGCAACTGGAGACACCGTAACCAAAGCTGTTTTATTAGAAAGATTGAAAGAACATATCACCACAGTTGTTAATAGGTACAAAGGCAGTATTTATGCTTGGGATGTAGTGAATGAAGCCATTTCAGACAAACAGGGTGAATTCTATCGTAATTCTGCTTTTTATAGAATTTGTGGAGAAGAATTTATTGCAAAAGCTTTTGAATACGCACACGAAGCAGATCCAAAAGCGCTCTTGTTTTATAACGACTACAATGAAATTAATCCTCAAAAAAGAGAGAAAATGTACCAGTTGGTAAAAGGATTAAAAGATGCAGGCGTTCCAATTAATGGGATAGGTCTTCAAGGACATTGGGCCATCAATGAGCCAACAGATACAGCACTCGCAAATACATTAGGAAAATTCAGCAGAATGGGTTTAAAAATTCAAATCACAGAGTTGGATATTTCAGTATATCCAAAAGAACACAATTCAAGAGAACGCGTTGCAGCCGACACAACAACAACATTCAGTCCAGAAAAAGAAGCGCAACAAATTGAAATGTACAAGCGATGTTTTTCATTATTTGAAAAATATAAGAAATCAATTAGCAGTGTTACTTTTTGGAATATTTCAGACAGAAGTAGTTGGTTAGATAATTTTCCAGTACGTGGAAGAAAAGATTATCCTTTATTATTCGACAAAAATTTATTACCCAAAAAAGCGTTCTGGGAAGTAGTTAACACAATTAACTAGTTTTATTCATTAGTCATATTTACTTGTATAAATTAAAACTTAATATAAAATCCTAGCTCAACAAAAAATGAATTAGACAATGTTTTTTCTGATTTTGGTGTAGAATTATTTACAAAAGTATTCTGCGTACCATTTAATAATTTATTTACAGTAGTAGTTGTTGTATAAATTGGGTTTTGAGGTAATGCGAAAGTTGGGGTAATAAAAAATCCTAGATTCTCATGTTCATAATTGAGTGGGATGGAAATTTCATAATCCATTTGTGTGATTTTGTTATTATCAACAGTGGTTGTTGAAACAGAAGACACTAGTGCAGGATTTAATAGTTTAGCAACTTTAGTTAATTTTCTATTGGTATATCCTTCGTAAAAATGTAGGGTACTAAAATTTGTTGAAACAGCTGGTGTTAAAGTAAAAACACTTGTTCGATCACCAAAATTAAAAGCATGTGAAAGCCCAAAGTTAAACCCAATATCCGCTTTATTTGCAAGCATTATATCAGCACCAGCATCAACTTGTAGAAAGTCTAAATCATAACTAAAAACAGCACCACCACTGCCTTTAACATCACTCTGAATGGCAGTGCTTGTTTGATTATAAGCACTTTTATTCGCATAAACTGATCCAGTTAATTTTTTTGAGATAGAAAACTCATACCCTATATCAAACGAGTATAGATCAACTCTTTTTTCTTTTGCACTTGACAAATAAGACAAAGATCCTATTACATAAAATCCAGATTTATCGTAATAACCCAAACTTGGTGTAATATATGGCGTAACCAAAGAATCTTGACGACCATTATAAATTGAATTACTTAAATAAGATCCAGAGAATTTGAAATACGATTTATTAGAATTAGCAGTATCTGACTGCGCTTGCAATGCAAGACTAGACATTAAAATTGACAGAATAAATAAACTTGAAATTTTTATGTAATTCATAATTATAGGGATTGACTTTTCGTTTGTGAAACTAATAAAAAAACCGAAGCCAGATATTAATCGCTTCGGTTTTTTCAATCATCTTGTTTAAAGAACCAGATTATAACATTAAAGACATGGTTTTATTTCGCGCGACGAATTTGTTTTTCAGCACGTTTAATTGGATGTTTAACACCTTCTTTTTTAAGGTCTTTTGCATCTTTTGCCACATCTTTTTTGTCTTTTTTAATTTCCTTTGTATCTTTTGCTGCATCAGCTATTTTACCAGCTTTCAAATCAGCATTACGCTCTTTTTTTTCTTTTTTAATCTCTTTCAAGTCTTTGCGAACATCTTTCATTTCAACTTTTTTCTCTGAAGTTTGAGACATAGCAAAAAAACTTAAGGTGCTGAAAATAAAAAGGAATAGTACTTTTTTCATAATTAGGAGTTTATTTAAATCTATGACATTATTTGTTTCTACAGGTTTAATCAAATAGATTAAAATTATTATAATAGCTACTTATTTTTTTGAGCTAGTACTAGCGTTATTAAGCTGATAAGTCAATCCTACATGAAGAATATACTTTCCATATCCCGCTTCCACCAATATACCTGTGTTTTTTGAAAGATGAATGTTTGCGCCTAAACTTAGCTGATACGCAAGTTGGCTAGGATCGGAATAAACTGGTATAAGATTGGCGTTGGCGTCAATGTATTGTTGACTCCAAAAATTCATTCCAATAGCCGTGCGAATGAATGGAGAAATATTCTCACCAGCTGGCATATAATTCATCATATTCAACATGATCGACCAATTATCTAAGGAACCAGTTGCCATAAGAGGAGAGGGAATATAATTTAGATCATAATATGAGCCATTCACTTTTTCGTGGCTAATTAATAGTCCAATAGCCGCATTCCGACTATATTGACAGTCAAACGCACCTATTATAGGCCCCGATTGTGTTGAATTTCCAAGACCTAGATTACTAAAATTAATTAGTTGTGATTTATCGAAGTTGGAAAAACCATAGCCTAAAGAAAAATGGTAAATAGGGGTGAATTTTGGTTCGTTTTTTGATTTTGAAGGCCTTTTTGCGTTTCCATAAGAACGAATTGAACTAGAACTAAAACTCCTAAAGCCAACCCTAGGAACAATTCCAATTCCTATTTGAGCAGTGGCAATTTGATACCCGAAAAAAACACATAGAAGTAATATTTTAATACGCATATTATCTGTTTAATCAATAAGATAATTTTGCGTAGTAAATGTTTAAATAAAAAATGTTAAAATAATTAAAATCAACATGTAAATTATACCACAATATTATTTCTATAATCTTCTACCAATAATTTAGCCGTTTCAAAATCAAGTGAAGACACCAACACTTTAACAGCACCAACACCGCCCGCAGAAACAAACCAAGGATTCATGGTGCCCATGATTTCGTCTTTCAAGAAAGCATGAATATCGGAGCTTTCAAGCAAACTACAAACCATGCCAGCTTCAATAATATTTCCTGCAAAAACTTCTATTTGTTTAGGTGCTGTCATGTTAAAATTCTTTTTCTCCTATTTCGCTACTTGGCAATTTATTTTTACTTGATAGTTTATTTAAGTTGAAACTGAAGTTTATTAAAAACACATCTGTTTCATAGGTATAGTTGGTAGTGGTATAAAAGTCTTTGCCAAAAGTGGTAATTCTTTGTTGGTTTGAATTCATAAAGCCCATGTTCATATTCTGCCATTGTAAACTAATGGAATATCGACCGTCCATAAATGATTTTTTCAGGGAAGTATTTGGCACTAAAAATCTGGAATCTTCTCCTTGTGCAGTAGGCTTTTTAGAAGTGTAATTTACGTTTGCTTGCAATAGCCATTTCTTACCCAAGTCTGCACTAGCATTTGAATTAATGGCATAAACCCATCCATTATTATCCACAACAGACTTGGTGCCTAATACATTTAGTCCTCCATCAATGGTGTATTGATAAAGATTGCCACCTAAATAAAGGGTGCACCATTTTGCTAGTTTCAAATTCGTTCCAAACTCAATTCCAACCAATTTTGCACGTTCAGCATTGGTAAATAACCTATTTAAAATAGTATCGGCATAAACACTATTTACACGTTGTAATGGATTTTTAATGTTTTGAAAATAGATGGTAGAAAAGAAATTTCCTATACCAAAATTATGATTTAAACCTAGCTCTACTAGGTCAACAAATTGAGGTAATAAGTTCGGATCACCTTGCTCAAGGGTTTCAGAATGTTCTCTTTCTGGTATTGGATTTAATTCAAAATTATTATTGCGCTGAACCCTTTTACTGTACCCTGCTTTTATATTCCAGAATCCATTAACTGTATATAATAAATTTGCCGATGGAAATAGATTCGACAAATTTAAATTGTGCGCATTTTGCTCGTACGAAAGATTCACCACCCTAGTAGCATACTCGTACCTTAGTCCAGCAACATATTGCAGCTTATTTTGTTTGCCTGAATATTGCGCGTAAAATGAATTGATTTGATTAGTTGCTTTTGCAGATCCTCTAAATCTTGCAGCGTCTAATTGTACTGTTGCAGGCGTTATAAAATAATCAAATTGACCATCTTGAATATCATGCCTTAATTGATATCCCGACTCTAGCTTTCCACTGCCTATTTGAGTTGAATAGTCTAATTTAAACCGATATCCATCAATAGGATTTACGTAAGGATTATACACTTCTTGCAGTGTAGTTGACTTTGCAGGATAATCTACATTTTTATTACTGGTATTGCCATATAATTTTGCATGTTCCACCAAAACTGTTGCCGTTAAAAAAGACTTGTTTTTAAAAGTATGTGTATAGTCAATATTGCCTAAATCAAAATTACCTTCTTTGGTTTGAAGATTAGAATTAAAATAAGTGTACTGCCGAATAAGGGTATTAGAAGTTAAATTAGAAGTACTATTATTATAAAGAATATCTGCTCTTCTTGCCTGAAATTTCTTACCAGCAAACAATCCTACTGTAATTATATCATTCGCGCTTGCCGCATAACTAATAGTGGCTCTTGCCGCATAATTATATTTGTCAAAACTCCTTTCTCCACTTGATGGAAATCGTGTAATGGTATTGTTTAAAAAATTCTTGGTAAACACATCTCCATCCCTTCTTCCATTTACATCATTTCTTAAATAATTAGCTCCAATAGAAATATCCCATTTTTTCTGTTTGATATTTAAGGTAATATCACCGCCATAACGAATAGGATTTTCTAAATTATGGTAATCAGTGGTACTTGGTAATCCATCTTGGATATTTAGCACTAAACCTATTCCATCATTTGTACCTTTTTTTGTAATTATATTAATAATACCAGCTTTCCCATCTGCATCATACTTGGCCGATGGCGCTGTAATCAATTCAATATTATCAATGCTATTTGCTGGCAATTGACTTAACACCGTTTGCGCATCTGTTAAAACAGGTTTGCCATTAATTAATACCAAAAAACCAGTGGATCCTCTTACCGCAATATCACCTTGTCCATTAATGGTAACCGATGGTAAATTTTTTAATACATCAATTGCCGAACCACCTTTTGCAGATTCAAACTGTGCAGATTTATAGGATTGTTTGTCAATTTTATTAAAGTTCGCAGGACTCTTACCAGACACAATCACTTCTTTTAAATATTGGTAAAAATTGGGCGATGAAAATGTATCAAGTGATTGCTGCTTATTAGGCAAAGCTTTAACACTATCCGTTTGAGCAAAAATACCATTGAAGCCAAACATTAAAATGATGGCTAAACTTATTCTTTTCATAAAACAAAGTGGGATTAAAAAAGTGCGTTATTATTTATTATGCTTTAAAAATTCAATCTCTTTTTGAAGTTCAATTAAAGTAGCCTGAATGGTTAATAGAATTTCAGTCTCTTTATTGTCGTTGTATTGGTCTTCTTTGGTTTCTCCTTGAATTTCGTCTACGTCTTCTTGAATTTCGTCAACATCCTTTTGAATTTCTTCAATATCCTCTCCTAATTCTTCAATATCTTCCCCTAGTTCTTCAATATCCTCGCCCAACTCTTCAATATCTTCTCCAATCTCTTCAATATCTTCCCCTAATTCTTCAATATCCTCACCCAATTCCTCAATATCTCCTTGAATCAATTCAATATTTTGGTTATTCATATTGATTGACATCTGAATAAAAATCGACAAATAAATAGCTTCTAATGACACGATAGTGGTTAATACCAATAACATACGCTCAAAACTCACCAACCCAATGTAAGGAATCACAAAAGCTGAAATGAATAATATTGTATGTAAGGATACAGAAGTTGTAGAGCCAATCCACTTGGTGATATTAGACGCCCCCTTTTCCATAATGATTTTTTGCCGCTCTTTGATTCCCATTATCGCTAATTTAAAGTGCAAAGTTAAACTAGAAAAAATACTTAACCATTATTAATTCATGAAGTTTAACCAGTTTTAATCCATCTTAACAGGTATAAATAATATCGTCCTTATTTGGCCAATAGATACTGCTCTAGCATAAAAACAGCCATCCCACTTATAAATCCTGCCAAAGCTATCCAACTAACCCTTTTCAAATACCAAAAAAAATCAATCTTTTCAATACCCATAATTGCTATACCAGCTGCCGAACCAATGATCAAGCAAGAGCCACCAGTTCCAGTAGCATAGGCCAATAATTCCCAGAAATAATGATCTGTTGGGTATGTATCTAAACTGTACATTGATTGAAGCGAGGCCACTAAAGGAACGTTGTCAAAAATAGCAGAGAGCAAACCAATGCCAAATGCAATGACATGTAAGTTTCCAACCATTTCGTTTAAACTAGTTGCTAATTGAATTAAAATGCCCGAAGAATCTAATGCTGCAATGCTAAGGAGCATCCCAAAGAAAAATAATATGCTAGCTGTATCAATCTTTTTCAAGGCACCATTTACAGATAACGCTCCTTTTTCAGCATCATGCTTCCCCCTATGAATTATTTCAGTTAACAACCAAAGTATGCCCAAACATAGCATCATGCCCATATAAGGAGGCAGTCCGGTAATTGCTTTAAAAATTGGAACAAATAATAAACAACCTAAGCCCAGAAAAAAAATCGAATTCCTTTCAAGTGCAGTAGTAAAAAATATATTGTTTGTTTTAGGAATTAAAACAATCTTTTCTTTTATTATATAATTGACAATTAAAGTAGGTATAGCCATACAAACAAAGCTTGCTAAAAATGTTTGCTGAACAATTTTCAATGGTGTGATTTGACCACCAATCCATAACATGGTTGTGGTAACATCGCCAATTGGGCTCCAAGCCCCGCCAGCATTTGCTGCAATAATTACTAGCCCCAGCAACAAATATTTTGTCTTTTCATCGTCTATTAATTTATTTAAAATAGACAACATCACTATGGCAGTTGTTAAATTGTCTAAAACCGCCGATAAAAAAAATGTAATGGTAGCAATTAGCCAGATTAGTTTTGTTTTATTGGTTGTTTTTATTCGCTCTACAATTATTTGAAATCCATCATGTGCATCAATCAATTCTACAATTGTCATAGCGCCTAATAGGAAAAATACTACTTCACTAATTTTACTTAAATGAACTGACAATTCGTTAATTGTTACTATTTTATCTTTTGCAAAAAGTACAAAAACAGTCCAGCACAAAACAGCTGTTATTAAAGCAATTGCGGCCTTATTTATTTTAATACTTTGCTCAAATATAATAGCCAAATAACCAACAAGAAATATACTAATCAGTAAAATAATCATCTAGTTTATTTAATTAGTTTTTTCTGAAAATGAAACCCAAGAATCTTATAGCCTTGATTGATCCAGAATTTAACGCCTTGCTGGTTATTCAAATAACAGTTCAATTCAGATGCTATACAACCCTGTTCAATACCATAATCACAAATCCATTGAATCATTAGCTCTCCTACTTTTTTATTCCTATAATCAGGATGAATCACTACATTGTCGGGCTCTATATGTTTTCCAACATAATATTTATTTAAAATCCATATTCCTGAAATACCAATCAATTTATCATTATCATACACCCCAACACATTCATAATTGCTAGGCATATCATTCATTCTTTCTTGTAAAATAACTTCAGAAATTGATTCATTTAGTACTTTCAAAAGCGGCAGTGTTGATGCCAATTCTGATTTTGGAATTAATTTAATATCGTACATATTCATTTATTTTATTCGTTAGATTCTAAACTAAACACTTCGTCTACAGACTTATTAAATACCCTACAAATTTTTAAAGCCAATACAGTAGATGGTACAAATTTCTTAAGCTCAATTGCATTAATGGTTTGCCTTGTAACAGAAACCAAATCGGCCAATTGTTCTTGGGTAAGATTATGTATTGCGCGTTCTACTTTTATTTTATTGTTCATTCTTAACAATTGAATGATTATAAAATAAGTACTGAAAACGTAAAATATAAATCACTATAATCGTAAACATATTATAAACCATCACATTTAAAAAGGCTAGACCATGAACCAATAAAAAACAAAAGAGTAATAAACTATAATTAATAAAAATCGACCATTGAAGTGCATTCAATCTTAACTGATTAATAAATTCATCTTCTTTTTTTTCTTTAGAAAACATCACTAATATACCTCCAACTAAAAAACATATCCCAATTAAATTTGGAATTAGATCAACTGAACTAACCCTAAACTGCTGTTCTAATTTACTGCTTAAAATAGCATCCCCAAAAAATCCAAATACATTGATTTTAGGATCCATCGGCAACTTATATTCAAAAACAATAAATATCAACCCAGCAACAAAAGAAGGAAGGAGTAAAATCCAGCCAATATTTTTCAACCGATTAGGCAATAATAATGGTTTCATAGCAATAATTTTAATCAAATGTATAGTTTATTTTACATTTTGTAATCTTTATTATACTTTTTTAGCGCTAAAAATTCATAAAAACTATTAAATAACTTTTTTTATTGATGACAAATATCATAGTAATTAGGATTGTATGATTGTAGATTTATAGAAAACATGATGAACCAAACACATATACATTTACTAATTACACACCTTCCTATTTTTGGATCAATGATGGGTGCTTTTGTTTTACTATATGGTATTTTCACAAAAAGTATTCAAACAAAAACAGCAGCCTACCTAGTGTTAATGGTATCATCACTAGGAGCAATCGTTGCATATTTAACTGGTGAAGCTGCAGAAGAAACAGTTGAAAAAATTCAAGGTATCACCAAAACAATCATAGAACAACATGCAGACTTTGCAGTATTTGCAATTATTGGTCTATCTGTATTAGGTGCAATGTCCATATTAGGTCTTATGCTTGTGGCTCTAAAGTCTGTGCATGAAAAGGCCGTTACTATTCTAACATTTTTAATTGCATTAGTAAGTTTTACATTAGTTGCAAGAACAGGCTATTTAGGAGGTCAAATAAGACATACAGAAATTAGTAGTGTAAACGCAAATGCTAATAATACAACAATTGAAAATAATAAAGGAAAAGACAAGGATGATTAAACGCTTGTTATGAAACAGTTTGTCAAAGAAAATTGGAAAAGTATACTACAAGTGGCCGCTTTAGCATTGTTTTGCTTTTCAACTTATCATCACTTGGAGGATTTGGTAGAAGATCAGCTTCGCCTTGGTGATTTAGCTTATTAATGTTCCCATACCTGATAGTATGGTTGACTATTCTGGTGTAGCTGACTCGCAACATTTTTAAGAACAGAAAAGAACAATTACAAAATAAAAATGTCTATCAAATTTTTTACTAAATTTTTAGTTTTTTTTCTTAATAAATTTTGTGTTTCGTTTGAACAAAATAAAAGAACTTTGAGTTTAACATAATACAATATTATATGATATTGGCATTAAACTTATCCAATCAAGGCTTCTAATTATTCCTATGAAAAAATCAATTTTTGTTCTAATTCAAATTGCTTTATCAATTAGTTTATTTTCGCAACAACGTACAGCATTAATTAGCAACCCCTTAGACACAAGTGGCAAGAAAAACAAAGCAACTCAAAATGCTAAATTTCAAAATTCACCTAAAATTTTAGAGCCCGTAACAGTAACTGCTCAAAAGACTGCGGAGCTTTTGCAAGCAATTCCGCTTTCAGTTACAAGTATCTCTGCCAAACAAGTAGCCGATTACCAATTATGGAATAGCAAAGATATCAGTGCACTTGTACCAAATATGTATGCTGCAGATCCAGGTGATAAAAGAAATGTTATTTCATTAAGAGGCATATCAACCACGTCTTACGATCCTGCAATGGCTACCTATATTGATGGTGTAAATCAATTTAGTTTAGATACCTATATAGCGCAGTTATTCGACGTTGATAGAATTGAAGTTATTAGAGGACCCCAAGGGAGTTTATATGGCCGAAATGCTACTGCAGGTGTTATTAATATCATTACAAAAAAGCCAGAGAATAAAACAAATGGATTTTTAGAAACCACTATTGGTAATGCAGGATTACAAAGATATTCTGCAGGAGTAAATGTACCATTGGTTAACAATAAATTATATTTTGGAGCAGCCTATTTGCTTGATCAATCTAATGGCTTTTATACCAATACATTTAATAATACTCCTTTCGATAAACAATCAAGTGTTGTTGGAAATTTTTATCTAAAATATTTACCTACAAATGATTGGAATATTACCTTAAATGTTAAGCACAACAACAACAATAATGATGGAACTTTTCCTTTAGTAATGGGTATTGCAAAAGCATTAAACAATCCTTTTAAATTAACCCAAAATGCAATAACACAATTAATTGACAATACACTTAACGCATCAATATCTGCAAACCATATAGGCAAAAAAGTACTTTTCAATTCGCAAACTGCCTACCAAACCAACTACCGTTATTATAATACACCAATTGATGGAGATTTTTCTCCTATTGATGGCATCACAATCATTAATAATTATGGTAAAGATTGGAACAATGTAAAAGTATTTACGCAAGAGTTTAAATTGAATTCAGCAAATAATAAAGCAAAATTTAGATGGATGGCAGGCGCTTATTATTTCCACCAAAATAATCCAAACAAACAAGCCACCCGATTTGGAAAAGATGCTGCTTTTGTTGGATCACCAAGTATTAACTTCTCTATGATTACAAGCACAAAAGCAATAACTGATGGCATTGCAACTTATGCGCAAGGCGTTTATGTTTTGGCTCCAAAGCTTGAATTAACTGCAGGACTTCGTTACGATTTAGAAAACAAGAAACAATCAATTCTTGGTGAATATCAAAAAGATCCAAATCCAAATCCTATATTTAACTTTCGTTCAGATACTTCAGCAACTGCCAAATTTCACGCAGTCTCTCCTAAATTGGCGCTTAGCTACCAACTTTTAGAAAATAATTTATTGTTTGTAAATTATAATAAAGGATTTCGTGCTGGAGGTTTCACACAATTATCATCCGATCCTTCTCAACCAGCTATGTATGTATACCAACCAGAGTATAGCAACAATTTTGAACTTGGTATAAAAAACATGTTTTACAACAATCGATTGATGTTAAATATCACAGCATTTTATACTACAGTCAGCGATGCACAAGTACCTACCTTGGTAATGCCCGATGCAATAACTATCACCAAAAATACAGGTAGTTTAACTAGCAAAGGCATTGAATTAGAAACCCGTAGCGTATGGAATAATTTTGAATTTGATTATAATTTTGGATACACGAATGCAAGCTATCAAACATTGAAACTTGCGCAAAATGGAACAACAGTAAATCTTTCTGGAAACAAACAAATTTTCACGCCAGATATTAATTCAAATTTAGCGGCGCAATACGGATTATTATTAAATAAAAAGAAACAAATTAAAGCAAGTATCCGTGGTGAGTGGCGCTATATAGGCGAACAGTATTTCGACCTTGCAAATAAACTTTGTCAACCATCCTATAGTTTATTTAATAGTAGTATTTCGTTAAACATGTGTAAATGGACTGTGAAGTTTTGGGGACGTAATTTAGCCGATAAAAATTATGTTAGTTACGCATATGATTTTGGAGCAGCACATTTAGGTAATCCAAAAACTTATGGCGTTACTGTAGGAGTTAAATTCTAAGGCAAAGAAACAGAATGTATCAAAACTAAAAAGGTATGCTGAGAATTATGTAAAAGAACATATTTATCCATCAGGTATCCGTATAAAAAGAGGCTGACTCAATAATATGAGTCAGCCTCTTTTTTATTATTACTTTTTGTAAACCGCACTTAATATTCAACTTTATAATCTTTCAAAACAGGCTGTCCTGACCATGCTTTTTTAGATGTCCAATCAGTAGATGGGCCTGTCCAAAAAATATTGTTGGCAGGTAAGCCTAATGCTAAAAAACCAGTAGTACATAAATACAAACTTCCTGTTGATGTATAAGTATCTGCAATTTCTGGCTGGTGACCGGCCAAGCCCAATTGTAGCCATCCATCTTCCGAAAAAGTGCCTTTTATATCAAATAAATTATGCATCATTTTAGTCATTGCACAACGTACTTGAGCAGGGATGATTTTTTTTG
>Ga0114959_10000857_pt1 | contig 28273 bp, 23 predicted proteins | sample C_130625_EF_Meta_FD_87317 | JGI IMG/M metagenome (GOLD analysis project Ga0114959, IMG submission 87317) | Freshwater microbial communities from Lake Croche, Canada to study carbon cycling - C_130625_EF_MetaG | ecosystem: Environmental > Aquatic > Freshwater > Lake | place: Lake Croche, Canada... | reverse complement strand
CCGCCACCGGCCGGATCGGCGTGCGGACAGCATGGATCCCGAAGGCGGCGATGTCGGGAGGGCCGACCTTTTCATTGGAGTAGATCTCCACGTCGGCGGGATGATCGACGACGACCAGCCGCAGCTGATCGAAATACGCCGCCTCCCACAACTCCTCCGTCACCTGGATCGAATACCGGCCGTCCTGCGGCACCATCGGGGTGTCGATCTTCAGGCATTCCCACTCCCGCGACGGCATCAGCTTTCCCTCGGCCCGCTGCAGCCCCAGCGGCGCAGCCCAGAGCAGATCGGTCGCAAACACGAACTCCCGGCCGTTCCAGGTGTAGAGGTAGGGACAGGAGCCGAGAAGGATCTGCTCCTCGCAGATCAGGCTATCGGCGGCCGGTTGGATGACGTTCTGCGGCACGCCATTGATCCAGGCCACGCGAACGACGTCGGCCACGGGGAGATTCCCCAAGCCGAAGTGGGTCGTGCGGCGCCGGACAGGGCGAGGCTGATAGAGCGCTCCGGCTTTGAGCTCGAGGAGGCTCCCGAGGCCGTGGGCGTTGACCCGGCCGCTCGGCGACATCGCCGTCCCCTTGATCTGCTGGGCCTCGAGGGCCACGTCGATCCAGTGATTCGCGTTGCCGCCGACGTTCTCGAGCATTGTGAAGGCGCAGCCCCCATCGCCGACCGCCACGCCGTCGAGATCGCCGTCGCCGTCAAGGTCGGCGCTGTCGAAGCTCCGTGGGCGGCCGTTGGGGCAACGTCTCGGCGTCTGCTTCTCGAATCCTCCGGAGGGGAGACCGAGTGACACCGTCATCGCGTCGTCGTCGAGGGCGACGAGGTCGAGGAGGCCGTCGTTGTCTTGGTCGAACGCATGAACCGCGACGCTCACCGTGTCGGTCACCACGACGCCCGGTTCATCCGCCGGGCGAACCACGCCGGTCGGCGACCTCCGGCTCGGCACCGTCGACACGCCGAACGGGCCGGCCACGACGAGATCCCAGGCCCCATCCGCATCGGCATCGATGCAGTCGAGCGCCGCGATCGGCCCGGGCACGGTGACAGCCCCGGGGGCGACAGTTGCGTCGCCCCCACGGACGGCAAAGGGGACAAACCGGAACTGTCCATGGAGGAGATTTTCGAGCCACCCCCCGCCGGCATCACTGCCGAGCATGACGTCGACATCGACATCCCGGTCCCAGTCGAGGGGAAGAAGCGCCCTCACCGGGGCCCCGACGGCAAACTCCGCCGTGCCGGGCCAAGCGACAAAAGCCCCGCGCCCGAGATTCCGCCACAGGCGAAGGGCTCCGTCGTGGCCGGAGACAAGATCGAGGTATCCATCGGCATCGAGGTCGGCTACGGCCGAAGTTCGGGTCGGCCCGGCAGCAGCCAAGGCCGCGGCAGAGAAGGGACGGAGTGTTCGCATCCCGGTCGCCGGATCGAGAAGATTCTCGAGGACGACGACACCCCCTTCGCCATGAACCACAAGATCGAGATCGGCCGCCGGGCAACCAGCGGCGAGCTTCTCCGCGACGATTTCAGCGCCAGGCTTGTCGGTGCCGGGCCGGGCCGGGGTGCCGGGGCGTTTCGCCTCGTCGAAGTCGAGATCGAGATCGGCGGCCAAGAGTCCTGAAGCCCCCTCCGGCACGTCCGCCGAGGCGATCTCGTGCCACGGAGTCTTCGTGCCATCGGCGGCAGCGACCGTGAACGCGACCTCCCCCGTGGCGCGACGCCCGAACACCCACACTTTGCTGCTCATGAGGAGGAGGATGTCGGGGCGGCCGTCGAGATCGAAATCCTCGAGGAGGACGGCCCGAAACGTGCCAGGGGCATCGCCTCCCCACGCCGTCTCGCGGGCTTCGAGGCTCGACTCGATCCGCGGCACCTCGGTCGCCTTGTCGAGCCCCGTCTCGGCATAGAACTCCGGTCGGTACCGCTCGATCACGAACTCCAGCGGATGCCGCTCGATCGCCCGCCGATCGGCCTCTGACTGGGGCACGAGAACATTGGCTAGGCCTCGCAGCCGCCCCGCGACGCCGCCCGCATCACCGGCGTTGGCCGCAGCCACTCCCTTGTCGACGACATCGCGGATGTCGACGTTGGCGAAGGTCTTGATCGAGGGGGCGAAGGGCTCCATCGCAGCCCAGCGCGATTCGATCTTCGCCGCCAGGCCGGCGGGCACCTCAGGCGCCGGCCGCTTGCCGAGGTCGAGCGCCAGGGCGCGACACCATTCGATCACGAGCCACAGATTCCGCGGATCGAGCTCGCAGGCCCGGTCGAGCGACGCGGCCACGACGCCTTGGCTCGCTACTGCGTCGCCGCTAGTCACGGCGCCTCCGCTGGCCACGGCGCCTTCGCTGGCCGCAGCGCCGCTGGTCCACTCGCGGAGCGACTTCCAGCGTTCGTACCAAGCCGCTGAGTCGCCGGGGGCCGCCTCGACGAGGCGGCGCGTGACATCCTCCCAGGCTCCGGCGTCGCGGGCGACCTGGGCGACGCGGGCCGCGAGCCAGAGGTGTTCGGTCGTCGGCCCCTCCCGGCGCTCCATCGCGTCGAGTGCCCGCTGCGCGGCTTCAATCGTCTCTTGGTCCGGTTCGAGGCCACCGTCCCCGAGGGCGACCGTTCGCGCTACGGCGAGGTTCCGGGCTGGAAGGGGGTCGCCTGGCACCTCGTCGGCCAGGGCTGCGAAGGCGGGAATCGATTCGTCGAGCGCCTGGTTCTCCAGATACCCCAGCGCCACGTTTGTCTTCGACACGATCACCCGCGCGCCCTCGACGCCGAGGCGGGCCACCGACCGTGCCCCGCCTCCCGCTCCGCCCGGTCTCCGCAGCCACCCCGCCGCCACCAGCCCGATGAGCCCTATCAGCCCCAAGAGCCCGAGGGCCAGGAGGAGCCCGAAGAGCGGCCGGCGGATTCTCGTCTCAGGATTGCCCACGCCTGGAATCTCCGTCGGTTTCGTTGCGGTAAGCGCGGGGGAATGAAAACGGGATTGGAACCCACGGGACAATCGCCACTATTCTGTGGGAAGACGCGGCGTCTCGGCTCGGTGTCCGTGCCCCACCGCCACCCGCATCCCTCGAATCGTCGCCGCCATGGCCCGATCCCGCAACTCCGCTCTCCTCGTTGCCGCGATGGCACTGGCCGTGATCGCCAGCCTGCTGGCGTGGCGTTGGCTCGCCGCCGGTGGGACTGGGGAGCAGCGTGGAGATGCCGGGCCTTCCCTGGCTCAAGCGCAGGCCCAGGGCCCCGTCGCCCGCGTGCCGGGTCCCCGCGCGGCTCGAGTGCCCGAGCCTCGCGAGGCTCGGGCAATCGAGCCGGCTGCCGCGGAATCCCCCGTGCCCCCTCACACGGTCGTCGCGGCACTCGAGAAGCCATCTCCGCGCCCCTCCGGCTATGTCGGCTCCCAGGCGTGCTCGAGCTGCCATGCCGCGATTGCCGAGAGCTTCGCCCAGCACCCGATGGGCCAAGCGATGGACACCGTCCCTGGAGAGCACCCCGTCGAGGATCGAAGCGACGCGCGAAGGTTTGTCGATCGCGAGCGGGAGTATGTCGTCGAGGAGCGCGATGGTGTCGTGCTCCACCACGAGCGGGTGTTTGCTCCCGATGGGACGCTGATCTACGACCAGGCCATGCCGGTCCGATTCGCCGTCGGCTCAGGCACCCGCGGCCGCTCCTATCTCATCGAACAAGCCGGGCTCCTCACCCAATCCCCGATCGGCTGGTACAGCGGCACCGGGCGCTACGGGCTTTCCCCCGGCTACGAACACGATCGCGGGCTGCGGTTCGAACGGAGCGTGGGGGATGGCTGTCTCCACTGTCACGCGGGGCTCGTGGAGCACACGGCCGACGGCACGGAGCGGTATACGTCGCGGGTCTTCGCCGAGGCGGCGATCGGCTGCGAGCGCTGCCACGGCCCAGGGGCCGACCATGTGGCAAAGATGACGGCGCTGCCGGCCGGTGCGACGGCCGACGATCTGCAGATCGTCAACCCGGTCGACTTGGAGCCGCGGCGGCGGGAGGCGGTCTGCAACCAGTGCCACCTCGGCGGCGAGGCGACGATCCCCCGCTTCGGCCGGGGCTTCTACGACTTCCGCCCCGGCGACCACCTCGACGACACGCTCCTCGTCTTCGTCCACGACGAATCGGCCACGACGGCCTCCGGAGCGAAGCCTGTCAGCCAGGTGGAGCAGATGCGGCAGAGCGGCTGCTGGAAGGGGACGGGGGGCACGCTGGGCTGCATCTCCTGCCACGATCCCCATACCAAACCGACTCCGGAGGGAATGGACGCCTTCTACCGGACCAAGTGCCAGGCCTGCCACGAGGAGAAGCCCTGTTCGTTGCCGGAGGTGGAACGCGACGCCCTCCCGGCGGCCGGCTCCTGCATCCGCTGCCACATGCCGTCGCAGGATCTCGTCGAAATCGCCCACACGGCGATGTCGGACCACCGTGTCCCCCGGCGCCCCGACGACGCTCCTTCCAAGCCGCGGAGCCAGGGGGCAGCACTCGTCGCCTTCGATGATGCCGCCAGCCGGGTGCCGGCCAGGGAACTCGAGCGGGCCCGTGGCCTCGTCCTCGCCTCGCTCCCTGGCGCCACGAAGAGCACGCAGCGGGCCCAGGAAGCGATCTCGGCCCTCGTGCCGGAGGGCGTCAACAGCGGCGACCAGCGGGGCATCGTCGCGGCCCTCGCCGGCGACGTCGCAGCGCTCCGCGGCCTCGGCGAGCTCTATGCCTCGACCGGCCGAATGGACGCCGCGGCCGCCTGCTGGGAAGGGGCCCTCGCGGCCGATCCTGGCGATGGCGAGACGATGGCGATGCTCGCCCGGCAGATGCAACGGGGGGGGAGGCTCCGCGAAGCCCTGGCGATGCTCGATCGCCTCATCAGTGCCAGCCCCTCCGTCGCGGCCGTTCACGCCCAGCGCGGTGCGATCCTCGTGGCCCTCGCCCGCCCCGACGAAGCGATCGCAGCGGTCCGCAAAAGCCTCGAGCTCGATCCCTCGAGCCTGGCGGTCCGATCGTTCCTCGCCGAACTCCTCGCCCGCACCAACCACAGCGAGGAAGCGGAGGAGGAACGGGCGACGATCTCGCGCCTCAAGGCCGCCGCGGCGTCCCCCTACCGGCCGGCCGCTGCCGCAACGCCGGCCCCTAACTCCCCCTGACCAAGCCCTGCGTCAGCGCTCCACCGGCGGCTCACGGAGAACGATCGCCTGATCGACGGCCGTCCCTTCGAGCCGCTGCGTCGCGCCGCTCGGCCAGCGGACCTCGACGGTGCAGGGGCCGCCCCGGTCACCGAGCCCCACGGCCAAGAGCGGCTGGTGGGTGCTTGCGTAACTGCTCCCCCCGCAAAGCTCGCGGATCCACGTCCGGTCGCCGCTGGTCACCGTCACGCGGGCTCCGATCCCGCGTCGATTGCTCCGCTCCCCGATGAATTGGAAGGTCAGCCAGTGCCCGGCTGCGGAGCGATTTTCGAGCAGCGCCGCCGGGCTGTTTTGATGGGCGATCGCCACGTCGAGATCGCCGTCGCCGTCGGAGTCGGCCAGGGCCACGCCGCGGCCCACGAGCTTCTCCTCGAAGTAGGGCCCGGCGGCGCTGCTGCAATCCTTGAACCGCTGTCCGTTGAAGCTGAACAGCTGCGCCTTCATCTTCAGGAGCGGGTTGCCGGGATAATTTTCCACATGGCCGTTGGCAATGATCAGGTCTTGGCGGCCATCGGCGTTGAAGTCAGCCATCGCCGTCCCGAAGCCGAGCCGGGGGAGCGTCGGCTCGTGGAGCCCGACGAGCCCCGTCACATCCTCAAATCCGCTCGCTCCGAGGTTGCGGTAGAGGGTGTTTGACTCGTCGTAGAAGTGGGTCGAGTAGACGTCGAGCCAGCCGTTGTCGTCGTAGTCGCCCACGGCAAGCCCCATGCTCGCCTGCGCCATGCCGTTGCGGTCGACGGCGCATCCGAGGAGCGTCGCCGACTCGCGGAATTGCATCTCGCCATCCGCTCGCTTCCCTTCGTTGACGAACAGGAAATTGGGGGTGGTGTCGTTGGCGACGTAGATGTCGGGGAGACCGTCGTTGGTGAAGTCGGCCACCGCAACGCCGAGCGCCTTGTTGCCCGGCCCGAACAGCCCCCACGATTGGGCCACCGGGCGGAAGGAGCCGTCGCCGAGATTCTCGTAGCACTCGTCGGGCCAATGTTCGACGTCGCGGGGATGGCAGATCCGGGGCTCTCCCTTGACGTTGCGGCAATCCATCGGATGGAACGGGTCGTAGCGGACGTAGTTGCAGACGTAGAGATCGAGATCGCCATCGCCATCGAGATCGGCCCAGGCTGCCGAAGAGCTCCAGCGCTCGTCGCCGACCCCCGCCGCCGCGGTCGAGTGGAGGAACGTGCCGTCGCCGAGGTTGCGATAGAGGGTGTTGGCGCCGACGTTCGTCACGTAGACATCGTCGAATCCATCGTCGTCGAAATCGCCGACAGCCACTCCTTGCCCGTAGCCCGTCTCATGAATGCCACAGGCCGCCGTGACGTCGATGAATCGGCCCCCGGCGCTCGGCGGCAGGCGCCGGAAGAGGCGGTCGAAGGGCTGGTTTGTCCGATCGACGACTGCCGGATCGCCCCCCTGATTGAAGTACAGATCCCACAGTCCATCGCGGTCGAAATCGAGCCAGCCGACGCCCCCGCCGATCGCCTCGACCATCAGCGAGCCCCCGGCTTCGCCGTTGCGGTAGACATGCTCCAAGCCGAGGGCCGCGCTTGCATCCTCAAATCGCGGACAGGCACCCGAATCGTCGCCGTTCTTTCCCTCCGAGCGCACCGGCCGCTCAAACTTGAACGGCGAGGCCTTTTCAGCCTTCGCAGCCGGGTTGGCCACGCCTGCCGGCTTGGCTGCGACGCCGGCAGGCTTGGCTGAGGCGTCAGCAGGCCGGGTTGCCCCCGTGGCTGGCCCAGACGCTGTCGCCGCTGGCGGCATTGAGGCTCCCGGCGGCTTGGAGCAGCCGACGGCCAGGGCCACGATCGCGATCGGCCAAACGATCCGGCCCGAAATGGATGCACAACGGCGGAGCATGGCAGAGACACTTCATTGAGGATCGATGGAGGCGTGCCACCCTCCACAGGGATACCCGAAAAAGGATACCTGAAAACGGACGGGGCCCGCCGTCGCCGGCGGGCCCCGTGTTGAAGATGCTCCAAGCCCCACCGCATCCCGGTGAGCACCGGGAGGCAGCAGGATTTGATTATTCGTTCTGCGCCTCACGGCCGCGGGCCGTGGCGAGGCAGTACCGAACGAAGTGATCCATGTTCTCGTTGAAGTAGCCGACGCTGCCGTCAGCCCGGGCCGCAAAGCCACCGTTGGGATGATTGCTGCTCCAGCCGTGGCACCGCTGGTCACCAGCCCCCTGCTGCCAGGCGGGGTTGGTGTTGTTGAGGGGCTTGAGGAGGCTGTCAATGCAGCCGTTGGGGTTGATCCACGCGGCGTCGCGTTGACTGTTGTAGTCGAAGTTTGCCCCGTTGCCGCCGTTCCAGTGCATGTTTTCGAACATGGCGATCGTCCGCGACGTGCCGTCGACGATGTCGCTGAGCTTCCGCGGGCCGACCTGCTTGAAGACACCATTGAAGTTGGCCTGCTCGTCCCAGCACTCGCCGTTGACCCACGGTGTGCCCGCGCCCCCCTTCCCGAAGCGTCCCTTCCCCTCCGGATCGGTGAACTCGGGGATCGCGCCGCAATCGTGCCAGCCGCTCCAGACATGCCCGAGGCTGCCGGTGTAGTCAGTAGCGCCGAACGTGTAGCCGTTCCAATTGAAATAGCTGTTGGCCTGATTAGGACGGACCGGGTCCATCGATGTGTTCGACGGACAGAGCATGCCCTTCAGCGGCTTGGCGGCGAGCTGCAGATTGCTGACGGGGCTCGTGCTGTTGTCGTAGCTGTCGAGCTTTTGGTTGAACTGGTTGTAGAGGGCCTGCTCTTCCATGAAGGGCATCGCCATGAACACCCACGACCAAGCACCGTCGTTGGAAAGGTTGAACTCCTTCCGGCCGGTCGTCGAGTTGCCGTTGCCGCAGATCGCCTGATCCTTGTTGTAAGGAAGGACGTCCTGCTTGGCCGAAGCGTGGTTCTGGATGGCCAGACCAAGCTGCTTGAGCTTGTTGGAACAATTGCTGCGGCGAGCAGCTTCACGGGCGGACTGGACCGCCGGGAGAAGGAGGCCGACGAGCGTGCCGATGATCGCGATCACGACGAGCAGTTCGACGAGCGTGAACGCCCCGCGGGCACGCCCCCTGGAGAGGGTTTGGATGGACATGAGTGAATCTCCGTAAATGAAGCCGATGAGAGAAATCCGCCGTTTGGGTACGGCCTTGGAAACGATTACTGAAGAACGTTGAACGGTAGGAACAGAACCGACCGGGATCCGACACCTGCTAACAAAGGGAATGAAGAATTGAAACCGAGCGTGGGAACCGGAAGCAACGAAACCGAAATCAGACAGAGATCCTCGCTGGGCAAGATCACCCGCAGCCTTCAAAGATCGAGGTCGATGGCATTGGCCCCCGACTTGACCTCAACCTCCTTGGGGCTGGTGGAAGCCGAGCCATACTCCTTCTTGAAGGAAGCCTTCGGCAACGCCGGGGCCTTCCCCTGATTATTGCCCCCGCTGTACTGCGCCATCATCGCCTCGGTCGACCCCGCACCAGCGGCGGCGCCACCGGCGTTGAGCACCACCTTGTACTTGCCCGCCACCGCCCCCTTACCGACGGGCTTGCCGACGCCACCGCTGCTGGTGAGGTCGTAGCGGCCCGTGCCGGCGTCGACGGTGCCGGAGGCGATCGGCCCCTTGCCGTCGACGGGGTAGAAGGAGATCTGGACATTGGCCGGTACCTTCCCGTCGACCGTCAATTTTCCGCCGACGGGATTGAACGAGGGGCCACCGGCTCCGCAACCGGCGACAACGAGGGCAAGAGCCCCGAGAAGAAGGGCTTGGCAGGGCTTGAGCAGCGAAAACGCAGAGCGGTTGACCATGGTGTTGGAATGCCTTGATTTCCCAGCGGTCGTGGCGAGGCAGGGGTTGCCGGGCGGAAACGTCTACGCAGGGAAGATGACGACGGTGCGGATGATGAGGAAACGAACGACGAAGTTGACCTGAAAAACGAACCTGGAAATCTGACGGAGGTCTGGTGCTGACGCCTCGTGCTGAGGCCTGGTTCACGGCTGACAGGGAGCCCCCCGGAAAAACCACCGAACCTCGTGCCCCCCGAAGCTACGCCCCGGCCAATCGATGGCCAGCGCGCGTTTCTAGATTGCATCGAGCCTCGTCATCCCGGGAAACAAATCTTTTCCGGGATCCCCGAACGACCCACCCTTAGGAAATCTAATTCCACCATGCTGCCGCCGTCAAGGGATTTGCACCTTGGAACGCGGCGGGCCACCGGCGGACGGGGGTGTGCCGATCTGCCTCAGCCGGGCGGAGATCCTCCCGGCGACGTCGCGATCGCCACACGCCTCCGCATAGCGCCCCATCTCGCCGAGAACGCCCGGCGGGATCGTGCGGACATCGGGCTGCTCGAGGATCGTCTTCCGCAGGGAGCGGCCCTCGGCCGCCAAGCGAGCAAAATCAGCCGCTTCCTCGAGCTTTCCCCGCTTCCGCAAGGCCCCGGCAAGCTGGTGCTGCGCGGCGAAATCGTACGCGTCGATCTCGAGCGCCCGGCGGTAGGCGGCCTCCGCCTCGTCCGGCTGGTCGCTCTGACCATGCACCCAACCCTTGAACCGCCAGAAGCGGTTGTCGGCCTCCGCTTCGGGGGGCGCTTGCCCGAGGAGCGTCGTCACCTCGTCGATGTCCCCGCGAGTGGTCGCCTTTTGGAGGAAGTAGGCGAGGAGCTCGAGGTTGCCGGGGAAGCGATCGAGGAGTTCCCTGAGACGCCGGTCATGCTCAGGGACCTTCTGTTCTCCCCCCTCCGATTCCCCAGCCCCCGCCACCTCTTCCTCCAAGCCGCTGTTGCTGACAAACCCGCGGGCCGCCGCCACGAGGAACAGCTCGTCGTCAGGGGAGGCCTTGAGCCAATGGCTGTTGACGGAGAGGGTGTTGGAGAGGGTCAGCCAGTCGGAGCCGACGACGTAGACGTAGGTTTCCGGGGTCTCGCACCCGAGGTCGATCGCCCGGCGGGCTTGGACGGCGAGTTTCTCGCGCTGGAGCGTCGCGGCGTAAAAGAAGCAGAGCCGGCGGTGGGCCTCGCCGTTGCTTGGATCGATGCGGAGGATCCGCTCGCAGGTCTGGGCAGCTTCGCGGGGATCCTGGAGATCGCCGAAGAGGAGATCGGCCCGGTCTCCGAGGGCGGTGAGCGTGAGCGGGTCGCCATCCGGAAGCCGCCCCAGCGTGTCAGCCGCCTCGCGCTGCTTCCCCAGGCCGAGTTGGGCCTGGGCGAGAAAGAAGAGCGGTTCCGCGGCCCCCGGCAAAGCCCCCACCCACTCCCCGGCGAGCCGTTCCTCGGCGGCGTAATCCTCCGCCCGATGGGCCGCCCGGCAGGCCGTCGCCAGCCGCTCGGCGCGGGCGTCGTTCCAACTGACGACGCCGCGGACGATCAGGGCCGCGGCGGCGATGGCAACAATCCCCGCGATCGCCAGCCGGGCCGGCGTCCACCGCGCCCCGGCCGAGACGGGGGCGCGCGGCCCTTGCCGGCGGCCGGCGGCAGCGGGCGGGGGGGAGGCAGAACGGGGAGTCGAGGCGCGGGACATGGGAAGACTCTTCTGGGCCAGCAGCCGACGAAGCCGCCGGGGATGGGAAGGGCCGGCTCCACCCGGTCGACGCTGCCAACGGGCCCTCCCCAAGACGAAGCCTAGGCCATGCCCGGCGCGTTGTCGACGCGGCGGCCATGCCCCCTGGTATCCTGCCGGACTCTCTCCCCCCGGAGCCCTCCGATGCCCACCCGATCCCTGCTGCCGAGCGTCATCGGCATTCTCCTCGCCGCCGCCACCGTCAGCCGGGCGGCCGACTGGACGGAGTTTCGTGGTCCGGGGCAGCAGGGGCATTCCGACGAGCAGGGGCTGCCGCTCACCTGGAGCGCCGAAGAGCATGTCGTTTGGAAGACCGACATCCCCGGGCTGGGATGGTCTTCCCCGGCAATCGCAGGCGGCAAGATCTGGCTCACGACCGGCGTCGACGACGGCCGCTCGCTGCGGGTCCTCCGGCTCGATGCCGCCAGCGGCGCTCTGGAACAGTCGATCGAGGTCTTCGCCCCTGCCGAGCCGGGGAGCGTTCACACCAAGAACAGCCACGCCTCGCCGACGCCGGTCATCGATGGGGAGCGGGTGTTTGTCCACTTTGGTAGCCACGGCACCGCCTGCCTATCGCGGGAAGGGGAGATCCTCTGGAAGACGAAGCTCGACTACAACCACCGCCACGGGCCGGCCGGATCGCCCGTCGTGGTGGGCGATCTCCTCGTCATCGCCTGCGATGGCACCGATGTCCAGTTCGTCGTCGCCCTCGACAAGACCACGGGGAAGGAGGTGTGGCGGCAGCCGCGCGGTGAGGGACGGATGGCCTACTCCACGCCGACGCTCGCCGCGGTCGACGGCAAGCCAATCGTCGTCAGCTGTGGCGGCGAGTTTGTGATCGCCTATGCCCCGGAGAGCGGCGCAGAACGCTGGCGCTTCCGCTATCCCGGCGGCTACTCCAACGTGCCCCGCCCCGTCACCGGCTTCGGCCTGACGTTCGTGAGCTCCGGCTACGACACGCCGGTGTTTTACGCCCTTCCTCTCGACGGCACGGGGGAACTCGGTGACGACCGGGTCGCCTGGAAGACGACGAAGGGGGTGCCGCGCAACGCCTCCCCGCTCCTCGTCGGCGACGAGCTCTACATGGTGAGCGACAACGGCGTGATCTCCTGCCTCGACGCCCGCTCGGGCGCGGTCCACTGGCAGGAACGCCTCGGCGGCGACTGCACCGCCTCCCCCCTCCACGCCGACGGTCGGATCTACATCACCGACGAAAACGGCGTCACGAAGGTGATCGCCCCAGGGAAGCCCTTCCAGGAGCTGGCGACCAACGAGCTCCCGGGGCGGACGCTCGCCTCTCTGGCCACGGCCGACGGGGCGATCTTCCTCCGCACCGACAGCGCGATCTACCGGCTCGACGACTGACGCGGCCGGCATCAGCCAGCCAGCGGATGGCGGCAAAAAAAGTCGAGGATCAGCGGATTGGCGGGGAAGCCGAGGGCCGAGGTGCCAAGGTAGAACGAGTCGGGCACCCGTCCCGGCCAAGTGTGCCCCGCGCCGTCGATCGTGTAGAGCACCACCTCCGCCTCATCGGGCCTTCCCCAAGCGACCCTTTCGATCGTCATCCCGGCGTCGGCCGAGGGGATGGCGGTTCGCACGGGCTGGGGATCGAGCCGGTTGGCACGCACCCACTCCAAGAGCCCGTCGACGATGCCGCGGTGGCAGGTGCGGGTCACGCTCCGTCGCCCCACGCCCCCCTCCAGCGGCGTGAATTGATCGAGCGAGCCATGGAAGTGGAGAACGGGGACGGGGCGGGCGGGGGCAATCGTCGCCAGGGCGAGCGGGCCGGCCACCGGCGCGATCGAGGCGATCCGCTCGGAGAGTTCCGCGGCGACGCGGTAGGCCATCATCGCCCCGTTCGACATCCCGGTGGCATGGAACCGGCGCGGGTCGACCGGCAGCCGGTCGATGAGCCGATCGAGGAGTGCATCGACAAACCCGACGTCGGCGCTTGCCGATTGAAAAGCCTCGCCGCAGCAGTTGCCGCCGTTCCAGGTGAGGATTCCCTCCCGGCTGCCGGTCCCCGCCGGATAGACGACCACCGCGGCCCCCGCGGCGGCAAACTCGTCGAGCCCGGAAAACCCGCGCATCTGCTCAGGATGGCTCTGCCCTCCATGGAAGGCGAACACGACGGGCCAACCGGCGGCCGGCGCGGGAACGTCCGGCACACAGGCCACGGCCGAGCGTTGCCGCCCGCCGACTTCGACGGTGATCTCGACATCGCTCGTCAGCCCAGCGGAATCGGAAGCAGGGAGCATGGCAGCGCTCGAACGTGTGGGAAGGCCTCGCCCGCGGGCTGTCGCCGCCCGGCGGGATCTTTTTCTACACTGCCTTTCCGCCCGCAGCTTCCCCCCATCGTCGCCGCCATCGTCCCGCCACGCCGGCCGCGGCGGGCCCCGCCCTGGAGCTTCTCATGCCCTCCCCCCGGCCGATCGGCCCTCCGCCCGCCTCCCACGAGGCCCCGTCGCGGGTCGTCATCGACAGGATCGCTCCGGAGGTCGACGGGGGTCGGTTCGCGGTGAAGCGGGTCGTGGGAGAGGATCTCGTCGTCGAGGCCGACATCCTCGTCGATGGCCATGACGAGCTCGACTGCCGGCTCCGCGTCCGCCCCGGCGCGGCAGGCGCCTGGACCGACGTGCCGATGGTGTGCGTGGGGAACGACCGGTGGCGGGGAAGCGTGGCGCTCGACCGGATCGGGCGCTGGGAGTACGACGTCGTCGCCCGAATCGACGACTACGCCTCTTGGCTTCGCGACCTCGCCCGCCGCCTCGAGGCAGGGGAGCCTGTCACGGCCGAGCGCGACGTGGGGCGGGCGCTCGTCGCCGCCGTGGCAACGCAGGCCCCGGCGCCGCTCCGTGCCACGCTCGAGGCCGCCGGCCGCCATTTCAGCGCGGCCGACTGGGCGACGAAGGCGGCCGATCCCGGGCTCGTCGCAGCCCTCGCCGCAGCGGCCCGTTCGGTGGCCGAAGCCAGCGGCACCGCAGTCCACCTCGACACGCCCCGGCCGGTGTGGGTCGATCGCCGTCGGGGGGCGGTGGGGAGCTGGTATGAGGTCTTTCCCCGCTCGTGGTCGGGAGAGGCGGGCAAGCACGGCACGTTTGCCGATCTCGCCGAGCGACTCGACTACGTGCACCAGATGGGGTTTGACGTCCTCTACCTCACCCCGATCCATCCCATCGGCCGAGCCCATCGCAAGGGGCCCAACAACGCCGTCACTGCCGGCCCCGACGACATCGGCAGCCCGTGGGCGATTGGCGCCGCCGAAGGAGGCCACACCGCGATCCATCCCGCGCTCGGCGACCGCGCCGATTTTGCCCGGCTTCGCCACCGGGCCGCAGGCTTGGGGCTCGAGCTGGCCCTCGATCTCGCCATCCAGTGCGCTCCCGATCATCCGTGGGTGAGCGCGCATCCGGAGTGGTTTCGCCATCGCCCCGACGGCACGATCCGCTATGCCGAGAATCCACCGAAGAAGTATCAGGACATCGTCCCCTTCGATTTCGCCTGCCCGGCCTGGGAGGCGCTCTGGCAGGCGCTCCTCGACGTCGTCCTCTTCTGGGTGGAGGAGGGGGTGAAGATCTTCCGGGTCGACAATCCCCACACCAAACCGTTCGCGTTCTGGGAATGGCTGATCGCCGAGGTCCGTCGCCACCACCCCGATGTCCTCTTTCTCTCCGAGGCGTTCACTCGGCCGAAGACGATGTTCCGCCTCGCGAAGCTCGGCTTCACGCAGTCGTACACCTACTTCACCTGGCGGACCGGCAAAGAGGAGACGGCCGACTACCTCACGGAAGTGACGACGCCACCCCTGGCCGATTTCTTCCGCCCCGCCTTCTGGCCAAACACCCCCGACATCCTCCACGCCACGCTCCAAGAGGGGGGCCGGCCGATGTTTGAAGTCCGGCTGGCCCTCGCCGCGCTCTCGGTGGGCACCTGGGGAATCTATGGACCGGCGATGGAGCTCCTCGAAGCCGAGCCGATCAAAGCGGGGAGCGAGGAATACCTCGACTCGGAGAAATACCAGCTCCGCCACCGCGATCTCGACGCCCCCGGGAGCCTCGCCCCCTTCATCGCCCGCCTCAACCAGATCCGCCGCGACGAGCCGGCGCTCGCGCTCAATCGGCCGCCACTGGTGCAACGAATCGACGATGACCATCTCCTCGCCTGGGTCCGTCACGATACAAAAGCCGCAAGCACGATCCTCGTGATCGTGAACCTCGACCCGAATCGCTCTCGCGCCGGCCTCCTCCACCTCGACGTTGCCCGCCTCGGGCTCGATCCGGGGGAGGCGATCGTGGCCCACGATCTCCTCGAGCCGCTCGTCCATCGCTGGCCCGCGGGCCATGCTCCGCGGATCATCTGCACCCCCGACAAGCCGCTCCACGTTCTCCGCCTCACCACGGAGCCCCAGACGCATGTCCGCTGACGCCCGCGACGATCGTGCCGGGGTGCTTGCCGACCTCTCGGCCCGGATCGCCCCATGGCTCCCCAAAGCCCGCTGGTTTCCTGGCAAGGACCGCACAGCGGAGAGCGTCCGCGTCATCGATCTCTTGGAGGTGCCGGGAACGGGGGCGCTTGCCGTCGCGATCGTCGACAGCGCTGGCACGCTGCTTGTCATCCCGGTCGATCCGCTCACCGGCCGCGACGCCGCCGCGGAGCCGGCGCTGGCTGCGGCGATCGCGATGCTGGCCCTCGGCGGGGGCGCCGTGACGGGCCTCCATGGGAGCCTTGTCGGCCGGCCGGTCGAGGCTCGGCCCCCAGAAGGCGCGGCTCCGCTTCCCCGCGTGGCCTTTCCCGCCGCCGATCTCCGCGTCCGCCTGCTCGGAGGAGACGCTTCCAACACGTCGCTGCTCATCGAGGGGGCCGGCGCAGCCGACGGCGAGCTGGTGCTCAAGCTCCTCCGGCAGGCGCGGCCGGGGATCCATCCCGAGGTCGAGTTCGGCCGATTCTTCGCCTCCGCAACCGACTGGCGGGGAACGCCCGTGTTCCACGGCTGGGTCGACTATGTCCCGGTGGATCCGGCGGGGGATCGCGCGGCCGTGGCCACGCTCCACACCTTCGAGACCGGCTGCAGGAGTGCCTGGGAGGTCCTTGTCGAGTGGTTGACCGACGGCGGCCTCGACGGCCCCAACAGGGAAAGCATCCTCGACTTGGCCCGGCGACTCGGCACGGTGACGGCGCAGATGCACCGCGCCCTCGCCTCGCGCGATGATCTCCCCGACTTCGCCCCCGAGTCGGCCACGGCCGCGGGGCGGCGGGCGCTTGGCCAGCGCCTCGCCACCCACGCCCGCGACGTCCTCGGCGCTCGAGCGTTTCAAGCTTCCTCGGGGGACCCGCTCGCCCCCCGGCTCTCGCGTCTGGCAGCGAAGGCCCCGGAGATCTGCGCCGCGCTCGAAACGCTCGCCGCCGCCGGCACGACGGCCGCCGACATCCGCGTGCACGGCGATTATCACCTCGGCCAAGTGCTCGTCGATGAAAGCAGCCAGCGGGTGATGCCGATCGACTTCGAAGGGGAGCCGACGCGGCCGCTCGCCGAGCGTCGCACGAAGACGAGCGCCGCCAAGGACGTGGCCGGAATGCTGCGCTCGTTTGACTATCTCTTCGCGCCTATCAATCGGCTCCACGGCGCCGGTCCCGGCGATCCGGCCGCACTTGCTGAAGCGTTCCTCGCGGCCTACCGCCGCGGCGCCGCGGGGGCCGCTTGGTGGCCGACCGATGCCGACGAGGAGCGGCGCCTGCTTGCCGCCTTCACGCTCGACAAGGCGGTCTATGAGTTGGCCTACGAACTGGCCAACCGCCCCGACTGGGTCGAGGTGCCGCTGGGGGCGCTCGAGCGATTGACCGCAGTGTGACGAACGTGGCCCACCGGCAGCGCATCGTCACGCCATCCGCGGCGCCTTCGAGCCGTCGGGGTTCGTGGCCACCTCGCAGATCCGCAGGTGGTCGATCCAGGCGAGCATCTCACCGTCCTTGAAGAGCTTGGGGATCGTCGTTCCTGCCACGAGGTGGCCGAAGTAGAGGTCGGCTTCTCCCTGCGCCCGATCACCCACCCGGCTGACAACCCTGACCAGCGACCCGCCCGGCATCGCCTCGACGATCACGGCGTCGAAGTGGATGACGTCCCCAGGCACCACCTCGAAGTGGAAGTCGGCCCCCGCCACCTTGGCGAGCACGACCTGGAGTTTGTAATCGAGGTTGTCGGCGACGAGGATCCCGCCGGTCTGGGCCATCCCTTCGAGGATCAGGGTCGCCGGTACGACTGCCGCGCCGGGGAAATGGTCGTGGAGATGCTCTTCGGCGAGCGTGACTGCCTTGATGGAGGTGGCCCGCGTGTGTCGGACAAACTCGGTGAAGCGATCGATCCAGAACCAGCGCATCGGCGGTCAACCAGGGGACAGGCGGAGGAGGGGAGCGAAGCAGCGAAGGGAACCCAGCGGGAGGGGAAGCCTACCGGGTGGTGGCGGACGGGGCGAGGGCTTCGGGGGGATGGCGGTGGACGCTCGTCGACAGCCAGAGCGGATGGGGGGCACGATCGAAGCGGCATTCGACGAGCGACGCGGTCCAGCGCGCCGCGTCGGCTGGGAACGGGATGCCCCATCCGCCTCCGTCGGCTTCGCTTTCGATTGGGTGGGGCGTGGGCGTCCAGCGGGCAAGGCGGAAGTCGGGCCCGTCGGCGGTGGCCTGCCAGCGGACCATCTCCGCAGGGGTCTCGTCACAGGTCAGCCGGGCCGTCATCCCGGCGGGGGGGGCGTCGAACGACCACCGCAGCGCGGGGAGGGGGCAGCGTCCGGCGGCGTGGAGGACCAGCGCCGCCAGGAGGCCGGCGAGGCGATCGGCGGGGATGCCATGGCCGGCGTTGGGGGCATAGGAGATGGCGGTCAGCCCAGGGAGCCCGTCGCGGTAGAGATCGAGCGCTCCCAGCGGCCAGTAGGGATCGTTCGTTCCCAGCGCCACGATCTTCGGCTGAACGAGGACGGCCCGGTGCGACCAGGGATCGACAACGTCGATCAGTTCCCGGCCACGCTTGGTGAGGAGGATCTGTTCGATGCCCCGCGAGGTGTAGTCGTCGAGCATCTCCGACATCCGGCCGCCGAAGGTGGCCAGCTGCAGCGGGACATGGCGCTCGAGCCGGAGCATGTCGATGACGGCCGGGACGAGGCCGACGACACGGCTGTCGGCGGCGGCCGCGAGCCAGCTCGCCCACCCTCGTTTGCTCGAGCCCCCGAGGACGAATCCATCGACCCCGATGCCCGTGTCTTTAGCCACCTGACCGACGACGTCCATCGCGGCCACGACCGCTCTGGCCATTGGCAGGAGGAGCGGCCAGTCGGGTTCGCCGGAGCGGACAAACTCCATGAACGAATGAGCGATCAGATCATCCTCCATCATCCCGCCAAACATCGGCTGGAAGGGGACCTGCCGGATCATGGCCGCCGGCAGGCCGGTGGCAGCGACAAGACCGGCCAACCAGCCGATCCCTCGCGGCGGCTGTTCGAGGGGGGCATCGGCGGCCGGGAGGTCGGCGCTCGAGCCACTGCCGACCCACAGCAGCATCGGCCCGTGGCTCGCCGGCGCGGCAGGGAAGACCACGTCAAGCTCGTGGACCCACGCCACCCCGCGCCAGGTCTGGCTTTCAAGCCGGAGTGTCTTCCAGGGCACTCCCGTCTCGCAGGGGGCTCCCGTCTCGGCCACTCCCTCGCCGACCGTCACGGCGGTGGGGCTCCGCACGGCGACAAACCCGCGCAGCCATTCGAGCCCGCCCGCCGAATCCGGGGGAAAGGTGCCAGGGGGGGCGGGCGGGGTGGCTGGGGCGGACGGGGAGCGGGGCACGAGTTGATCTTCTGGGGAGCATCCAGCGGCGGACGAGAGGGCCCACGCACCGCTGTCACGATAGCAGGCTGCGGAGTCCACCGTCCGCCTCCGGAGGGGGGATGAATGACGAAATTCCCCCTGCCGTGAAGTCTCACCGCCATCGAAAAATCGAGGGCAACGTTCCCCCGACAAGACCCACGCCCCCCATCCGGTGGGACTAGAGCTCGGTGCCGGACGACGTTTTCCCCCGAAAAACGGTCCATTTGAAGATTTTTTTCCCCGCCGTGTCCGGTTTTAGCCCGATCATTCGCCTTAAATCTTTGTGGGGATTCGCCTGCCTGCGACCGCTTCCCTTGGAGACGCACCGTGAGCGAGCACCTCGGTAGGATTCGGTCGGCCCGGGTCCGATTGGTCGGTTCCGGTTCCTCGGAGCCGGCGGCGAGCCGTCGCCTCTATCGGCCGCTGATCGTTGGCGCGGCAATCCTCCACCGCACCACGGGCGGCTGGCTGCGGTCGGAGCGTGGCATTCGGCGCGGGTCGTGGCGCGTCGACGTTCTCGCCGGCCGGGCGCTTGTTCCCGATGCCCCGCGCAGGCCGCTCGACATCGAGCGGGTGGTGGCCTGGCGGCAGCAGCGCGGCGAGACCTGCCGGGTGGCGGCGGCGCTGGTCTCCTGCTGCGATGTGACAACGCTTCCCCCGCTCTCCGTCGGCAACGAGCCGGCAAGGAGCCTCCCCATCGATGCGCCGACCTCGGCGTGCCAGCCCTTCGAGAACCGTCCGCAGGTCGAGCAGGCCCCGGGGGTGGTGGAGATCTACGGTTGGGCGTTGATGTACCAACTGCCGGGGATGCTCGACACGGCCGCGATCGATCCTCACGAGGAGCTCGACGACCTTCCGGCCTACTACAGCTCGCCGCTGGAGCTTGTCGATCGGGCGGCTTTCCTGGCCGCGCGGGGGATCCCCAACCGGCCGATCGCCCTGCTCACCCGGCGGGAAGACTTCCATCCCCGTGGCGTCGGGCCGCGTCCGCTCAACCGCTTCCAGCCCGAAATCAGCTTCCGCCGGCCAGCGGATCTGCGGCGGATCTTCGCCTGACGCTGTCGCAATTCCTGAGGGCTCACTCGGCGCCGAGTTGGTCCTGGATTGCCAGCCACCGCTCCTCGGCCTCCGCGAGCTTGGCGGTGACGGCGGTGAGCTGGGTGTGGAGGCGGAGGGCCTCGGCGGGATCGATGGCAGCGAGCATCGCGGCGTTGGCCTGCTTCTTCTCCGTATCGAGCTTGGCGATCGAGCGCTCGAGATTGGAGAGTTCGCGGCGGAGGTCGCGGTCGTTCCGCGGCGTCTCCCCCTTCGCGGCCGGGGTGGTGGCAGCCTTACCGACGCGGTCGGCCGGCGGGGGCTTGCGGCTGGCCACCCGTCCGCTGTCGGCAGCCTCGGCGTCGTCGATCTCTTTGGTGACGGCGGCGAGATAGGCCGAGTAGTCGCCGATGTAGTTGACGACGCGACCGTCCTTGACCTCGATGACGTTCGTGGCCACCGTCTGCATGAACGACCGATCGTGGCTCGTGAAGATCACGGTCCCTTCATAGGCGAGGAGGGCCTGAGCGAGGGCGTCGACGGTCTCGACGTCGAGGTGGTTGCCCGGTTCGTCGAGGACGAGGATGTTGTAGGGCCCGAGGAGCAAGCCGGCCATGCAGAGCCGGGCGCGCTCACCGCCGGAGAGGACCTTCACCTTCTTCTCCACCGCCTTGCCGCGGAAGAGCATGGCGCCGGCGAGGTCGAGGATCTGCTGCTGTTTCGTGCCGATCATCGCCGCCCGCTCGAGGTAGCCGAGGACGGTGTCGGTCTCGGTGAGGCTCGTGTAGACGTGCTGGGCGTAGATCCCGACGTCGCAGCCGTGGCCCCACTTCACCTCGCCTTCGATCGGTTTGAGCGAATCGACGAGCGTTCGGAGAAACGTCGTCTTTCCCTGGCCATTGTCGCCGACGATCGCCGCCCGTGAGCCGTGGACGATCTCGACATCGATCCCTCCGGCGACGGTCCGCTCGGGGTAGCCGACGGCGAGATCGCGGCAGCGGACGGCCGGTCCTCGCCGCGGCGAGACGCGCGGGCAGCGGATGGCGGCGGTGGGGGCGTCGACGACGAGCTCCTCGACCTCGAGCTTCTCGAGTTGCTTCTCCTTCGACTTGGCCCGCGAGGCCGTCGAGGCGCGGGCCTTGTTGCGATTGATGAAGTCCTCGAGTTGGCGGCGCTTGGCGAGGACGGCGGCATTGGTTCGCTCGACGTGCTCGCGCTGCTCCTTCTCGAACTGGAGAAAGGCGTCGATCTTCCCGGGGAAGACGGTGAGCTTCCCGTGGGAGAGGTCGAGGGTCTGGTCGCAGGTGGCAGCGAGGAAGGCCCGGTCGTGGGAGACGATCAGGCAGGCTTCCTTGTAGCCGCGGAGAAAGTGCTCGAGGAGGATCTGCGTCCGCAGGTCGAGGAAGTTGGTCGGTTCGTCGAGGAGGAGGAGGGTCGGCTCGTGGAGAAGCAGCGCGGCGAGTTTGACGCGGGTCTGCCACCCGCCGGAGAGCTTGCCGACGGGGCCCTGGAGCTGGGCGGTCTTGAGTTCGAACTGGCCGGCGACTTCGCCGCACTTCCAGTCTGGCTGGCCGCTGTCGCGGATGAGGAACTCGAGTGCCGTCTCGCCGGGGAGAAACGGATCGTGCTGCCGCAGGTAGCCGAGGCGGAGCCGGGGGTGGCGAACGATGTCGCCGGAGTCGAGCTCCTCTTCGCCGAGGATGATCCGCAGGAGGGTGCTCTTGCCGGCGCCGTTGCGGCCGACAAACCCGATCTTGCCATCGTCGGTGATCGTGGCGGAGGCGTCCTCGAGGAGGGCCTGGTGGCCATACCGCTTCGTGGCGTTCTTGATGTCGAGGAGAACGGCCATCGAGGGGGCAGGGGGCTCGGTGGGGCGGGGCGGGCAGGAGGGCGGCGAGGCGAGACGGACAGGCAGTGAGCGTGAGGCGGTGGGCAGGAGGAGCAGAGACTGGCAGGCCCGCCCGGGGGCGGGGGATCGGCAGGCCCGCCCGGGGGCGGGGGATCGGCAGGCCCGAGACGCCGGCTTTCAGGCCGGCCTCGATCCCTCCCGGCCGTGTGGCGACCGGGGCATTCTCAAAAGCGGAGGGCATGGGATTCGAACCCACAACCGGTTTCCCGGCACCACATTTCCAGTGTGGCCGCTAACCATTCGCTTACCCTCCAAACAGGCTTTTTTCGGGCTGTGTGCCCCGGAGTGTGCCCCGGGCATTGTTTCCCGGGAGACTCGCGGCACGGCCCCGAAAGCCGGTTGGTAGGGCGAGTATACCCGCAGGTGTGGCCGCTTTGAATGGGGCTGTTGGGAGCCCGCGGGAGACGATGGGGCCGGGGGCACACAGCCGGCCGGCGGGGCACACAGCCCGGCCTACCGTCTGGCTTCAAAGGCCTTTCCGGCCGTCTTGCGGTCCTTTTCCGTCTTTCGCCACTCCCAGGGGGCGATCGGGCGGGCGTCAGCCCACAGCCAAACTCCTAACAGCCCTGGCGGTGCCCTGGGCCTGGGCCAGCCCCGGCGATCTGCTTGGCGTTGCCATCCACGCGGGGCGTACTGATTGGAGCGCTGGTCAGCTGGGATTGCCCGGATCACTCGGCGGGGAGAAACCCGTTTTCATAAAGTGATAGATCATGAAGGCCGGAGTAACCACGGACGATATCAGCAATATCCATGCAATCGGAAGAAACATCCAATTTCGAGTGTCGGTGTTATAAATAGTGGTCCATGACAAATAGCCCATCATCCCGAAGAAACAGGTTCTCAACAACACATCCACGACTTTCCGTAACCAGAATAAGTGACTTCGATTCATGTCCAATCACTCCATGAAGTCCTTGGCCTCATTGATTCACACTCCCACCTATGCAGAGATATTCGAGCAGAGCGAGGCCGTCGGTTCGTGCTGGCCATGACGACGGCGTCGATCGCCGCTGGAGTCTTTTCGTACCAGTCGACTCACTCCCATCGCAAGGATGGACATCGCCACGATTCGTCGTTGACCGTTGGCAACCGTAGGAACGATCAACGCGTTAGAACCCAATCCATACGACACCCGCTCAGCGAAAATAGATGAGTGTGCCCATCGCGATCGCGAGGGCCGCGGCGCCAAATCCACCGAAAACTATTTGCCGGCGTTGCACCGGCGTAGCCGTTCGATACTTACCGACGATGAAGAAACACGACAAAAGCGACACGACGACGAAGAGGGCCGTGAGAGCGTATCCCATATGTACATCCCCGGAGCCTGAGGTGTTGAGGGCCAGATATCCCGCTCGGTGAGCCACGTCTCGTGACCCCATGGACCGAGCCCGATCAAACTGTGACGCGAGTGACGACATCGGAACAACGGCCTCACTCGAAATGGATCGGTGATCGAGATCCTTTACGGCCTGGACTCTACCACGTGTTTCGCAAGGACAGTTCATGACGGGCGGATCAAGCGACCTTCCCGAGCCTCTCGAGAAAGTCGGATGAGCCGATTCCAACCTCCGCATCTGCTCTCGCTTTCGCCGTTCCCTGCGAGGAGCCGGCCGCGACTGTTCCCATCACACAGCAGTCGAAGAGGTGATTCTCGCGGCCGGGGAAGAGCTTCCACTCGTCAACGGTCTGCCCGCGGGCGGTGACGGCGATCGGCTGCTCGCTGGTCAGGTGGTCGAGGAGCATGTGATGGTCGCCTCCGTGGTAGGTCATGCCGCCGGGATCGCCGACCGTGGTATTCAGCCGGGCGGCCAGGAAGGATTTCCAGTGGTTGGCGTCGAACAGCAGCCCGCGTTGGCCGCTGACGTGCCGATCTGGTCGAAGGCGATCAGGTGGAGCGGTTGGCCGGCGAGGGCGAGCGGGTCGGCTTGCCGGAGGAGCGCTTCCGCGTCGGCCAGGGTTCAGAACAAGCTCGTGACGCACGGCTTCCAGCTGTCGAGGGGTCGGCCGTCGCGGGCCTTGCCGGGCTTCTTTTGCACATACTCCGCGCCCAGCATGGCCGTTCGCTGCCATTCCTCGTCTCTGATCGCCTTCTTTCGGCTCTCGATCGTGCCCATGTCGTCCGAAAGGAAATCGGCGATCAACGGCGTTGCCGTCGGCTTCGCATCGGGGACGCGAAACGCCTGCTCGCAGTTGGGGCATTTCACTTGACGGCCAGCGAGGCGGATCGGAACCGACAGGACCTTGCCGCAGCCGTCGCACTTCAGCCGCCAGGCCGGCTCATTGCCGCTCATCGTCGGATCTCCACAAGCATGGGGATGGTTAGAAGCGATCGGTTCAACGAGCGCGTGGGGGAGCCGTCGGCAATCGGTTCTCGGCCCGATTCGCGGTGCGCCGCGGGCAACGGCGGGCTCGCGCCATCGCTTTCCCAGGCCGACCCGCCCGGAGAAAAGCGGGCCGAAACGGAGACGGGGCCGGGCGCGGCCCCGTACTTCGCCCTTGACGCCCCCGCGCTTCCGTCTTCAATTGGGGGTCGGGGGATTCATCATACGGTTCATTTGGTCACCTTTCGGAGACGCGTCATTCCCATGATCCGTGCAACCACCCAGCCTTTCGCCGAGCGCCGGCGCGGCTTCACGCTCGTCGAACTGCTCGTCGTCATCGCGATCATCGGCACCCTCGTCGGCCTCCTCCTGCCCGCCGTCCAATCTGCCCGCGAGGCGGCCCGCCGTTCAGCCTGCACCAACAACCTCAAGCAGCTCGGCCTGGCGATGCAGAACTACCATGACTCCATGCAGATGTATCCCCGCAACCTCCTCCAGGTCGGCGGCAACATCTGGGAATCGACCAGCGCCAGCGTCCAGATCCTCCCTTTCATGGAGCAGCAGGGCCTGTATCAGAAGTTCAAGTCGATGGCACCGCCGACCAACAACTGGGGCGGCACCTACGCGCTGATGCAAACGGCGAATGTCGGGGCGTTCCTCTGCCCCTCTTCGTCAAACAAGGCGGTCGTCACCGACTGGTCGGGCGCCGGCAGCAACTACGCCTGGAACACCGGCAGCTCGCTCGACACCGTGTGGGGTGGCACGAACTTCAACGGCATCATCGCCTACCAGAATGACCGACGGATGGCGGACGTCAGCGACGGCCTCTCTTCGACGATTCTCGGCGCTGAAATCCTCATCGGCTCAGGCTTCAGCCAGGGCTCGTCGGGAATGTTCCCCTCAGACATGTTCTATGCCGGGGACGCCGTCTTCAATTCGGCCTCCAACCGCAACATGCCCACCGCAGCCGACATCGAGACGATCGGGAAGGCCGCCAAGAACAGCCCGCAGGGGGTGAAGGGGAACAACGGCGGCATGTGGGCCTGGTACGCCGCCGGCCATTCCACCTTCACGACCTCCGCCACCCCCAACTGGCAGTATCCCACCACCGGCGGCGGCTGCTGCCCGGGTGGCGCCCACGACTGGGGCAACGGAATCATCCCGGCGCGGAGCCAGCATCCCGGCGGCGTCAACGTCGTCCTCGCCGATGCCAGCGTGCGGATGATCAACGACAGCGTCGATCTGCTGACGTTCCAGCGGCTCGGCAACCGCAAGGACGGCCAGAGCGTGGGCGACTATTGATCCCGGGCCAAGAGTCCCGGCGTGTGATCCCGGGCGGCGAGTCCTGGAGTGCGGCTCCGACGGGCCGGCCCAGGGCGTCCGCTGCAGGCGTCGCTTGTGGCGTTCCTCAACAAAACGTTGTCATCGTGAAAGAGAGCTTCTGATGCGTGTTCGATCGGGCGTGAATGCAGCATTCATGGCGTCGTTGGTCATCGGTGTGGCTGCCGGTACGGCCGGATGCAGCCAGCAGACGACCAAGCCCACGAAGATCGAGATCAAGGTCGATCCGATGGTGCAGGTGACCAACACGTTGCAGGGCTACGCCAGAGGGCAGACCCTGGGCAGCGAGGTGACCAGCTACGACTTCATGGTCTCGAGCGTCAAGGCTGTTAGCCCCGAGAAGGCCGCGACCCTGGAGAAGGGGCTGGCCGAGATCAAGAAGCCCGGGGCCGACGTGAAGGCGAAGGCCAAGGCCCTCCTTTCCGAGTTGGGACTGACGGCCGAGAGCAAGTGAACACTCCGCCCGACATCGTGAAGCCGCCGACGGTCACGCTCCTGGTGCTGTGGCTGGGGAGAATGCTTCCGATTCCGGAAGCCTGGGCCCGGGACTGGTAGGGTGGAGCCTGTTGACGGACGGAGGCTCGATTCCCAAGGAGGTGGAGATGAGGATTCTGATCGCAATCACGACGCTCGTGGTGTTGCTCGCCAGCCCGGCTCACGCCGGCCCATTCCGACGGCGGTCGACGACGACCACAATGACCACCACCAGGCCGACGACGAGCATGACGAACACAACGAGCACCGGAAGCACCGGCTCGATGGCGACCGTGCGGACAGGACACAGCGGCGGGGCCCAGGGCCACGCCGACTCGATGGCGGCATCGTGCTCGATGGTCCACGCCGCGAGCCACGGCAGCACCTACGAAGGGGTCGGCGTCGGCGGCAGTCCGGCCGCAGCGCTGGCGTCGTGTTGCAACAACGGCGGAGCGGTGCTCGAAGAAGGAACCGCCCAGGGGCGGGACGGCCGCTGGTACGCCTGTCGGCGCTACAGCCAGCGTTGATCCCGTCGCGCACGTGGAGCGACGATGAGCGACCATCCCCTGCGGCCCGCCTACGAGGCGACCGACTACCGGGTTGGCGACCGCTTCACGATCCGCTGCGGCGAGCGGTCGCCTCCCCTCGAAGCCCTCCTCGCCGAATCGGGGCATGACACCTGGGCCTTCATCACGGCCTGGAATCCCGGATCGATCGCCCTTGATACAGCCGAGAACCGCCGCCGGATGACCGATCTCGCCGGCCGCATCGCCCTCCTCGGCCTCCCCATGCTGGAAGGGGAGGGGGCGGGAACCGGGGGCGACTGGCCGCCGGAGCCGAGCCTCTTGGTGCTCGGCATCGGGGCGAGCGAGGCGGTGGAACTCGGCCGGGCGTTTGGCCAGGTGGCGATCGTCGTCGGACGACTCGGCGAGCCGGCGCGGCTCTGCTTCTGCTCGCCTCCGGCGCGGACGTCAGACGAGACCTGAGCGAGTCGAGGCTCGAGGCCCGGGCGGATTGCGGTGGCGGCAGGAGGTCGGTTTCGTTACCGTCCCCCGCGCCGAAGCCTGAGCCCCAAGCCACCTTCCGAGGACGAATCGATGATGCGGACGCTCCTCGATTGGCTCCTTTCAGGCCGTTTCCATCGAGGACCATCTCCATGGCTTCCATCGACATGCTTCTCGCCGTGATGGCGGCCCTCGTCGCCGCCTGCTTCGCCGGCTACTCGCTGACCGACAACGCGAGCCCGACGTCCGTCGACCAAAACTGACCCCGGCAGCCGACGCCCCCGCTGCAGCGGCAACGGCGACGGCGTTCATGATTCCCTCGCGACGGCCGCTTCTGGGGATCGCCGCGCTCTCAAGGTAGTCCTTCCGCGGATGGCTGAGCAGCGAGGAGTTGCCGGAGCCTGGCCATCGCAGCCCTGCCGATGACGAGCGTTTCGGAAGAGTCGGCAAACTGCAACATCGCACCGTTGCCCTGGAGCCGGCCGACCGAGCGGAGCGCTTCGAGATTGATGACCAGCGACCGGCCGATGCGGGCGAATCGCCGCGACGGAAGCTCCTCGCCGAAATCCCCGAGGAGGCGCTTCACGAGCAGCGGGCCCGCGCCTGCCCGATGGATCAGAGAATAGTTTTGTCGGGCCTCGATCCACAGGACGTCATCGGTGGGAAGGAGCACCGTGCCCGACGGAGTGCTGACGGTGATCCTGTCCTTCTCGTCCGACAGGGAGGGCAGCGGCGCAGACGGGCGCAGGGAGAGACGCAGCCGGTCGACTGTCTTGGCGAGCCGGGCGGACGTCACCGGCTTGAGGAGGTAATCGAAGGCGCCGGCGTCGAAGGCCTCGAGGGCCCGGTCGTCGTGGGCGGTGACGAGGACGATGCGAATACTTGAGTCAACGGAGGCGAAGAGCGTCATGCCGCACTGCCGCGGCATGGAGATGTCGAGAAAGACGACTTCCGGCCGGATCGATTCCATGAGCGTCAAGGCCTCTGCGACGCTCGTGGCGGTTCCCACCACCGCGATTCCCGGTTGCGACGACAGCACCTCGCCGAGCCAGCGGATGGCCGATTCCTCGTCGTCGACCAGGATCGCCCGAATCATCGCAGGCTCCCATGAGCCCCGATACGGCTCCGCTTCGGCCCGACACGTGTCCGGGCCAGTGGCAGCCTCAAACTGGCGCGCACGCCGTCGACAGCCGGCCCGCTCTCGAGGGAAGCCTCTTGGAAATCGAGGAGATTGAGACGCCTGCGCAGGCTCGCAAGCCCCGTCCCATGGCGACCGTCCGCCCCCGGTTCGATCCACGTACCGCTGTTGTCGACCGTGACGACAAGCGTGCTCCCTTCCATCCGACAGTCAACGACGATCCGCAGCGGGGCGGGGCTCGTGATAGCGCCGTGCTTGAGGGCATTGTCGAGGAGTGGCTCGATGATCACCGGAGGCACGAGCACCTCCCGCGCCTCTGCGGTGCACTCGATCCGGCAATCGAGTGTCTTGCCAAACCGGGCCCGCTGCACGGCGAGGTAGTGCTCGAGCGCGTCGATCTCCCGGGAGAGCGGCTCGAGCGTCCCCTGGCGACTGAGACAAAAGCGGAGATGTTCGGAGAGGCCGATCGT
>Ga0114959_10000853_pt1 | contig 28370 bp, 20 predicted proteins | sample C_130625_EF_Meta_FD_87317 | JGI IMG/M metagenome (GOLD analysis project Ga0114959, IMG submission 87317) | Freshwater microbial communities from Lake Croche, Canada to study carbon cycling - C_130625_EF_MetaG | ecosystem: Environmental > Aquatic > Freshwater > Lake | place: Lake Croche, Canada... | reverse complement strand
TGAGCCGTTCGCCCACCACGCTCCCCATGCTGCCCATGATGAAGGAGGAGTCAGTCACGCCGCAGGCCACCCGCCGGGCCCGGATCATGCCCGTGCCGGTGAGGGCCGCGTCTTTGAGGCCCGTCCGCTTCTGCTCCGCGACGATCCGCTCCGCGTAGGGCTTCTTGTCGCGAAACCCGAGCGGATCGGCGGGCTTGAGGTCGGCATCCCACTCCTCGAAGGTGCCCGCGTCGAGCAGCTGCTCGATCCGCTTCGCCGCCGACACATACCAGTGAAACCCGCACTGCGGGCAGACGTTGAGGAGGTCTTCGGCCTCCTTGCGGTAGATCGTGGCGCCGCAGCCGTCGCACTTGAGCCACAGCCCCTCGGGCACGCCCCGCTTGGGCCGCGGCCCGCGTGTCGTGGGCTCGCCGGCCGCCGGCTTCGCCGGCGCGCCCGGCAACGCCGTCGGCACGGGGGAGTCGGTGGCGGTCGCTGGCGCCTTGCGGGTGCGTTCCATGCTGATGACCGAAGCGGCGAGGGCGTAATGAAGGATTGCCGGGGCGAGGCCGGCGGGAGCGGCACCCGTCCGGTGCAAGATGCCAGAGTTTATCGCGGCGACGGCCGGCGGTGCTGCGCCGCTTTCAGCGGGAAACGAACGGCTGCGACGGAGCCGACTCCATCCGACTGGCGGGGGCGATCGCGACCCCCGGCCGCGGCGGCTGCCACTGCGCGGCCACCGGAAGCACGTCTACCAGATCCGCGGCGGCGTCGAACCGCCACAGGTCGCCCATCGAACGTCCCGACACGAGCCACGTCACGATTGCGTCGAGCGGCCGCGGCACCACCACCGCGACCGTGCCCCCGGGATGACGCTTGAAGATCTTCTCGATCGCAGTTTCGACCCGCTCGCAGGCTTCCTCGAGCAGTTCACCCTCTGGCGGCGCCACCGACCACGGATTGTCTTGCCACTGCCGGTGCAGCCGGGGCTGCGTGTCGTGAATCTCCTCTACGAGCCGGCCCTGCCAGAGCCCCATGTCCACGTTGCCGAGATTCGGCAGATGCTTCGGCTTCATGCGGCACGCACTGCCGATGATCCGCGCCGTCTCCTCCGCCGTCTCGTCGGCCGAGGCGTAGATCGCCGTCGGCGGATCGGCCGCGAGCCGCTGGCCGGCCCGTGTCGCCGCCGCCACACCCTCCATGGAGAGCGGCATGTCGAGCGTGCCGCGAATGCGTTCCTGAAGGTCGTAGTCGGTTGCACCGGCTCGGATCACGATCAGATGGTCAGGCACGGAAGGAGATGTCTCCAGGAGGAACGATCAGGCCGCAGCGCGGGCCAGGGCCTCGAGATCCGCGATCGCGCGCCCGTAGTCGGACGCACGCATCACGGCACTTCCCGCCACGATCAGTTCGGCGCCGGCGGCAGCCACCGGGCCGATCGTGTCGGATGCGATCCCACCGTCGAGGCCAAGACGGAAGGACGCATTGAGCCGGCTGCGGGCGGCCGCAAGCCAGGCAAGTTTGTCGAGGGCGGAGGGAATGAACTTCTGGCCGCCGTATCCGGGTTCCACTCCCATCACGAGCACGCCGTCGCATGACCCGAGCCAGGGCTCCAGGGCCTCCACCGGTGTGTTCGGGCTGATCGCCAGATGGGCCCGGCTGCCGAGCGACGCGATCGTCGCGAGCGTGGCCCGTGGGTCGGCCAGAGCTTCGATGTGAACCGTGATAATGTCGGAGCCGAGCTTCGCGTACGTCTCGATCGACGCCTCGGGCTCCTCGATCATGAGGTGCGTCTCGATCGGCACCTTTGCCGCGCGTCGTACCGCCTCCACCACGACGGGCCCGTACGTGAGTTGCGGGACGAACCGGCCGTCCATGACGTCGAGATGCAGGGCCTTCGCCCCGGCCGCCTCGAGCCGCTCTACTTCGCGGGCCAGATGCCCGTAATCACAAAGCAGCAATGCGGGCAGCACGACGGGACCATGGGCGTCGAGAGTCGCCGAGAGTCGATCGGTGGCCTGGCCAGCCTGGTGAGACACGGTCGCGTGATACGGGGGGCGGCGAGCCTCCGGTGGCCCGCAACGCTGCCCTCGATCCTACCAAGTGACCGGTTCCCGAAAGCCTAACGGCGTAAGCCGTGGAGCCGTTCCCAAGGCCGCCCCGCGTTCTAACTTCCTACCCCTGATAGACTTGCAGCAAAGGGGAATCGCCATGGCCGCCAGATCCACGCCTCCCGCAGTCGATGGGGTCGATGGGCCCGGATCGCTCCTTCCCAGCCGGCTCACGCCCGCCGATCGCGATCGGATCGAGGCCCGCGTGCAGGCGATCGGCCGCGACTTGCTCGCGGACGCCCTCGCCGCACGGCCCTCGGTGATCTCGCCCGACTACTGGGCCGAGCAGGCCGGCGAGTGGGCCACCGCGGATGACGACCTCAAGGTCCGCCTCTTCCGGCTTGTCGATTGCATGCCGATGCTCGACGACCCGGCCGCCGTCGATCGCCACCTCCGCGAATACATCGACGACGCCACCATCGACCGCCTGCCTTCCGCGATCGGCCTGGCGCTCAAGGCTGCTCGCACCGGCATCCTCTCGCCGCTCGCCGCTCGCGCGGTGCGGGCTGCGATGCTCGCGCAGGCCCGCCGCTTCATCGCCGGCACCAATCCCGCCGAGGCGGCGAAGGCCGCCCTCGCCGAACGCCGCCGCCATCGCGGCTTCACGCTCGACCTCCTCGGTGAGACGGTCACCAGCGAAGCCGAGGCCGACGCCTATGCCGCCGCCTACACGCGGCTGCTCACCGAACTTCCGCCGCAGGCCGCCCACTGGCCGCACGACCCGCTCGTCGACGACGGTCCCACCGCCAACGGCCAGCCGCAGGAACTGCCGCGGGTGAACGTGTCGCTCAAGCTTTCCGCCCTCGACAGCCGCTTCGATGCCATCGACCCCGTGGGGACGTCCGACCGTGTCCTCTCGCGATTGCGACCGCTCTGGAAGCTTGCTCGTGACTCGGGTGCTCAAGTCCACGTCGACATGGAGAGCCATGCGGCCAAGGAACTCACGCTCGAGATCTTCAAGCGGATCGCCATGGAAGACGAGTTTCGCGACTGGCCGCACTGCGGCATCGTGGTGCAGTGCTACCTCCACGAGTCGCCCCGCGATCTCGCGGTGCTCGCCGCCTGGGCGAAGAACCGCGGCGCGCCGGTGTGGGTCCGCCTCGTGAAGGGTGCCTACTGGGATTACGAGACGATCCACGCCGAGGCGGCCGGCTGGCCGATCCCCGTCTGGCATGAGAAGTGGCAGACCGACGCCTGCTACGAGGCCGCCACCACGTTCGTGATGGAACACGCCGACGCCCTCCGCCCGGCACTCGGTAGCCACAACCTCCGCTCGATCGCCCACGGCATGGCCGTGGCCGAACACCTCGGCCTCGATCGCCGGGCCGTGGAGATGCAGATGCTCTATGGCATGGGCGACGCCGAGAAGGAAGCGGTCACCAAGGCCGGCTGGCGGATGCGGGTCTACATGCCCTATGGCGAACTCGTGCCCGGGATGGCCTACCTCGTCCGCCGCCTGCTCGAAAACTCGTCGAACGATTCGTTCCTCCGCGCGGGCTTCATCAAGCACGTGCCCGCGGAGACACTCCTCGCGCCACCGCGGCCGCCTGCCGGTGGACGCCACGCGAAGTCGCGTGCGGCGGAGGCGTCGCACGAACCACCCGCCTTCGACAACGAGCCGCTCGCCGACTTCTCCATCGAGGCCAACCGGCAGGCCATGGCGCATGCGGTCGATCGTCTCGCCGCGTCGTTCGTGACAGGGCCGGCGCGGGTGCCGGTCGTGATCGATGGCGGTGAGGTTGCGACGACTGATCGGCTCGTTCGTGAAAATCCTTCCGACCGCCGCCAGGCGGTGGCCGAGGTGTCGCTCGCGGGAGTCGCCGACGCCGAGCGGGCCGTCGCGGTGGCCCACGCCGCGCTTCCCGCGTGGCGGGCGATCGATGTTCGCCGACGCGCCGACGTCCTTCATGCCGCCGCCTCGATCATGCGGGCACGGCGATATGAACTCGCGGCCACGATGGTGCTCGAAGTCGGAAAACCGTGGCGGGAGGCCGACGCCGACGTCGCCGAGGCGATCGACTTCTGCGACTACTACGCCCGTCAGGCAGTCGACCTCTTCGCGGCCCGCCACGTGAATGTGCCGGGCGAGGAGAACGTCACGGCGTTTCTACCGCGGGGCGTGGTGGTCGTCATCGCACCCTGGAACTTTCCGCTCGCGATCCTCGCTGGCATGACGACGGCGGCGCTTGTCACCGGGAATACGGTGGTGATGAAGCCGGCCGAGCAGTCGTCGCTGATCGCGAAAAAGCTCCATGACATCCTTGTCGAAGGGGGCACGCCTCCGGCCGCGCTCGCGTTTCTGCCCGGCCGCGGCGAGGTGATCGGCCCCGCGCTCGTGGCCCATCCCAACACCGCCCTCATCGCCTTCACAGGCTCCCGCGACGTCGGCCTCGCGATCAACCGGCTCGCCGCCGAGTCGTCGGCCGCCGGCGACGCGCGGCTCGTGAAGCGGGTGATTGCCGAGATGGGAGGGAAGAACGCGATCGTCGTGGACGACGACGCCGACCTCGACGAGGCGGTGGTGGCAGTCGCTCAGAGTGCCTTCGGCTTCCAGGGTCAGAAGTGCTCCGCCTGCTCGCGGGTGATCGTGCTCGACCACGTGCACGATGCCTTCGTGGCCCGGCTTGCCGGCGCCGTGCAAAGCCTGCACGTCGGCCCCGCCGCCGATCCCGGCAGCCGCCTCGGGCCCCTTGTAGACGAAGAGGCCCGCGACCGCGTGCGTCGATTCATCGAAATCGGCCGCCGCACCGCGCGGGAGGTCGTGGCGGTGGATGTCGGCGACCTCGCCGACCGTGGCTGGTTCGTCGGCCCGCACGTCTTCGCCGACGTCGATCCCGACGGGCCGCTTGGCCAGGACGAGATCTTCGGGCCGGTGCTCGCCATCGTGAAAGCCCGCGACTTCGACCACGCCCTCGAACTGGCCAATGGCTCGCGCTACGCCCTCACCGCCGGCATCTTCTCCCGCAGCCCAGCCCGGCTGGCCAAAGCCCGCGAAACCCTCGAGGCGGGCAACATCTATTGCAACCGCGGCATCACCGGCGCGCTCGTGCATCGCCAGCCCTTCGGCGGCTACCGGATGTCCGGGATCGGCAGCAAAACGGGCGGCCCCGACTATCTCCTCCAGTTCGTGGTGCCGCGGACGGTGACAGAAAACACCATGCGGCGGGGGTTCGCTCCAGTGCAACCCGCGGGCGACGGGCGGAAAAGCTGAAAACCAACGGGTTTTCCGGGGGCTGGCGGCCGCTCACGAAACCCTGACAATCGGCGTCTAGACCCAAGCCGTCGAAAACCGTTTTCATCCCCGGCGAGTCGTTCGCGCCGACCCGCTCGTCCCACCCCGGAGTCGGTTGCATGATTCTCTTCGGCAGTCTGTATCGCCGGTTGCTCCTGGTTGCCCGGATGGTTGCCCTGATGGTTGCTGCGGCCTCATCCGTGGCCGCGACCAGCCGCGCACAAGACGTCGATCCGGCTTTGAAGCCCTATCACAAGGTGGCCGGCGAGGTGGCCGGGTCGCTCAAGTGCGTCGGCTCCGACACGATGAACAACCTCGTCGCTCTCTGGGCCGAGGGCTTCAAGAAGGTCTACCCGAGCGTCCGCGAGGGGATCGAGGGAAAGGGCTCGGCCTCGGCACCGCCGGCGCTCGTCGAAGGCACCTGCTCCTTCGGCCCGATGAGCCGCGACTGGAAGCCCTCGGAGATCGACTCCTTCAAGGCCAAGCACGGCTATCCCCCCACGGTGGTGCCCGTGGCGATCGACATGCTGGCGGTGTTCGTGCACCGCGACAACCCGCTCAAGTCGCTCACGCTTCAGCAGGTCGACGCGATCTTCTCGAAGAACCGCACGGGCGGCGCCACGGGCGACATCCGCACCTGGGGCGACCTCGGGCTCGAGGGGGAATGGAAGGACAAGCCGATCAGTCTCTACGGCCGCAATGCCTCCAGCGGCACCTACGGCTACTTCAAGGAGTTCGCCCTCTTCAAGGGCGACTTCAAGTCGACGGTGAAGGAGCAGCCTGGCAGTTCGGCCGTGGTGCAGGCGATCGCCAGCGACAAGTATGCGATCGGTTACAGCGGCATCGGCTACAAGACCGCCGATGTCCGGGCGCTGCCGCTTGCCCCGCAGCCTGATTCCGCCGCAGTCGAGCCCGTCGCCGTCAACGCCTACTCCGGCGACTACCCGCTCGCCCGGTTCCTCTACCTCTCAGTCAACCGCAAGCCCGGCACGACGCTCGACCCGCTCCGCCGCGAGTTCCTCCGCTACGTCCTCAGCGCCTCGGGGCAAGGTGACGTGAAGAAGGACGGCTACCTTCCACTCCCCGCGACGGTGGTCCAGCAGTCCGTGAAGGACGCCGGGATCGAGTGATCTCGTCGCCCGGCGGCTGCCGCCGGGTCCCCACGCCGCCCCCGGTCAGATCGCATGCAGCCCAAGCCCTCCTTCACCGGTCGCTCGCGGCGGCGCACGACCCATGCATGGGTGAGGGGCTCCGACACGATCGCGCGGGTGGTGATCACGCTCGGCGGCATCGGCACGATCGTCGCCGTGCTCGCCGTGGGCGTGTTCCTGCTGGCCGTCGCGGCGCCGCTCTTCACTTCCGCCACGGCCGCGCTTGACAGAATCGCACCGCTGCCCGACGTCAGTGCGTCGTTCGTGGGAACCGACGAGTCGGGGTCGGTGGCCTGGTTGCTCGACGGCGAGGGCGACGGTCACGGCCGGATCGCCGTCGTCGGGCTGGCCGACGGCGCCACGCTCCTGGAGCGGACGCCGGCAGAGACGGGCCTCGCGGGGGCGACGGCCGTCCGCGTGCCGGCTGGCGGCATGCTCGCCGCCGTCGGCTTTGCAGACGGCACGTTCAAGATCGGGCGGATCGGGCTCGATGCCGCCTATCAGCCTGCTGAGGAACTGGGACGCGAGTCCCTGCCCGCCCGCGTGGGCGATGCGCTGAGGGTCGACAGCGCCGTCGTCATCCGCCTGCCAGGCGATCGGTTCTCGCGGGTCTCGCTGGTCGCCGAACTCGGCGACCCACCGGCGCAGCCGCTCGCTGCTCCGGTGGTCGATGTCGACGTCGTCCAACTTGCGGGCGGCCCGCTCGTGGCCGCCGTGGACGAGGCGGGGCGAGTTCGCGTCGAGACGATCACCTCGAAGCGAAACATGATGACCGGAAAGATGACGACCACGCCGCGTGGCACGTCGATCGAGCCCACCGACGGCTTCGCGACGAGGTTCATTCGCGTGTCGACGCTCGGTGACCAGCTCTTCCTGATCGCCGCCGACGGCGCCGCCCGCCGCTACCTGATCCGGAATCTCGACGCACCGGTGGAGATGGAGCGGTTTTCCGTGGCCCCCGCCGGCACGAGCGTCACTGCCGTCGAGCGGCTCTTCGGAGGCGTCGCGCTCGCCGTGGGTGATGCCACCGGTCACGTGCGGGTGTTTTTCTCGACCCGTGGCGACGCCGCCGCCGATGTCGCGGCATCCGGGGCCGAAGACGGCCTGAGGATGGCCGAGGCCCGCGACATCGAACCGCCGTCGGGACCGCCAGCCGCCGTGGTGGCGATCGCGGCATCCCCGCGCTCGCGGCTCTTCGCCGTTTCCGACGCCACTGGTGCCGTGCGGTTGCTGCAGTCCACCACCGGCCGCAGAGTCGTGGAGGTACCCGCGGCGAAGGCGGCCGCCGATACCGCGCCCGCCCTGATCGCCGACCATCTCTGCATCGCGTCGGGTGAAAACAGGCTCGTCGCCGCGGGCCGCGGCAGTCTGACCGCCTGGTCGATCGATCCCGGCTATCACGAGGTCTCGCCCGCGTCGCTCCTCATGCCGGTGTGGTACGAAAACTACGCCGCCGCATCGCACGCCTGGGAGACGACCGGCCATGAGGCATTCGAGTCGAAGTTTGGCCTCGTGCCGCTGATCTTCGGCACGATCAAGGCCACGCTCTATTCCATGCTCTTCGCCACGCCCGTCGCGATCCTCGCCGCGATCTACGCCAGCCAGTTCATGCACCCGCGGTGGAAGTCGCGGATCAAGCCGACGATCGAAATGATGGCGAGCCTGCCGAGCGTGGTGCTCGGGTTCATGGCGGGGCTCGTGTTCTCGCCCGTGATCGAACGCGGCCTGATGCCGCTGATCACCGGATTCTTCGTGATGCCGGTCGCGATCCTGTTGGCCGCCCACCTCTGGCAGTTGATTCCCTCGGGCTGGCGAACGCGGCATCCGGGCTGGCGGCTCGTGGCCATCGCCGGCGGCGCAGTGCCGGCGGGCATCTGGCTGTCGAGGGCCACTGCACCCGTGGTCGAGCGGCTGCTCTTCGGCGGAGACGTGGCAGGCTGGCTCGATGGCCGGGGGGGAAGCGGGTTTGGCGGCTGGGTCGTCGCAAGCCTGCCGCTGGCGGCGCTCGCCGCGCTCGCCGTTGTGGGCCGAGTCGTAAACCCCTGGCTGCGGAGGGCCACGGCCGGATGGTCGCAGCGGCGGTCGGCGCTGGCGGCGCTCGCGTCGTTCCTCATCGGCGTGGCCGCGACGCTCGCGATGGCGGTGGCCGTGGCCGTGCTCCTCGACTCGCTCCGGCTCGACACGCGGGGGGGCATCTTCGGCACCTACGTGCAGCGAAACGCCCTCGTGGTCGCGGTGGGCATGAGCTTCGCCATCATCCCGTTGATCTTCACGCTCGCCGACGACGCGCTGTCGAGCGTTCCCGATCACCTCCGCAGCGCCTCACTCGGCGCCGGGGCCACGCCCTGGCAGACGGCGGTCCGCGTGATCGTGCCCGCCGCGGCGAGCGGGCTCTTCTCGGCCGTGATGATCGGCCTCGGCCGCGCGGTGGGCGAGACGATGATCGTGCTGATGGCTGCGGGCAACACGCCGCTGGTGAGTTGGAACCTCTTCAACGGCTTTCAGACGCTCTCGGCTGCGATCGCCACGGAACTTCCCGAGGCGGCCCGCGGCACGGCCCACTACCGCGTGCTCTTTCTGGCGGCCCTGACCCTCTTCGCGATCACGTTCGTGGTCAACTCGGTGGCCGAGGTGGTGCGGCAGCGATTCCGGAGGAGGGCGTATGAGCTCTGACCGGCCGGCACGCCGCATCCGCTCGGGCCATGCCATGCTCACCGCCCACGGCGAGCCGTGGGTCTGGCTCACCGCCGCGTCGCTGGCGATCGCGATCGCGATGATCGTCGGGCTGCTCGCCTTCATCGCCGTCCGTGGCCTCGCCACGTTCTGGCCTGTGCCGATGGAGCGATTCACACTCGCCGATGGCCGGGCGTTGCTCGGCGAGGTGACCGAACGCGAGGCCGCCGTGACCGCCACGCAGCAGGCGGTGGGCCACCCCGCGCGGCGACTCGTGCGGACCGGCGACTTCGACGGCACTGGCAACCACTACGAGTGGATCGACGACACCGCGATCACCGCGATCGCCCAGCCGGAGTGGGCGACGGTGGTCGAGCGGGCGGAGGCCGGCAGGCTTCACGGCGTGCCGAAGCGACTGCTCCACGGCGAAGAGGTCGTGGCCGAGGGTCCGGAGGGCGTCTGGGCCGCATACCGGCAGGAGCATCCCAATGCCCGGTCGCGTGCCCTTCGCGCCCAGCGGATCGACAAGCACGACCGGGGCGAACTCCAGCGGCGGCTCCGGGCGGCGCGGCTCGCCGTCGTGCAGGCGGGCATCGACCACGGAGCGACGGGTACGGAGACCGCTGCCGCCGAAGCTCGCGAGAAGTCTCTCGCTGAAACGATTGGCGGGCTCGAGCAATCGCTCGACGAAGAAACAGCCCGGCTTCGCGGGGCCAACGCCGGCTGGGTCGTCGAGTTCGAAACTCCGTCGGGAGGCGTCGCGGCCGTGCCACTCGATGGCATCGTCCGCGCCTGGCAGCCCAATCGGCTCTCGCTTGGCGAGAGCCTGGGTCTCTATTTCTCCCGCTGGGGTGAGTTTCTGGCCGATGACCCGCGCGAGGCCAACAGCGCCGGCGGTGTGTTTCCCGCCATCTGGGGCACGGTGACGATGACGCTGATCATGGCGTTGTTCGTGGCGCCCTTCGGTGTGCTCGCCGCGCTCTACCTCCGCGAGTATGCCGGCCGCGGGCCGATCACCACCGCCGTTCGCGTGGCGATCAACAACCTCGCCGGCGTGCCGAGCATCGTCTACGGCGCCTTCGGCCTCGGCTTCTTCTGCTACGTGCTCGGTGCCGGCATCGACGACCTGTTCTTCAAGGCGAGTCTCGTGGCCGACGGCCAGCCGACATTCGGCACCGGCGGCCTGCTCTGGGCCTCGTTGACACTCGCTCTGCTCACGCTCCCGGTGGTGATCGTGGCCACCGAGGAGGCGCTCTCCGCCGTGCCCAACTCCATGCGGGAGGGTTCGTATGCCTGTGGCGCCGGCAAGTGGCAGACCATTCGCAGGATCGTGCTTCCCCGAGCCCTGCCCGGGATCATGACGGGCCTGATCCTGGCGATGGCCCGCGGAGCCGGCGAGGTGGCACCCTTGATGCTCGTGGGCGTGAAGAAGCTCGCCCTCGAACTCCCGGTGGATGGCACGTTTCCGTTCATTCATCCCGAGCGCGAGTTCATGCATCTCGCGTATCTGATCTACGACGTCGGATTCCAGAGCCCCAACAGTCAGGCGGCCCGGCCGATGGTGTTCACGATCACGTTCCTGCTGGTGGCCATCATCGCCCTGCTCAATGTGGCCGCGATCTGGCTGCGGTCGCGGCTGCGGCGGCGGTTCGTCGCGCAGCAGTTCTGAGAACCGTGGTGTACGATTTCCTCGTTCCGCCCCGCCGGGGCATCACCGGAGCCGAGCCCGCCATGCCCACCGTCGACGAACCGCCTCGGGAAGCTGGGGCGCCGCGGGCCGGCGAGCCGCCCCAGGATCGCCTCGCCGCCGTGGCCGCAGGCCGCGAAGTCGAGGCGGAAGTGCACGACAGCGTGCTCGCGGAGCCGCCGGTCCTGGAGGTCGACCGGTTCAACCTCTGGTATGGCACCAAGCAGGCGCTTCATCGGATCACGATGCCGGTCCCGCTCAACAAGGTGACGGCCCTGGTCGGCCCGAGCGGCTGCGGCAAATCGACCCTCCTGCGGAGCGTGAACCGGCTCAACGACCTCGTGCAGAGCGTGCGAATCACCGGCGACATGCGGATCAACGGCGACTCGATCTACGATCCCCGGATGGACGTGATCGAGCTGCGGAAGCGGATGGGCATGGTGTTCCAGAAGCCGAATCCCTTCCCGATGAGCATCTACGAAAACGTCGTCTATTCCCTGCGGATCGACGGCGAGACAAACCGGGCCGTGCTCGATGAAGTCTGCGAGCGAAGCCTGCGGGGCGCGGCCCTCTGGGATGAGGTCAAGGATCGGCTCCCAGAGAGCGCCCTGGGCATGTCGGGCGGCCAGCAGCAGCGGCTCTGCATCGCCCGAGCGATCGCTGCCGAACCGGAGGTGCTGCTGCTCGATGAGCCCTGTTCGGCGCTCGACCCGATCGCCACGGGCAAGATCGAGGACCTGATCCAGGAACTCCGGGGCCAGTATTCGGTGCTGATGGTCACCCACAACATGCAGCAGGCGAGCCGCTCGAGCGACTACACCGCCTTCATGTATCTCGGTCGGCTCATCGAATACGGGGCCACGACCGACATCTTCACCAAGCCCGTCCTTCGCGAGACGGAGGCGTATGTGACCGGCCGGTTCGGCTGATCCACGATTGCGCACCCATGACCAAGCACATCGAACGCCAGATCGAGAGCCTCAAGGAGCGGATTCTCCGCCTCGGCACCCTGGTGGAGGAGGCGATCTCGAAGTCGATCACCGCGCTGATCAACCGCGACAGGTCGCTTGCCCAGCGGGTGATCGTCAACGACTCCGACATCGACGCGATGGAAGTCGAGGTCGAGGAGGAGTGCCTCAAGATGCTCGCCCTCTACCAGCCCGTGGCGGCCGACCTGCGGTTCGTGGTGGCGGCGCTCAAAATCAACAACGACCTCGAGCGGATGGGCGACCTCGCCCGCAACATCGCCAAGCGGGTGACGCAGCTCGAAGGAGGCGATCCCTACGACCTGCCGCCGGAAATCCGCACCATGGCGACGCAGGCTCAGGAGATGGTGCGCCAGTGTCTTGACGCCGTGGTCAAGCGCGACCCCACGCTCGCCCGGCAGGTCCGCGAAGAGGACGACATCGTGGACGAGGCCCGCCAGCGGATCCAGCGACGGGTGCTCCAAGGCATCAAGGACCACCCCGAGAACGTCGAGAACCTGCTGCGGATCAACTCGGTCTCCAAGCACATCGAGCGGATCGCCGACATGGCCACCAACATCGCGGAGGACGTGGTCTACATGGTGGAGGGCGACATCGTCCGCCACCGCTCCGAGGCCTGACGGCCCCGAAGCGCAGGTTTTCAACCTGCTGCACATCCCGGCATCGTTCGGAAATCTCTGCTCCGCGGCTTTCAGCCGAGCCGAGACAAAAACCGGCTTTTTTCGACGTTCGCGCTCGCCGCGGCGGCGTGGTACCCTCTCCCAGCCGGGAAAACCGGGCTTATCTTGGGAGACGTGCCGATGGTGGTGTGCTCGCTTCGCAGTCGTTCGTTCGTGGCGGTGGCCGCGGTCCTCGTGTGCGCTGCCGCAGCCCGCGCGGAGGATCCGGTGCTGGTCTCGATCACGGGGCCGCTCGTGGGCCGGGTGGGCGAGCGAACAAGCTTCGAGGTCGAACTCGTCAATCGATCCGGCAAGCCCTTGCAAGGCCTCCGCGTCATCGACTACTTCGACAAGGGATTCCACCACGAGGCCTCGACCAGCCCGATTGAGCAGAAGGGCACGATCGACCTGATGCCGGGGACGGCGCGGCGGCTCACGCTCGATTTTCTGCTCGACGAGCCGGGCCGCCAGTGCCACCGCGTCGAGATCCTCGATCCGGCGCATGTCTTCGTCGGTGGTGCGACGCATTGCGTCGAGGTGCAGCCCGCTGTGGCCGCCGCCACTGCCCCGCGGTATGCGGCACCGCCAGTCGTGGCGCCCGCTCCGGTTGCGCCCCCTCCGGTCGCGGTACCCGCGCCCGTCGCGGCCGTACCCCCACTCGCCGCCGCGCCACTCGCCGCCGCGCCGCTTGCCGCCGCGCCGCTTGCCGCCGCCACGATCGCCCCGCCCGCCCCCGTGCCGCTGCCGCGTGCCACGGCGACGACCTCTGTCACGCTGCCCGCGTCTCCCGCCCTCGAACTCGACCTCATCGGCCCGGCCGAGGTGCTGTCGGACGGAGTTGTGGAGTACGTCGCCACCGTGAAGAACAAGGGCGCGGGTGCGTCGGCACCAACGTCTCTCGAGTTTTCCTGGGATGACCACATGACGCCGCTCGAGGCGTCGGACGGCTACAACCTCGTGGCCTCGAAGGTGTCGTGGAACCTTCCCGCCATCGAGCCGGGCGGCCAGCTCAAGCGGCAAATCAACCTCCGGGCGAAGGCTCCGGCCGGCACCTACAGCGACACTCCAGCGACGCGATCGTGCATCCGGGCCGTGCTTGGCGGTCTCGGCGGCACCGTGATGATCGCCGACGAGGCTTGCGCGCTGATCAGTTCCACCGCGCCGCGGCCGCGGATTCGCACCCCCTCCGAGGCCGGCCTGAAGATGTCACTTGCCGATCTCGACGACCCGGTGCGGCCGGGTGATGCGACGACGCTGGTCTGCACCGTCACCAATGCCGGCACCGAGCCGACCGGCCGGCTCGACCTCATCCTGATCCTGCCGGACCAGGCTCGCCTCGACTCGGATCGGTCGGCGTCCCGCGTGCGGATCGACGACGCCCGGGTTTCATTCGATCCGATCCAGCCAATCCCGCCCGGCGGCCAGCGGTCGTTTGAGATCACCTACAAGCTGCCTGCGGGCGGCACCGGACGAGCCTCGGCGATCCTCTCGAGCTCCGACCTCGACGGCACGGTCGAACGGAGCTGTCAGACGAGTTTTCTCGAGCGCTGATGCTCGACCCTGACCCGGTGGTGGTGCGGTTCGACGGGTTTGCACGGCTGCTCCGACCACGCAGTCTGGCGTGAATCGTCTCTCGGATGCCGGACGATGACTGGCTGCGGAGGCAGGGATGCTCGTCGTCACGTCAAACTGGGCCCTCGGGGATGGCACGCTCGTGCCAGCTGCCGCCGCATGGCATGGCACGCTGTCGTCCGCCATCCACCGCGCCGCGCTTCGTGCCGGCATTCGCAGCGACGGCTCCTATCGCCCGATTGATCGAGTCGACCTCGTCCTGGCGGGCGACACGTTCGACTGGCTGTTGTCAGCCGAGTGGCAGTCGGGCCTGAAGCCGTGGCACGGCACCGCGGCGGCTCGGGAGACGGCGGCCCGCGTCGCGAGACGGTCGATTCAATCCGCCCGCCGACTCCTCGGCGCGGTGATCCACTGGGCCCGTCAGGGTCTTCCCGTGCCGGCGGCCGCTCGGGGCCGGCCGGGCCGCGTGCAGCTCAACATCCCCGTGGGGGTGACGCTGCTGGCAGGCGACCGAGACGCGGCGGTCGACGACTTTGTGGGCGGTCGGCGCGATCGGCAGCCGGTGACGGTGGGAAGTCGGTGGGATGACGGCCGGGTGACGATCCGCCACGGTCACGAGCTCGACCCGGCGTGCAGGCCGGCCAGCGGTCGACTGCCGGCACGGGACCGCCCGCCGACGCTCGCCGAGAGTGTTGCCGTGGACCTCGTTGGGAGGTTCGCGGCGTCGGCCAAGCCGGTTCTTGCCGGGGCCTCGCGACTGGTCCGCAGTCTCGCCGCCGTCGGCCCAATCGGAATCCCGGCGGTGATGGCAGCCCACGTATCCAGTATCGATGGCAGGGGCGTCGCCGAGATCTGGCGGCGGTGCGTCGATGCCTGGTGGCACGAGGCGAGGCGTTCGGTGCCCACCTGTGAGGTCGAGTTCGACGCCGTGGACGCGATCGCGGGCTGGTTTACGAATGCCTGCTCCGATGAGGGCGGCATTCCCACCGGCCTCGACCGCCTCCGTCCCCAGCCGCCCCGAGGCTCGCCAGGCGTGGTGCTGGGTCACCTGAGCGGTACCGGCATGGGCTCGTCGGTCGTCTGCCTGGGGCCCAATCGCAACGCCGGTGAGCCGGCCGTGCCGCACCTGGTGGCCTGCCTGGAGGCGGAGGGCTGGCCGCGGTGGCAGTCGATTCTTCCGGCCGAGCATCGTGCGGCGGTGGTCGCGATCCGTGCCGAGGAACCGTCCGCGGCGCATGGCAGCCGGATCGTCGATGCGGCATGATGGGGCCGTTGCACCGCCTCGACCGCCCCACCCATGACATCGCCACTCTACGCCTTCGAGATCACGCTCCAACCCCAGCCCTCGGAGGCCACCGCGGGACCGACGCTCACCGACGCATGGGGCTCGTGGAACACGCTCGATGTGCCCAAGGAGTCGCTCGCATCACCGATGGCGATCGGTTTCGATACGGCGTTCGAGCGGCTCGCTGCCATCGAGCGGCTCTACGCGGAGCCGGATGGCTCGTTTGTGTGGACGTGCTCCCGCACCGGCGACGGATCGTCACCGACCTGGTGGCAGGTGGACGGCAATGCCTACGAACGCGCCGGCCGGGTGTTGCTCGTCGACCTCAAGGGGAGCTGTCCGCCGACAGAGTTCGACCGGCTGCTGGGGGCGTTCGGCTGGCCGGGGCATCCACTGATGATGCAACTCGTCCGGTCGGCCACGTTTCTCGACGAAGCCACGTTCCGGCGCCACGCCACGGCCCGGGGCCTTGTCGGGGACGGGAAAACCCTGCGGCCAGCCTGAGGGGTGGGGTGGTGGCGGTTGTGCCGGCACGGCCGGGGCCGGCCCGTCCGCGAGGCTAGAATTGGTCGATGACAGAGACGGTGGATCGGCCCCGTGGCGGGCCAGGGGCCGAATCGATGAGGAACGAAATCATGGCAGCGTGGATGGAGCGGCGGTGGCGAACGGGCGGACTCGTGGCCGCGTGCCTGGCCGTATACGGTGCGACGGCGTTGGCCGCTCCCACCATTGAGAGCCTGCCGCTGGCGGCCGCCTACGGCAGCGGCGTCCACTCCTACTTCGCGGGCGACTACCAGCGGGCCTATGACGAACTCTCGCAGGCGATCGAGGGGGGCACGATCGATCCGCGGGCCTGGTACTACCGTGGCCTCACGGCCCTCAAGCTCGGTCGCACCGACGAGGCCGAAGCCGATTTCTCCGCCGGCGCGTCTCGCGAGGCTGAGGGTACCGGCGCGTGGCCGGTCGCGAAGTCGCTCGAGCGGGTGCAGGGCTGCGACCGGCTCAAGCTGGAACGTCATCGGTCGCGGGCCCGCGTCGCCCAAATCCAGGAGGACCGACGTCGCGGTCAGCTCCGCTATCTCGACGTCGAACGAGCCACGCCCGAGGTGCTCCGCTCCCGCAGGCCGATCGTGGATCGCCGCGTCGACGAGGCGAATCCCTTCGAGGGTCGCGTCGAGGATGTACCGGCGCCGGCAAACACCGACGCCCCGCAGCCCGGCTGGAAGCCGCGGACCGAGGAGATGCCGGAGCCTGCCGCCGAGCCGGCTCCCGCCTCCGACGATCCCTTTGCGCCCAGCGCCAACTCTCGGCAGGACGCCCGCGACGAACTGCGGGCCTCGAGACGGGAAAATGTCGCCGAGCAGACCGATGGTCGCCTGGAGCGCGAGGCGACCGAGTTCGAAAACACGCTCGAGCAGCGGGATGCCCAGCAGGAGTTTGAAGCCGCCCGCTGAGAGTCGCCGGGTCGTCAGCCCGCGAGCCGAGCCGCGGCGAGTGCGAGCCGGGCCCAGCCGGCGATCAAGAGCACGCCGCCGATCGGCACGATCGCGCCGAGCAGTTTTACGCCCGTGAGGGCGAGGGCGGCGAGGCATCCGCTGAAAATCAGCGTGCCAACCAGGAAGCACCAGGCGGCGGTGGCGAGCCCCGTGGCATCGGGGCGTACCGCCGCGAGCAATCCGACCGCGACCATCGCCAGCGCGTGAAAGAGCCCGTATCGCGCCGCGGTTTCCCAGTTGCCAGCCTGGCCGGTGGCCTCGAGCACGGCCTTCAGCCCGTGGGCGCCAAACGCTCCGCCAGCCACCGACACACCGCCGAGGATCGCTCCGGCCACGATGGCAAACCGCACGACGCTCGTCACGGCCGCGTCGTGCCCAGGAGCTTCTCTTCCTCTTCTTCCTGAATGATGATCCGCGGCGTGACCATCAGCATCAGGCTGTCTGTCGTGCGGCCGAGGCCGACGTTCTTGAAGAGGCGGTTGATGTAGGGGACCTTCGAGAGGATCGGCACGCCGAACTCGTTGCGGCCCTCGCGGAGACGCTTGATGCCGCCGAGCAGCACGGTGCCGCCGTCGGGCACGCTTACCGTCGTGGTCACGGTGGTGAAGAGGAACTCCGGCAGCTGGATCGTGGTGCCGTTGGACTGCAGTTCGAGTTCACCCTTCGCGGCGACTCCGTTCGTCACGCCGATGAGGCCGTCGGCACCCGGCACCTTGACGTCGGCGCCGCTCTTCTCGTCGCTGGTCTTCGACTTCGTGGACCGCGAACCTTCGAACTGGAACTGCTCGACTTTGCCGATCTGCGAGAAGAACGGCACGAGCGTGAGCCGGACGAACCGCCGGTCGTTCGATACCACCGCCTGCACGTTGACAGCCGTGCCCTCGTTGAGCACCGTGATCACCGGTTGCTGAGCCGCTGCGAAGTCGCCCACGACAGGGACGACCGCGGTCACGAACGGCCGCTGGCGGGTGTCGGACACGAAGGCCTGCTGGCCGTTGAAGAGCGTGACCTTCGGGGCCTGCATCACGTTGGACCGCGTGTTACCCTGGGCCGCCTGGATCAGGAAGTAGGCCTCGATATCGGAGAGGATCGCGAAGCCAAAGTTCGCGGCACTCGTGGCCGGGTCGGGGAGGCCCGGGAGGCTCGGCACGGTGGCGCTGCCAAAGCTATTTTGGCGGAAGGGGATCGAGAAGAAGCTTCGGCCGTTGGATGTGCTTGTGCCGGTTCCGCCAAGCCCCGTTCCGCCGAGCCCGGTTCCGCCGACACCACCCACCCCGGTCGCGCCGGTACCGGCGTTCCCAACACCGCCTGAGTTGTAGAGAGCCACGCCAGGATTTCCCGAGTTGTCGAGGCCGATCGTCTGCGATCGGCCTCCGGGCGAAGCGTTGATGCCCTCGGCGAACGGTGACACCGATCCGTTGCTCTGCGTCGGAATCGCAGTCATGTTGAGCGGGGCATTGACGCCGGTCTGGATATTGAAGTCGAAGTCGACCCCGATCCGCTCGAAGAACGTGTCGGCGAGCGTGATGAACCGGACCTCGATCGTCACCTGGAGGTCCTGAAGGCGACGGAGTTGTTCGAGGAGGTTTGCAATCTCCTCATGCACCTCCTGAGTCTGGCTGACGACGAGGCTCAGGTTCGTGTCGAACGGCCGGATCGCGCCCGGGCCTCCCTGCGTGTCCCAGGTTTCCTGGGCGACCGTGCTCTGGATCAGGTCGATGAGCGGCTGGAAGTTCTGCTGTCCGCCACCCGCCGACGGCGGACCGAACGGAATCGACGGCGTCGAGCCGGTCACCGGCGGGCCGCCGCCGCCCAGTTGCAGCTGGGCGAGCGAGCTCGCATCGAGCGTGCCGTCGCCACCCGCCCGAGCGGCATTGATGCCGGCGGGGGCCGGGCCGACCTGCACGGCAAGATTGTTCCGCATGGCGACCTGGTTGTAGCCGTCGCGGAGGGCGCCGGTGATGCCGAGGCCGTCGGACGTAAAGTTGGGGATCGGCAGCACGAGGTCGGCCACGGGATAGGTGATGGCGTAGACGTCTCCCTTCACGAGCCGCGGACTCGTGACCTTCAGGACCTCGTCCCTGACCACGTAGCTCAGGTGGAGCGGCTCGAGCAGGAGCTTGAGCGCACTCTTCAGCGAGATCGACTGGTCGAGGGAGAGGGTGACCGGGGTGTCGCTGCGGACCGCCTCCTGATCAAGGCCGACCATGTCGAGATGAATCGCGACGTCGGCCTGCTTCGCCAGGGAGTCGATCACGACGGACAGCGGCTGGCCGCGGTAGCCGGGCTTGACCTGGATGTCGAGCTTCTTGTGAATGGCGACCTCGGCCGCCGTTGCCCGCGAGCGACCTTCCGCGAGCCGCTGCGACCGCGACTTCGTCAGGTCCTGCCAATCCTTCGTCTCAGGAAACTTGATCGGTCCGGCAAACGGCGTCCCCGAAGCCTCCACGTCCTCGGCGACATCGAGAAACCCTGCCTGTCGCTCGCCATCGATCGACTTCTGGGCGTCGAGGCGACGGATCATCCGGCTCTGGGCAAGCAGCTGCCGCACCACGGCGTTGTCGGGGGCGAGCTGGCCGGCCTTTTTGGCGATCGCTTCGGCCTCGGCGAACCGCCGCTCGTCCACGAGCGTGTTGTATTCCTCGATGAGCATGGCGATTCGCTGGTCGACCTCGACCTTCTGCGAACGCTCGCGGTCGACCTGGGCCTCGACCTGGCTCGCCTGCTTCTCCATGGCGAGTTCGTTTCGCCGCTTGCCGGTGGCTTCCTCGATGTCGCGGCGGGTCCGCTCGATCCTCCGGAGGATCTGGGTCTTGGTTTCCTCGGGCAACGTCTGGTCGTCGAGCCCCTTGGCGGTGATGTCGAGCAGGTCGAGGGCATCCGCCGGCGACTTCTGCGAGAGCCGCTTGGCCTCGAGCTGCTTGGCGGCCACCTCGGCGGAGATGCGGGCCACCAGCAGGCTGTCGGCGGCGGCTGCGCTTGTCGGGGCGGGCCTCGCGGTCGGGCTCGCGGCGGCTGGATTGGCCGCCTGGCTGATCGCGTCCTCGATCACCCTGCGGGCCGCCTTTTCATCGAGCGGCTTGGCCTCGTCAGGGACCGGAAGATCCTCGGCGCGTGCCCACCCGCATGCGAGCAAGACCGCTGCCACGGCGACGAGACGGCCATGACAGGCCGGCACGGGTCGGCGCGGGCCGAACGCGGGTCGCAGGGAGGGGCAGCGTGACATTCGCGGATTCCTTGTGCGGGAAACGATCCGTGGGGTGGGAGAAGTACCCGCGTGCGTCGCCGCGGGTCAAGGCCACGTCCACCCTGGAAAAACCCGGCAAACGGGGTGATTTCGGGGGTGGTAGGGCCACCCTGGATCGTCAGGCCTGGCCTGACGGGTCGGCGGCAGCCACGGGCGGGGTCTGCCGGCGCATGATCGACTTCTCGACGGTGTCGAGGAGTTGGTCGATCCGGAAGGGCTTAAAGAGCACCAGATCGATGCCGGCCTGCCGTGCCTTCACGATCGAGTGGCCGGGGTCGTAGCCAAAACCGGTCATCAGGATCAGCGGCACCGGGTCGAGAATCTCCTGGAGTCGCAGGAGGAGCTGGTGGCCGCTCATGTCGGGAAGACGGATATCGGCGATGATCGCGTCGTAACTTTCACCGCGGCAGGCCCGCACCATCGACGCGGCCTCGCCGCCGTCCCGGGCGGTTTCCACCGTGCAGCCCGAACGTTCGAGCAGGGCGTGGGCCGCTTGCCGCACCTGCTCGTCGGAATCGACGACGAGAATCCGTTTGGCCACCAGGGCCCGGCGGCGGTCGCCCTGCCGCCGCTGCGTGTGGGCCGAACTCGGGGCCATCTGTTCGCCGACCTTCTGGATCACCTGCTTGATGTCGCGGGCGTTCTTCAGGATCCGCTGGAGCCGCTCCACGACGTCGGCGTCATGGCCGATGTACTTCTCGATGACGCTCACGGCGTCGTTGAGGATGTCGTCCACCGGCAAGGCGACGGCTCCGTGAATCGCCTCGATGCTCTCCGCCGCTGTCGTCGCCTTCTCGGCGACGAGGAGTTCGAGTGTGTTGAGGGCCGCGGCCACGTCACGGGAAAAGATCTCCAGGAACTGCAGGTCGGTGGCGTCAAACCCGCCGGGCTCAGGGCTCTCCACGTTGAACGTGCCGATCACCTGATCGTGGAGCATCAGCGGCACGGTGATCGAGCTCTTGGCTCCCTTACAGCCCTCCAGGTAGAGCGGGTCCTTGGTGGTGTCGCTGCACCAGTAGGCGTGGCCGGTGGCGGCCACGTAGCCGGTGACGCCGTTGTGCTCGGGCTTCGCGTGCAGGATCCTCGCTTCGGCCTCGGGCTGCATGCCTTCGGCGAGCAGCGGTTCGAGCCGCCCGGTCTGTCGGTCGAGGAGCCGGATCTCGAGCACGTCGAACTTCAGCAGGTCTTTGGAGTAGTGGATGATGTTGCTCTTGAGCAGCTCGATCCGCTCGCTCACGGTCATGTCGGCGAGTTCCACCGGCGACAGATCGGCAAGCGTCTGCCCGGCCGCGTGGATCGCCGCTCGCTTCTGTTGCTCGAGGATCGTCTGGGTGACATCGCGGACGGTGACGACGGTCCGTGGCCCGGAGGCGATGTCTGCGGGAGTGAAGGCCGCCGAGGCGTGGACGGCGAAGAAGCGGTTGCCAGTCGTTTTGAGAATTGCGGATCGCGGCCGACCGGCGAGCAGGGCCTCGTGAAAATCACTCAGTTCCGTCGGTCGGTGCTCGGTCGCCCAGCCGGCCAGCGAACTGAGAAAGTCGCGGCCGCGGAGGTCGCCCTGCCCGCACCAGCCTTCGAGCCGTTCATTGGCCCAGGTGATGCTGCCTCCGGAATCGAGCACCGCCACCCCATCGGGAAGGTGCTCGACGAGCTCGTGCTCACGATGCCGTGTCGCGGTTGGATCGGCCAGTTCGTCGTCGCTCTGCGTCACCAGCCACTCTCCGTAGCCGACAGGCACCAAGATCCGAGTATAAAACCGCTCCATCCGGCCGCCAAATCCTCGCGTGGCGTTGTCGCGTGGCGGAGCAGACCTATACTCCTTCGGGTTGACGAGCCAGCACCGTCGCCATCCGGCGGCCTGCTCCCCGCCCCCCCAATGCGGCAGTGCCGCTCCCTGAGGCCGATCGTGAGCGAGTCATCCCCGTCGTTCCTGGAACGCCACCAGTTTCTCATCTATCGGCTGTTTTCGCTGGCCGGCCTGATTCCGGTCGGCGCGTTTCTGGCCGTCCATCTGCTGACCAATGCCTCCATCCTTGCCGGGGATGACGGCCGCACGTTTCAGTCGCGGGTGGACATGATCCATTCGCTCGGCCCGCTCCTGGTGCCGATCGAGTGGGCGTTCATCTTCCTGCCGATGCTGTTTCACGCGGCGGTCGGTTTCGTGATCATTGCCAACGGCCTGCCGAATGTGGGGTCGTATGCCTACGTGGGGAACGTCCGATACACGCTCCAGCGGGCGACCGGCATGATCGCCTTCGCCTTCATCGTCTGGCACCTCATGCAGCTGCACTGGCTGGGGAAGCCGTTTGGCGGGGGGAAGTTCGACCCCCACCAAGCAGCCAGCACCGCCGCCACGGCTCTGCAACCAACCCTGACCTCCATTCTCTATACCATCGGCATCCTCTCGACGGTGTTCCATTTCTCCAATGGCCTCTGGACGCTCGGCATCACCTGGGGCCTGTGGACGAGCCCGGCTGCCATGCGGCGGGCCAACGTGGTCAGCATCGTCGTCGGTCTCGGACTTGCGGCCGCCGGCCTCGGGGCGCTCGGTGGCTTCCGTTCGCTCGACGTGCCCAAGGCCCGGGCGGCCGAGGTCTGGACTGAAAAGCAGAAGCGAGCCCTCTCCGTGCCCGGTGGTGCCGTGGCCCCGGCACCGATTCCCGCATCCACCCACTGATCCATCACGCAGGATTTCTACCCATGGCTCAACCGAGGGTTCTCGTCGTCGGCGGCGGTCTTGCAGGCCTTGCGGCCACCATGCGGCTTGCCGAACTCGGGGTCGATGTCGACCTCGTCAGCCTCGTGCCGGTCAAACGGTCGCACAGCGTCTGCGCCCAGGGGGGCATCAACAGTGTCAACGCCCTCACGCGGCAGCAGGGCGACAGCGAGTGGAAGCACCTCGACGACACCGTCTACGGGGGTGACTTCCTCCAGCACCAGCCGCCCGTCAAGGAGATGGCCGACTGGGGCCCCAAGATCATCGACTTGATGGATCGGCTCGGCGTGCCGTTTAACCGCACGTCGGAGGGTTTTCGTGACCAGCGACGGTTCGGCGGCACGCTCTACAAACGGACCGCCTTCGCCGGCGCCACGACCGGCCAGCAACTCCTCTACGCGCTCGACGAACAGGTCCGCCGCTGGGAGGTGGAGGGAAAGGTCAAGAAGTGGGAGTTCTGGGACTTCCTGGGGCCCGTGCTCGACGAAGCCGGTCGGTGCCGCGGCGCGATCTGCCAGGATCTGGTCACCATGCAGTTCAAGGCCTTTGCGGCCGACGCGGTGGTGCTTGCCACGGGTGGCAACGGACTGATCTACGGACGCTCGACGATGTCGATGGTCTGCACGGGCAGTGCCGTGAGCCGCGCCTATCAGGCCGGGGCCTGCTACGGAAACGGCGAGTTCATCCAGGTGCACCCCACCGCCATCCCGGGCGCCGACAAACTGCGGTTGATGAGCGAGAGTGCTCGCGGTGAGGGGGGCCGGGTGTGGGTGCCGCGGAAGCCGCAAGACCAGCGCGATCCGCGAAGCATTCCCGAAGCCGAGCGGTCCTACTTTCTCGAGGAGCGGTATCCGAAATACGGCAACCTCGTACCCCGCGACATCGCCACCCGCGAGATCTTCGACATCTGCACGACCGACGGCCTCTCCGTCGAAAAGGACCGGCTCTGCGTCTACCTCGATCTGACGCACATCCCGAAGGAGACCCTCGACCGCAAACTCGGTGGCATTCTCGAGATTTATGAGAAGTTCCAGGGCGTTGATCCTCGGGTGACACCGATGAAGATCTTCCCTGCCGTTCACTACTCGATGGGCGGATTGTGGGTGGACTACGAGAAGAGCGCCTCGGGTGGCCTGCTAGAGGGCTCGCCCCGCAACCAGCAGACAAGCCTCCCCGGCCTCTACGCAATCGGCGAATGCGACTACCAGTATCACGGCGCCAACCGCCTGGGTGCGAACTCGCTCCTCTCCTGCATCTTCAGCGGCCTGTTTGTGGCCCCGACGCTCGTCAACGTTTGCGGTGCGGCCGCGACGGCGGCGGGCGATCAGACCCGGCTGTTTGAAGCGGAGATCCGTCGCCACGAGGAGCGCCATCGCGAACTGCTCGCGCGGACCGCGGGCGACGAAAACCCGTACGCGCTCCACCAGGAGCTCGGCAACCTGATGACGCGCGTGGCCACGGTCGTTCGCCGTAACGATCAACTCACGCACGCCTACGACGAGGCCTGCCGGATGGCCGAGCGGTGGAAACGGTGCGCCGTGTCTGACACGGGCAACTGGACGAACCAAAACGTGGTGTTCACGAAAGCGCTCGGCGACATGTTCCCGATCGCAAAGCTGATCCTCAAGGGAGCACTGCTCCGCGACGAGTGCCGCGGCGCCCACTTCAAGCCGGCCTTCTCGATGCCGGGTCTGAAGGCGACCGATCCCGAGGGCAAGCGGCGCGAGGCCGAGCAGTGGTGCGACGCCTTCGAGGCCAATACGCGAAAGTGGCTGAAATCAACGATCGCCACCTGCGGACCGAACGGCGATCCGGAGATTTCATACCAGGACATCGACACATCGCTGATCCCACCCCGGCCGCGGCTCTACGGTCTCGTCGGGGGCGACGCGATCGAGGAAGCCTGGAAGGATCGGGCGGCGAAGGCGGCCGGTCAGGCCGCGGGGAAGGGCCAGCCGGTTGGTGCCGGGGCATGACACGCGAAAACTCGAGGGAGAACACCCAATGATCAAGGCAGCTGATTCAGCCGCGGAACTCGTGCACGCGGCTGGCGGCGATGACCACGGCGCGGCTCGTTCGGTCGTGCGGGTTCGCGTGTTGCGGCAGGATGTGGCCGGCGGCGAGAGCTACTGGGAGCGGTTCGAGGTTTCCTACGAGCCGAACATGAACGTCATCAGCGTTCTCCAGAAGATCGCAGCGCAGGCGCGGTCACAGGATGGCCGGAAGGTGGCTCCCGTCGCCTGGGACTGCAACTGCCTCGAAGAGGTCTGTGGCTCCTGTACGATGCTGATCAACGGCCGCACGCGGATGGCCTGCTCGGCGCTCGTCGATCGGCTGCAGGCCGAGAGCGGCGACGAGATCGAACTGCGGCCGATGTCGAAGTTTCCGGTGGTCCGCGACCTCGTGGTGGATCGACGGCGGCTGTTCCGTGGGCTTGAAAAAGTGAAGGCGTGGGTGCCCGTGGAAGGCTCCTACGACCTTGGCCCCGGCCCGCGGATCTCTCCGGAGGAGCAGGAAGATGCCTACCCGCTGTCGGAGTGCATGAGCTGTGGCTGCTGCCTGGAGGCGTGCCCGCAGTACACGAAGGTGGAGGCGGTGCGTCGCGACGACGAGTCTGAGGCCGATTTCGAGAAGCGGAGGAAGTCCGCATTCGACACTGGTTTTGTCGGGGCCCATGCGATCAGCCAGGCGGTGCTTTTCAACGCCCATCCGACCGGCCGAATGATCGCCGACGAGCGGATGGAGGCGCTGACTCGGCAGGGGGGCATCCAGATGTGCGGCAACGCGCAGAACTGCGTGGCTGTGTGTCCGAAGCGGATTCCGCTGACGCGTTCGATCGCCCGCGCCGGTCGCGCGGCGACGGTCTGGGCGCTGAAGAAGCTTTTTGACCGGTAAAACCTGCCCGTCCGGGGCGATCGCTTTCGCGGTGTTTGCCGGTACGGGCGAGGCGTGGTACCGTTCACCCATTGACAGGGGCGGCTTTCTCACACGCCGCCAGCCGCTGTGCGGGCACCAGCCGATGGCTGATGCCCGCCTTCCGATGCGGGCATCAGGACGCCCCGCGGAGCGATGCGGACGACGTTTCGAGGAAGCAACGAGGCAACGAGTGTTCATGGACAACGGGGCAGGGCATCCGGCGGAGACGGGTGCTCCCGCCGAGCCGGTTTGCGGGGCGTCTGCTCCGCAGGCGGCGGACAGTTTTCAGAATCTGGGACTCTCAGCGGCGACACTCGCCGCAGTCGATCGTGCGGGCTACACGACGCCCACGCCGGTCCAGGCGGGATTGATCCCGCGGGCGATCGCCGGCGTCGACGTGCTCGGCCAAGCCCGGACGGGCACCGGCAAGACGGCATCGTTCGTGCTGCCGATCCTGGAGCGGATGCTGCAACCGGGCCGTGCCGGCGGGCCTCGGGCGCTCGTGCTCGTGCCCACGCGTGAACTCGCCGTGCAGGTCAAGGACGAGTTCGAGAAACTCGCCCACGGCACGAAGATTCATTGCGTCGCCGTCTACGGTGGCAAGCCGATCAAGGGGCAGATCGACAAACTCGCCAAGCATCCGGCGGTGGTCGTGGGCACGCCGGGCCGCGTGCTCGACCACATGAGCAGGGGCACGATCTCGTTCTCGGCCCTCGACATGGTCACGCTCGACGAGGCCGACCGGATGCTCGATATCGGGTTTCGCCCGGATATCGAAAAGATCCTCCGCCGCTGTCCGGAAAGCCGCCAGACGCTGCTCCTGTCGGCCACCGTGCCGCCGCCGGTGCAGAAGATCGCCGCGCGGTACATGCGCGATCCCGAGATCATGGACTTCTCGACGAACGAACTGGCAGTCGAGACGATCGAGCAGCGTTACTTCACGGTCGACCCGACGCGGAAGTTCGACCTCCTCGTGCGGCTGCTGGAACGGGAGAACCCGCGGCAGGTGATCGTCTTCTGCCGCACCAAGCGGGGCACCGACAAGATTCACGAAAAGCTCTCGCGCCGCCGGTCCCTCCAGGCCGACGAAGTGGCCTGCATCCACGGCGACCTCGCACAGAGCGTCCGCGACCGTGTGATGCGGCAGTTTCGCGACGGAAGCGCGCGAATCCTCGTGGCGACCGACGTGGTGGGCCGCGGGATCGACGTGTCGAGCGTGTCGCACATCGTCAACTACGACATTCCCGAGTTCTGCGACGACTACGTCCACCGCGTGGGCCGCACCGGCCGCATGGGTCGCGAAGGAATTGCGTTCACGTTCGTGTCGCCTGAGGAGGGGCCGCAGCTCACGCGAATCGAGATGCGGATCGAGCGGCTCCTCAAGCGGGACGAGATCGAGGGCTTCGATGCCTTCGATCGTCGCCCCAAGCCGGCCCCCATCGAGCACCTGCCCACCGGCGGCTTCCAACGCGCTGCCGATGCTCAGGCCGCCGAGGCCGAGCCGGCCGCCGAGGCTCCGAAGCGGCCGCCGGCAGCGACACTCGGCAAGGGCCGCGGTCCGAAGCGGCATCGCAGGGCGCTGTGAACCCCCGGGCGCTGAAGCAGCGACTGGAGAGCCTCGAGGCCGCGGGGGTCAGGCAACTCCCGAAGGCCTCTGATCCCGGCCGCTTGCCAACGGCCGCGGCGAAGGTTCGTGGGATAGCCTTGTCGCAGCCCTCGCAGGCGGCGGTCGCTTCCGCGGCCGCCGATGACCGCGTCGCATCTTTGCGGCTCCTGGCCGAGGAAGTGGCGGGATGCACGCGATGCGCCGAGCTTGCGGAGACGCGAACAAACACGGTCTTCGGCGTTGGTCGGCCAGATGCCCGCATTTGCTTTCTTGGCGAAGCCCCCGGGGCCGACGAAGACGCTTCAGGAGAGCCGTTCGTGGGGCGGGCCGGTGAGCTTCTCACCAAGATCATCGAAGCCTGCCATCTTCGCCGCGAGGACGTCTACATTCTCAACGTGCTCAAGTGCCGCCCTCCCGGAAATCGTACCCCCTTACCCGACGAGGTGGCCCACTGTCGCGGCTACTTCGAGCGGCAGTTTGCGGTGATCGCGCCCGAGTACATCTGCTGCCTGGGCACGACCGCCGCACAGAACCTTCTGCAGACGACCGAGCCGATCGGTCGCCTGCGAAAGCGGTGGTTCACGTATGGCACCGCCAAAGTGATCTGCACGTATCACCCCTCGTACCTGCTGCGGAATCCCGCAGCCAAACGCGATGTCTGGGACGACATGAAGGTCATGATGGCCGACATGGGCGTTGATCTCTGAACCGGTTCGCACCGGATCCTCGGGGTGAGTGCGTGGCACGTGCAAGCCGACCGGCCGTGAGGCCGCGCGTCGACCGTGCGAGCCATGGAACGCAGCGACAGGAAGCGTAACGCCGTCATACGAGCCGCACGTGATTCTCGCGAATCGCAGGGCCACCGCAGCCGGCCGGCGACATGCTCGGCGCCCGCGGGACGTGTGAGTTCTCAGCCCAGACGCTTCGGAGCAACCGCCGCGTGGCACACGTCTCACCGGCTTCTGCGCGTGCCTCCGATCCGGCTGCTCCCCTGTCCGGAATCCTATGCGAGGGATGATGGTGCGAGGGGCTGCCCGTGCCCGGGAGCCGGGCT
>Ga0114959_10000852_pt1 | contig 28379 bp, 25 predicted proteins | sample C_130625_EF_Meta_FD_87317 | JGI IMG/M metagenome (GOLD analysis project Ga0114959, IMG submission 87317) | Freshwater microbial communities from Lake Croche, Canada to study carbon cycling - C_130625_EF_MetaG | ecosystem: Environmental > Aquatic > Freshwater > Lake | place: Lake Croche, Canada... | reverse complement strand
TGGGTCCCAAGCGGGTGCACCCAATACTTTTGCTCCCAATCGCAAGTAGCCTTTGATCAGCGCAGGCGGCTCAACGGGCAAATGGCTGTCCAACTGCTCAACCGGCAAAGGCAACCTGGGCCTGACGTGGTGTTCGATCGATGCCATGTGTGTGCGACTGACTTGTGACCAAATACTGGCCGCCACGTCACCCGACACAAGACCGTTACGCAGCATGGGTATGCTGGCACATCCGATCATGGTGTCAAGTTGGTTGCGCGTCATGAACTCGAACAAAGCACCCCACAGTGCCAACACCACACCACCATGTCGATAATCGGAATGCACGCAGCTTCTGCCCAACTCGACCATCCTTGAGCGTATCGACCTCAAGCGCGTGAGATCGAACTCGGTATCGCTGTAGGTGCCACCGGCTCGCTTGGCTTGTGCCGGGGTGAGCACTCGATAGGTACCAATGACTTCATGGGTGAGTTGATCACGCACCAGCAAATGTTCGCAATAGTCATCGAACAAATCCATGTCATGTCCCGGCACTGTCGTGGACAAGTGTGCGCCCATCTCGCCAGCAAATACATCGAATCTCAGCTTTTGGGCCTCTCGGACTTGATCTTGGTGCTGCGCCCAACTGACCACAATGCCACCACGTTGGGGTTTGGATACCTGCGGTGCTGGGCTTGTGATGCAATCGGGATGAACAGAGCCCATGGGCAGCAAGGCGGGCGACAAAGAAATGGAGGGGGTAGGCATGTCGTTCATCTTGTGCTCCTTCTGTATTCGTTCAGTGACTTATTTGGATTTTTTTTCTAAATTGCCCATATGATCTTCAGAGATCATGACGTGGCAGTGGCACATTTATGACGTTAAAGTGAAACCTGTTCGGCTGCAAAAAGAAATGATTTGGTCATGCTTTTGTCACAGATCGGAGAGAACATCCAACTTTCAGAGGAATGTCATGACCGAACTGAACAAGCCATTGGATGAAGACCAAATTCGCCGTCTGCGTGAGGATTTACTCGACACGCTGGATGAAGAATTTGAAATGGAAATCGATGACCGCCTGACCGATGGCGGCGAGGCGTTTATGGGCTCGGCTGCGGCCTCTCGCGCCCATTACTTTCGCGAACTGCTGCGCCTACAAGGTGAACTGGTCAAGTTGCAAGACTGGGTGGTCGCCACCAAACAGCGTGTGGTGATCTTGTTTGAAGGCCGCGATGCCGCGGGTAAAGGTGGTGTCATCAAACGCATCACACAGCGTTTAAACCCCCGTGTGTGCCGCGTGGCTGCTCTGCCCGCCCCGAACGACCGTGAGCGCACACAGTGGTATTTCCAACGCTACATTGCGCATTTGCCCGCCGCAGGCGAAATCGTTTTGTTTGACCGCAGCTGGTACAACCGCGCGGGCGTTGAACGCGTGATGGGCTTTTGCAATGACGAAGAATATGAAGAGTTTTTCCGCTCGGTCCCCGAATTTGAAAAGATGCTGGTCCGAAGCGGGTTGACCTTGATCAAGTACTGGTTCTCGATCACCGATGACGAACAGCATGCCCGCTTTTTAGGTCGCATTCACGACCCTTTGAAGCAGTGGAAGCTCAGCCCCATGGATCTGGAAAGCCGACGCCGCTGGGAAGATTACACCCGTGCCAAAGAAACCATGATCGAAAGAACGCACATCCCCGAAGCGCCATGGTGGGTCGTGCAAGCAGTGGACAAAAAAAGTGCCCGCCTCAATTGCATAGACCATCTGTTGCAGCATTTCAACTACCATGAAATAACGCACGATGGCGTTCAATTGCCTGCCCGTGTCCGTAACCCGGACTACATCCGCCACCCCGTTCCCGACAGCATGATGGTGCCCGAGAAATACTAGGCCCGATGGCCTATGTATTTTTTGCGCCAAAAATAGACCAGCAATCCGAAGCCAACGCCAGCCATTCCAACTTCGGTCCACAAAAGACCATGCTCGGTGTGCAGTACAGGGAAATTTTCAAAATTCATTCCGAAAAAACCGGTAATCAAATTCAGCGGTAAAAAAATCGCGGTCAAAACGGTCAAAGTACGCATGATGTCATTGGTTCGATTGCTTTGGGCGTTGAAATGCATCTGCACTGCAGTTTCGGTGCTTTGCTCCAGCCTTTGCACATGGTGCACAACACGCTCTATATGCTCCAGCACATCCCTGCTGCGCACTCTCAGCATATCCAGAGCCCTGGGAGAGAATTCCACAGTCATGGGCAAGTCGTTCAAGGCGTCGGTCCAGTCTTGGATCGCAGCCCTTTGGTCTTCGCAAATTTCATCCAAATAATGCAAAGACAAGCGCGCATCCAACAAGGCACTCCAATTATTGAAACGCGTTCGTGGATTGATCAACTCGCTTTGCCAATGGTCCAATTGGCGGGTGAGCTCTCTGCGTAAATTGAGGTACCCGTCGACCATCTGGCTGACGATGCGCAGCATCAAATCAGCCGGGCTGGTGGGAATACGGCTTTGCTTTTGATGCACCGACATGTCCACGGCCTGCATCAGCTTGGCCGCAAAACTCTCACGGACAGCACAATCTGCGGGATGCACCGTGACGAGTACACGGTCAAATATGACGAATGCGACCGGGCTGGTGTCAATTCGCCTTAACACAGGCAAGCCGCCACGTTCACTTGCACGGTGTAAAAGTTCACCAGGCCGCGACAAGTCGGACTCGCTGTGACCTGTGGCCAATCGCCTGAAAACAAGCAAATTGTAGTCAGAGGTGTAATCAAAATGCGAAGGCAGTTGCTTGTTCAGGATGTCTTGAAGGTGCAAATCGAGCACAGTCGATTGGGTCAAACTTTCCAAAGTCGTTTGAACCTCAGATTGCATGACCTCAAACTCACGCCGTGAGAATGCCATCCACACAAAACTGTGCTCGGGCAGTTGCAAGGGCAAATGACCCGACTCGGTGACCTGCCCTGTCCCAATTGAAAAAATTCTCATCTCGACCTCACCATGACATTGACCACTTAAAGGGTCTCAACATGACAATGATGCAATGGTTGGATGCTTTTTTCATGACACATGGCCATGAAAATGGAGGCCGGCGGTGAATTGAATCAGGACTTTGCTGGCTGGCGTTCAGCCAGGAAAATTTCAATGCGCCGATTTTTGGCGCGACCTGCATCGGTGGCGTTGTCCGAAATAGGTTGTTTGGCCCCATGCCCTTCGGTGGCAATTCGGCGCGCATCAACGCCTTTGACAACCAAATAATCACGTGCACTTTGCGCGCGATTCATTGAGAGCGGTTGGTTGACGGCATCGGTACCAGTGCTGTCCGTGTGACCCACAATGCGCACTTCAGTCAGGGGCTGGCCGTTCAAGCCCTGGGCAAACTGGTCCAAAACAGGTTGCAAGTTCGGTTTGATGTTGTAGCGACCACTGTCGAAAGAAATATCGCTGGGTATATTTAATTTGAGTTGGTTGTCCGGGGTTTGCGTGACGACCACGCCCGTTCCGGCTGTGGCTTTTTCCATGGCTAACTTTTTTTCCTCCATGTTCTTGGACCAGACATAACCGCCCAAAGCACCCACTGCGGCGCCGATGGCAGCCGATTGGCGGTTGTCACCCAACAAAACGCCGGCCAATGCGCCAATACCGGCGCCCATGGCTGCGCCTTGCTGCTCTTTGGTGGCATTTGCACAACCGCCGATCAAGGTCGTGACGACGCAGAGCGAGGTCACTAAAGGAATAAATTTGGATTGTTGTTGCATGAAAGCCCCCTGAATCAATGAATGAACATTCACAGACTGTACATTCAGTTCAACTCAAATAGTGCTTTTTTCTTCATCGCAAGACTACACAATAGAAACAAATTGTGCAGGAACTCATGGCCTGCTTTGTGCATTGACCAATTTCATGAGCAAGGCCAAAAGTTGTTGTTGCTCTTGCGGATCCAAGGGATCCAGTATTTGATTTTGAACAACAGTGACCTGCGTTTTCATCTCCAAGGTTGCGCGCTCACCCTGTGGCGTTAACCACAGCATTTTTCGACGACGGTCTTGGGCGTCTGCTTCTCGTTTTATCCAACCCTTGGCCTCTAATCGACCAATCACCGAGCCGGACGTTGCGGCATCAAAAGCAACCCGACCGGACAAAGTGATTTGGTCGATACCCGGCGTGTCCATCAAGGCATTCAACACCGCAAACTGGACCGGCGTGACACCGAATACCGACATTCTTTCCGCAAAAACAGAGACCGCAATTTGCTGCGCGCGGCGGATCAAATGGCCTGGTGCATGGGCAAAATCAAAGCTTTCAGTCATCCCTGAAGTTTACAGACGCCAAACTTGGTCGTTCCAGCACTTGCGCAAAGTCTGACAACCGAGGGCCAACTGCCCTTTAGAATAGTCCGTACGAAAGTGAAATAATGCCATGAGTTACTTGTTCGCCCCTCCCGCTACCATTTCTGTGCCCGTTCTGGGCCTGCCCGAACGATTTCCTGTTCACCGGATTTACTGTGTTGGGCGTAATTACGAAGAACATGCCAAAGAAATGGGCTACACAGGCCGGGAGCCACCGTTTTTCTTTTTGAAGCCCACCGACGCATTGATCGTGGTTGAAGAAGGCCAGGTCGGTGTTCAGCCCTACCCCAGTTTGACGCAGAGTTTTCACCACGAAATCGAGTTGGTCGTGGCCATAGGGTCAGGCGGCAAGAATATTTTGGCTGCCAATGCTCACAAGCACATTTATGGTTATGCCGTGGGCTTGGACATGACCCGCCGCGACTTGCAAAACGACATGAAAAAGCAAGGTCGCCCATGGTGCATTGGCAAAGCCTTTGACCACTCTGCACCTATTGGCCCAATCACACCTTGGGCGCAAGCGGGAGACATTGTGAACGCCGAAATTGTTTTGCAGGTCAATGGCGCTGAACGCCAACGCAGCCACATTTCCAAATTGATTTGGAACATTGCCGAAACCATTGAGCATCTGTCAAAGGCTTGGGAATTACAAGCAGGCGACCTGATTTACACCGGAACACCAGAAGGTGTGGCATCGGTGGTTCCTGGCGACACCTTGATCGGACAGGTGACGGGGCTCGGCTCTTTAAGCGTCCAAGTCCAAGTCTGAATTCAGCTTTCATTCAAAAAGGTTAACCCTTGAAGTTACTTACCACCTTGTCACGGCTGTGTGCCATTTTGGCAGGCATGTTGCTCACGGGCATCACAATCATGACCTGCTACAGCCTGATTGGTCGCAACACCACGGGCGTCACTATTTCGGGGGATTTTGAACTCACCGGTGTCGCCACCGGTGCAGCCATTGCCCTGTTCATGCCTTTATGCCAGCTCAAGCGGGGCAACATCATCGTGGACTTTTTCACGGCCAAGGTCAGTGAGGGTATCAATGCGCGACTTGACCGTTTCGGCGCGCTGATGATGTCCGCGACCTTTGTTTTATTGTCTTGGCGGACCACCTTGGGCGGGCTGAGCGCTTACGAAACGCAATCAGGCACCATGATGCTGGGGTTTCCAGAATGGATTGTGTACCTGGCCATGGTGCCACCCTTTGTTTTGACTGCCGTGATTGCGTTGGTACAAGCCCTCGGCACTGAAACGGATCCGCAGGGAGCCTCAGCATGACCGCGATCACCATGGCTTTGTCGATTTTCGGCGTCATGCTGTTCTTGATGGCCATTCGCGTCCCTATTGCAGTAGCCATGTTTGGTGCGGGTACTGCCGGCTATTTGATGCAAACCGGCTGGGGGGCGTATTCCAGCTTTCTCAACACACAGGCTTTTGCGCGCTTTGCAAGCTACGATTTATCGGTCATTCCGCTGTTCATCTTGATGGGGCACTTTGCCACCCAAGGCGGCATCAGCAAATCGTTGTTCCAATTTGCAGCCAGTGTGATGGGCCGCTTCAAAGGGGGCTTGGCCATGGCGGCTGTCCTGGCCAGTGCGGCTTTTGGCGCAATTTGCGGTTCATCTGTGGCCACCGCGGCGACCATCACTGGCGTTGCCCTGCCCGAAATGAAGCGGCATGGTTATTCCGGCCGCTTGTCGACCGGCACTTTGGCTGCGGGCGGTACCTTGGGTATTTTGATCCCGCCTTCCGTGCCTTTGGTCATTTACGCCATTTTGGCTGAGCAAAACATTGCCAAACTCTTCGCCGCGGCGATGGTGCCAGGCATCATTGCCATGTGCGGCTACATGATTGCCATTGCCATTTATGTGCGTGTTGTGCCAGGTCAAGCGCCGGAGGTGGACAAAAATCGCGAAAAAATGAGCTTCAATGACATGATGGGCATTGTGCCCATCGCAGTGATTTTCATGATTGTTTTTGGCGGCATCTATGGCGGCTACTTCACCCCCACGGAAGGCGCAGGCGTGGGCGCGGCCTCGACTTTTGTTGCGGCTTTGCTCAAGCGAGAAATCACTTGGCCCAAGTTCAAGGAATGCTTTTACGCCACCGCTGACAGCTCGGCCATGATCTTCATGATCTTTGTGGGCGCGGATGTGATGAATTCATCCTTGGCCCTGACCCAAGTGCCCAACCAATTGGCCGCTGAGGTTGGAAGCTGGGGGCTTTCGCCCCTGATGGTGGTCACAGCCATCTTGCTTTTCTATGTGGTACTTGGCGCGGTGATGGACGAACTCAGCATGATTTTGCTGACCATTCCGATCTTCTTTCCCATGATCATGGGCTTGGACTTTGGCATGCCTAAAGAATCTGTGGCCATTTGGTTTGGCATCATGGTCTTGATGACCGTGGGCTTTGGCATGCTGGCTCCTCCGGTGGGCTTGAACGTTTATGTGGTCAACACCATGGCCAAGGACGTGCCCATTTCAGAGAGCTACAAAGGCGTGATGCCCTTCCTGATCAGCGACACCCTTCGCACGACCTTGCTGCTGTTTTTCCCCGGCATTTCTTTGTGGCTGATCCAGTATGTTGCATAGTTACCCTGATATGAACTTCGCTGGACTGGCGTTATATTCTTCTCACCTTTTGGAGATCTTCACATGATTCATCGTCGTCAATTACTCAAATCAGGTGCTGCTGCAGCTTTGACAGCCCCGGTTTTGAACAGCCAAGCGCAGCAAACCGTCACACTGAAGTTTCACACCTTCATGGCCCCGTTGTCCAATGTGTGGCTCAACATGCACAAAGCCTGGATGAACAAGGTCGAAAAAGACTCCGGCGGCCGCATTAAATTTGAAGCCTACCCCGCCATGCAGTTGGGCGGCACACCCGTTCAGTTGTATGACCAGGTGCGCGACGGGGTAGTCGATGTGGTTTGGACCTTGCCAGGCAGCACTGCAGGACGCTTTCCGCGCGTGGAAGTGTTTGAACTGCCCTTCATGATGACCAATGCTGAAGCCACTTCCAAGGCCTATTGGGAATACGTTCAGACGATGGCGGCTGACGAGTTCAAGGACACCCATGTGATTGCTTTGCAAGTCCACGGCCCGGGTGTGATCCACACCGCGGACAAACCCGTCAAGAACACAGCGGACATGAAGGGCCTGAAATTGCGCGCCCCGACCCGCCAAGTGACCAAGCTGTTGGGTGCTTTGGGTGCGATTCCAGTGGGCATGCCCCTGCCCGGCATTCCCGATGCGCTGTCCAAAGGCACCATCAATGGCGCTGTGGTTCCGTGGGAAGTCGTTCCCTCGGTCAAGGTGAATGAATTGACCAAGTACCACGCCGAGTTCGACCCCGCAGGTGGCTGCTTGTACACCACCACCTTCGTGATGGCCATGAACAAAGCCAAGTACAACGCACTGCCGGCTGACTTGAAGAAAGTCATTGATGACAACAGCGGCATTGAAATTTCTGGCTGGTTAGGCAAAGTACAGCAAGAAGGTGATGTGGCCGGTCGCAAGTCGGCCTCGGACCGCAACAACGCCATTTTCACCATCAGCGCAGAAGAGGCGCAGGACTTCCGCCGTAAATCACGTTCCCTGGAAGTCGAGTGGGTAGAGGACATGAACAAACGCGGCTTTGACGGTCGCAAACTGATTGATACCGCACGTACTTTGATTGAAAAACACACCAAAGCCCAAGCGGTGCCAGCGAAAAAGGCAGCCAAGAAAGCGTAATCTCTGCACAGTCAGATTCAAAGGGCTCCGGTTGGAGCCCTTTTTACAACTCATGGATGGAATCCTTTTACACTGCAAACATGCACCGCAACCCTATTCAATTTTGTAAAACATGCGCCGCGCCTGTGGCTTACCGGCTGCCCGACGATGGCGATACCCGGGAACGTGCCGTATGCACCACCTGCCATCTGGTGCATTACGAAAACCCTTTGAATGTGGTGGGCACCGTGCCGGCCCTGGGCGAGCAAATTCTTTTGTGCAAAAGAAACATCGAACCCCGAAAAGGCAAATGGACGCTGCCTGCAGGCTTCATGGAACTGGGTGAAACGACCGTCCAAGGCGCTGCGCGCGAGACGCGCGAAGAAGCTGGGGCAGAATTCACCGTGCAGGATCTGTTCACCGTGATGAGTGTTCCGCGTGTGGGGCAAGTCCATCTGTATTACCTCGCACAACTGAGCCATGACCGGTTTGACCCGGGTCACGAAACCCAAGAGGCCCGACTTTTCAGTGAAGCTGATATTCCTTGGGACGAACTGGCTTTTCGCACTGTCAAAGAGACACTTGAACACTACTTTGCGGACCGCGCATCAGGCCAGTTCAAAGTCCACGCTTTTGACATCGAATGATCGCTGAAGCCCGCGTGCATTGGTTGCAGGGGTAGTGGCTTCAAACATCGATCGCTACGGCAGATCCTGCCAACTTGCGCAACTCAAATTTTTGAATTTTGCCGGTATTGGTTTTGGGCAGCTCGCCAAACACCATCGCCCGGGGTACCTTAAAGCCTGCCAAATGCAGTTTGCAATGCGCCAGGAGGGCTTGGGCGGTGGTGGTTGCGCCCGCTTTGAGCTCCACGAAAGCGCAGGGCGTCTCACCCCAACGCGCATCGGGCTTGGCCACGACTGCGGCGGCCAACACATCGGGATGGCGGTACAAGACGTCTTCGACCTCGATGGACGAAATGTTTTCGCCACCCGAGATGATGATGTCTTTGCTGCGGTCCTTGATTTTGATGTAACCGTCGGGGTATTGGACCGCCAAATCGCCGCTGTGGAACCAACCGCCAGCAAACGCTTCTTGCGTGGCTTTAGGGTTTTTCAGGTATCCCTTCATGGTGATGTTGCCTTTGAACATGATCTCGCCCATCGTCTCACCGTCGTGCGGCACAGGCTCAAGGGTCAGCGGGTCCAGCACGCACACTTCGCGCTCGAGGTGATAGCGCACCCCTTGGCGCGCATTCAAACGGGCACGCTCACCAATCGGTAATTGTTGCCACACATCATGTTTGGCGCAGACGGTGGCAGGCCCATAGACCTCGGTCAATCCATAGACATGGGTCAAATCAATGCCCATTTGCTCCATGCCTTCAATCATCGAGGCCGGTGGTGCAGCGCCCGCCACCATGGCTTTGACGCCAGCGGGCATGCCCTGTTTCATTGCATCGGGCGCGTTAATCAGCAAGCTGTGCACGATCGGGGCCCCGCAATAATGCGTCACGCCGTGTTCACGCACCATGTCAAAAATGCTTTGCGCGTCCACTTTGCGTAAACACACATTCACGGCGGCGCGGGCGGCCAAGGTCCAGGGAAAGCACCAACCGTTGCAATGGAACATCGGCAGCGTCCACAGATAGGCCGCATGTTTGGGCATGTCCCATTCCAGAATATTGGAAACTGCATTGGTGGCCGCACCGCGATGGTGGTAGACCACGCCTTTGGGGTTGCCGGTGGTGCCGCTGGTGTAATTCAAGGCGATGGCATCCCATTCGTTGTCCGGCAATTGCCATGCAAAATGCGGGTCGCCTTGGGCCAAGAAGCTTTCGTAATCGATCTGCCCCTGACGCTGGGACGGTCCGCTGTAGAGCGGATCGATCACATCAATCACCAGCAAGGGATTGGTCGATTGACGCAGGGCAAGCGCTTTGTGTAAGGTGCCCGAGAACTCCGGGTCCACGATCACCACTTTGGCCTCGCCGTGGTCCAGCATGAAAGCCACCGTCTCGGGGTCCAGCCGGGTGTTCAAGGCGTTCAGCACCGCGCCAGCCATGGGAATACCAAAATGGGCCTCCACCATCGGGGGCGTGTTGGGCAGCATCACGGCCACGGTATCGTTCTTGCTGACACCCGCCAAAACCAGCGCACTGGCAAGTTGGCGACATCGGTCGTAGGTCACACCCCAAGTCTGACGAAGGGCCTGCGGCCCCAAACCGTGCACGACGGCCAGTCGGTCCGGGTAGACCTGTGCCGTGCGCTCAATGAATGTCAGCGGTGACATGGCTGCAAAATTGGCAGCTGTTTGAGGTAAGTCCTGATCGAACATCGACGTCATTGCGGTCTCCTTTTGGAAGTGATTGTCCCTTGAAAAGATCAGGGCTGCCAATGCGGTGACAGGCGCAGGACCGGATCGGTGAAAATAAGCGCGTGGCCATCCCTCAGTCCTTTTTGCAAGAGTTGCTTTCCCGCATCGATGTGGTCGAGGTGGTGGGCCGTTACGTCCAACTGAAAAAGGGCGGCGCCAACTTCATGGGCTTGTGCCCTTTCCATGGCGAAAAGTCTCCCAGCTTCAGCGTCAGCCCGACCAAGCAATTTTTCCATTGTTTCGGCTGCGGTAAAAGCGGCGATGCCCTGGGCTTCTTGATGGAGCATGCGGGCATGACCTTCATAGAGGCCGTCAAGGATTTGGCCCAGCAAGTCGGCATGGTGGTGCCTGAAGAAGACCAATCCCCCGCCGAGCGCGCGCGGGCCGCTGAGCAACGCGAGAAACAATCTTCACTCTCGCAAGTGCTCGAGCAAGCCGGAGAGTCTTACTGCCAGCACCTCAAAGCAGCGCCCAAGGCAGTGGCTTACCTCAAAGGACGTGGTTTGTCGGGCCAGATTGCCAAGCGCTTTGGCCTCGGTTATGCGCCGGAAGGCTGGCGCAGCCTGGCCAGTGTATTTCCGAATTACGACGACCCGCTGTTGGCTGAAAGCGGTCTGGTGATCGTCAACGAAGAGGACAACAAACGCTACGACCGCTTTCGTGATCGGGTGATGTTCCCGATCCGCAACATCAAAGGCGAATGCATCGGCTTTGGTGGGCGCGTCATGGGCGACGGAACACCCAAATACTTGAACTCACCGGAGACACCGGTGTTCCATAAAGGCCGCGAACTGTATGGCCTGTTTGAAGCCCGCGAAGCCCTCCACGCGGCGGGCTTTGTGCTGGTCACCGAGGGTTATATGGATGTGGTGGCTTTGGCGCAAATGGGTTTCCCCAATGCGGTCGCCACTCTGGGAACAGCATGCACACCCGACCATGTCCAGAAGTTGTTCCGTTTTACCGACGCGGTGGTGTTCAGTTTTGATGGCGACGCTGCCGGGCGCCGGGCGGCCCGCAAAGCGCTGGACGGTGCCCTGCCCTACGCCACGGATGTGCGCAGCATCAAGTTTTTGTTTTTGCCTGCCGAGCACGACCCTGACAGTTACATCCGCGAATTCGGCCGAGAAGGATTTGCCCAATGCGTGACACAAGCCACCCCTTTGTCGCGCTTTTTGATTGAAGTCGCCAAAGAGGGCTGCGACATGGACAATGCCGAAGGTCGCGCGCACATGTCCAGCAATGCCGCCCCGCTCTGGCGGGCGCTACCCGATGGCGCCCTCAAGCGACAACTGCTCAGCGAACTGGCGGCTTTGATCCAACTGGATGCCACGGAGTTGGGCAATTTATGGCAATCACAAGCTGAAAAAGCCTTGGCGCGCAGCGCGCCACGGTCCACTTTGGCCCCTGCAGGCAGGCGCTCAGAGCAGGAACTCACCGATGCCGATCTGTCTTCGCCGTCCGCAGACATTTACGTCAGCACCACGGAATATCAGCAATTCAAGCCGGCTCAGCGCGCACCGTCGCCCTGGAAAAAAGACGCCAACGGAAAATGGCGCAAAGACGACAGCCTGCCGCCCTCCATGGGGCCGCGCAGCCTGCCTGCCAGCCGTGCTGACCATGCTTGCCGCTTGGTGCTGGGCAACATGGCGCTGTGGGACAGCATGACCGGCGAAGACCATGCCATGCTGTGCGGCTTGCCGTCGCCTCATGGCGGCCTGTTTGCTTGGCTGGAGAGCCAGTTTCATGACCACGGCCCTTTGGCGTGGAGCACGCTGGAAGTCGACATGAAGGACCAAACCTTTGCAACACTGGCCTGCAAACTCATGGCCACCCATCTGCCAGTGGACCCGACCACCGACACCAGCGTCACCCCTGAAGAGGCGAAATTGGAGCTGAGACAGTTGCTCAATTTGATGCTGATCGATCGCCTCAAATTGTTGCAAACCGAAGCCCTCACCGAAGTGGAAAAGCAGCAAGATCCAACGGCTTTAGAGCGTTGGCGCAGTTTGGACAAACGCCGCAAAGAGCTCATGGCTTCTGGGGTTTAAGCGTCTTTCGGGTATAATCCACTTTTTTCGGCAAGAGCGACAGCAACACCTCCGGCCCGACCAATGCCTTTTGCGCACCCTCTACGGGATGGTCATTTCACCGCAAGGATTGCACACCAAATGTTCGCCCCTCCATCTTGCCGCCAGCCCAAGTTTCATTTGTAGCCCTTACCCGCGCCAGGATTTTGTGGCGCAGTTCGTGTTTTTCCTTGTCAGTTTTGATGTCCTGAGGTCCCATCCATGCCAGCTCAAAAGTCGAAGAAGCCCGTTCCCGCCACCCCAAAAGCGCTTACCGCAAAAGCCCCAACTCAAACCAAGGCCACTGCCAAAGCAGCCCCTGCCAAACTAACCAAGGCCCCCGCCAAAACTGCGGCTAAAACTACCGCAGCCAAGCCGGTCGCAAAAGCCAAAGTTACAGCCAAAGTTGCAGTCAAAGCGGTTGCCAAAGCCGCTCCCAAGGTGGTCGCCAAAGCGGCCGTCAAAGTGGCAACCAAAGTGTTGCCCAAGGCGAAAGCCAAAACACCTGTCGCTAAAAAAGTGCCCCCCTCTGCCCCCAAAGCAGCCTCTCCCGTCAAGAAAGCCCCCTTAGTGCCCGCATCGAAAACTGTCGCAAAATCAGCCCCCAAAGCTGCAGCCAAACCTGTTGTCTCCGCAGCCAAAACCAAAAAAGTCACAGCCGCTGCCACCGAAGTGGAATTGAAAAAAACCACGCCCGCCAAAGCACTCTCCAAGGCAGCCAAAACACCTGCAAGCGCTTCAAAGCCCGCAGCCAAGTCGAAAAAAGCCCCTGCAACAAGCAGCATGGATGATGCCGACTTGAGTGACCTTGAAGCCGACTTGGTCGGGGAAGAGCCCACCACAGAGCCGACCGAAAAAGTCAAACCCCTGCGCATGAAAATCAGCAAGGCCAAAGAGCGCGCCTTGATGAAAGAGTTCGGTCTGGACGAAACGGTTTTGTCTGAAGAAGACATGGCCAAACGCCGCCAGCGCTTGAAAACCCTGATCAAACTGGGTAAGACTCGCGGCTACCTGACGCACGGCGAAATTTCGGACCACTTGCCCGACAAATTGATCGACGCCGAAACGCTCGAAGTGGTGATTGCCACCTTGAACGATTTGGGCGTGGCCGTTTACGAGCAAACACCGGACGCCGAAAGCCTGATCATCACGGACAACGCGCCCACCGGCTCCACCGAAGAAGAAGCTGAAGAAGCGGCCGAAGCGGCCCTGTCCACCGTCGACAGCGAATTCGGCCGCACCACCGACCCGGTCCGCATGTACATGCGCGAAATGGGCACCGTCGAGTTGCTGACCCGTGAAGGTGAGATCGAGATTGCCAAACGCATCGAAGGCGGCTTGATGGCCATGATGCTGGCCATCAGTGCGTCGCCCGCCACGATTGCCGAAATTTTGCGCCTGGCCAATGAGATTCGCGAAGGCAAAGTGGTCATCTCCACCGTGGTGGATGGCTTCTCGAATTTGAACGAGGCCGATGACTATGTGGCCGAAGAAGACTTCGACGAATTCGACGAAGCCGATGACGACGATGGCAAGGGCGGCTCCAAAGCCCTGACCAAGAAACTCGAAGAGTTGAAAAATCAAGCCCTGGAACGATTCGAACGCATCACCGAAATGTTCGAAAAAATCCACAAAATTTACAACAAAGAAGGCTGGGGCACACCAGCTTATGTCAAGGCCCAAAGCACCTTATCAGAAGAGCTGATGACCATCCGCTTTACCGCCAAAACCATTGAAAAACTGTGTGACATGGTGCGCGGTCAAGTGAACGATGTGCGGATGAAAGAGCGCGAACTGCGCCGCATCATTGTCGACAAGTGTGGCTACCCGCAAGAGATGTTCATTGCCGACTTCAGCGGTCGCGACAAAAACAACCAGCGCGTGGCTTCTCAGTTGCTCAATCTCCAATGGATTGAAAAACAAGCCGCTTCGGACAAAAAATGGGCGGCTGTGATGGGCCGCAATATCCCGCCCGTGCAGGATTTGCAGCAAAAGCTGGCCGACCTTCAAGCCAGGGTTGTGGTGCCTTTGGACGAGCTCAAAGACATCAACAAACGCATGAACGAAGGCGAGCGCAATTCGCGCAGCGCCAAACGGGAAATGATCGAGGCCAACTTGCGCCTGGTGATCTCGATCGCCAAGAAGTACACCAACCGCGGCTTGCAATTCCTAGACTTGATCCAGGAAGGCAACATCGGTTTGATGAAAGCCGTGGACAAGTTTGAATACCGCCGTGGCTACAAGTTCTCGACCTACGCCACCTGGTGGATTCGTCAGGCCATCACCCGCTCGATTGCGGACCAGGCCCGCACGATCCGCATCCCGGTGCACATGATCGAGACCATCAACAAGATGAACCGCATCTCGCGTCAGCACTTGCAGGAATTCGGCTTTGAGCCCGATGCCTCCATCCTGGCCGAGAAGATGGAAATCCCGGAAGACAAGATCCGCAAGATCATGAAGATCGCCAAAGAGCCGATCTCGATGGAAACACCGATCGGTGACGACGACGACAGCCACTTGGGCGACTTCATTGAAGACGGCGCCAACACCGCGCCCATCGAAGCAGCCATGCAAGCGGGCCTGCGTGATGTGGTCAAAGACATCCTGGACAGCCTGACACCGCGAGAAGCCAAGGTGTTGCGCATGCGCTTTGGTATCGAAATGTCCACCGACCACACGCTGGAAGAAGTGGGCAAACAGTTCGACGTGACCCGGGAACGGATCCGTCAGATCGAAGCCAAGGCGCTGCGCAAGTTGAAGCACCCCAGCCGCTCCGACAAACTGCGCAGCTTCATCGATTCGATGTAAGCCGCAGTCCGCTCACGCACAAAGCCTCCCGACGGTCAGGTCGAGAGGCTTTGTGCTTTCAGCCCGACTGGGCTTTGTTACCGTAAGGGCAGTGGTGGGGGCGAGGTCCGACCTGCGGATGCAAGCGGCAGGTTTTGGGCCGCTTGTCGTACACGGTGCAACGGCGGGTTTTGGCGTCCAGCAAGTGGCAGTCGCCACTGGCCCGCCGGGCCAGACTGAAAATGCTGTTTTTGAAGTTGAAATGCTCAATTTGGCCGGCCTTGGTCAAGCGCTTGGCAATCTGCTTGGGGTCGTCGTGCTCGGCCTCAAAAGGATCCACCATGCCCAGTCGCACCAAATCAGCCATCTTGACCTCGACCGGCATGGTGCAGCAATTGGCTGCACAGGTGTCACACAATCCGTTTTTGTAACGGGTCCAAGTCTCGCAACGGTCAACGTCAACAACGGCAATGGGGGATCTCATGGGTAGATTATCTACGCCCGCTTGGACACCAAGGTCAAGATGTCGTAACTGGCCACCACCTCCGCATCCTGGTTGGTGACCTCCACGTCCCAGGCCACCACCCCCTGGCCTTGGCCGTTGGCGTCTTTTTTGTTGCGGTCGATTTTGCGTTTACAGGTCAGGCGCACCTGAATGCTGTCGCCAATGCCCACGGGTTTGACAAAGCGCAAGGTGTCCAGGCCGTAGTTGGCCAGCACCGGGCCGGGCTCGGCCACGACAAACAAACCCGCTGCGTCTGACAACACCAAATAGCCGTGCGCGATGCGTTTGCCAAACGGCGAGGCTTTGGCGGCTTCCTCGTCAAAGTGCATGTAGAACATGTCGCCCGTCAGGTTGCCAAAGGCGTGCACATCGGCGTCGGTAATCTGGCGGCTGGGCGTGAGCAGCGATTCGCCAATTTGCAGTTCTTCAAAGTAACGGCGGAAAGGGTGTGTGCCATTCTCAATGACTTTGGCACCGCGCACATGCTCGCGCGTGATGGCGGCCAGCATGGTCGGCGAGCCTTGCACCGCTGCGCGTTGCAACAGGTGTTTGACGGCACGCAGGCCGCCCAATTCTTCGCCACCACCGGCGCGGCCGGGGCCACCGTGTTTGAGCATGGGCAGGGGCGAGCCGTGACCCGTGGATTCAGCCGCCGATTCGCGGTCGAGCACATGCAAACGGCCGTGGTAGGCCGCCACGATGGGCACGACCTGCGCTGCCACTGCAGGCGTCTTGGTGATCAGGGAGCCCACCAAACTGCCTTTGCCGCGCTGGGCCAAGGCCAGCGCTTCGTCCAGGCTGTCGTAAGGCATCAAAGTGCTGACGGGGCCAAAGGCTTCCACATCGTGCACGCTGTCGGTGGTCAATGGTTTTTGGCACAGCAACAAAGTCGGCTGGAAGAAAGCACCTTGCGCCACGCCTTCGCCCACCGGGGCAAAGTCGGCACTGCCGCCAAACACCAGCTCGGCGCTTTGGCGCAGCAAGGCCACGCGTTCGGCCACATCGGCTTGCTGCGACTTGGAGGCCAGCGCGCCCATCTTGACGCCGTCGACCGAAGGGTCGCCCACCACCACTTTGGCCAGGCGGGCTTTGATTTTTTCGGCCACCGCGTCCAGATGCTGACGCGGCACAATGGCGCGGCGAATTGCGGTGCATTTTTGCCCGGCTTTCATGGTCATTTCGCGCACCAGTTCTTTGACGAACAAGTCAAACTCTTCGTCGTCCGGTGTCACGTCCGGCGCCAGAATCGCGCAGTTGAGCGAGTCGGCTTCGGCATTGAAGGGAATGCTGTTTTTGACCAGATTCGCATTGACACGCAGTTTGGCAGCGGTGTCGGCCGAGCCGGTGAAGGTCACCACATCGGTCACTTCCATGCGGTCCAACAAATCACCGGTACCGCCCACGATCAGTTGCAAAGCGCCTTGGGGCAAGATGCCTGATGCGTCAATCATGCGCACCAGCGCCTCGGTCAGGTAGCTGGTGGAGGTGGCGGGCTTGCCAATGCAAGGCATACCGGCCAAAAAGGTGGGCGCGAATTTTTCGAGCAGGCCCCAGACCGGAAAGTTGAACGCGTTGATGTGCACCGCCACACCACCACGCGGCACCAGAATGTGCGTGCCGGCAAAGCTGTTCTTTTTGCCCAGTTGCGACACCGGACCTTCGTGGATCAGGTTGCCACTGGGCAGCTCGCTGGTGCCCATGCCCGCGTAAGCAAACAAGGTGCCTGTGCCGCCTTCAATGTCGACCCAGCCGTCCAAACGGGTAGCGCCGGTGTGAGCCGAGAGGGCGTACAGCTCTTCTTTGCGCTCGTTCAAATACTTGGCCAGGGCTTTGAGCGCGTTGGCACGCTGTTGAAAGTCCATCGCCATCATGCTGGGCAGCCCGGTGCGGCGGGCGAAATCCAGTGCCTCGGCAAAGTCAAGGCTGTCCGCATGCGTGTGGGCCACCACCGCACCGTTGATGGCGCTGTGCAAAGGCGCTGCGGCCTGGCTGCCGATCCAGCGGCCGCCGATGAAACTTTGAAGAAGGTTTGTCATGGTGAATGAGAGGTGGGAGTAGATGCAGTGGGAATGAAAGTGGGCATGGAATTGGGTCAACCGAATTAACCGACCGATCGGACTGGAAATATTATGCATGTTTTAATCCCAATTGCCCACGCTTTCCGGCGACTTCAGGACTCCGATCTGTCACATCCCGGAAAAACCCTTGGGCACAGTCCCGCTGCAGGCAGAACAGCCAGAGGAATGCCACAATCTGCGGCAGATGAAATTTTCTTTAACACTCACCTCCCTCCATCACACACGGCCTCGCACCCCATCCGTGGCTTGGACGGCACTTTGTGTCATGGCAGCCGTGGCGTCTGTCCCCGCTTGTGCTGACGAAGGCTTGCGCATCATGACCGACAAAACCCTGGGCAATTGCTGGGCTTGTCACGCCTTGCCCGGCCAACAGGGCTTGATCAGTAATTTAGGGCCCTCACTGGCCGGTGCAGGTGCCCGCCTGAGCACGCAGCAGCTCACCCAGTGGGTGGTCGATGCACGGCAAATCCATCCCCAAACGCTGATGCCCCCGTTTGGCGCCAGCACGGGTTTGCAGCGCGTTTCTGCGCCGCACACTGTGTTGACAAACGACCAAATCCAACAGGTTGTCAATACCCTGGCGTCGTGGCGATGAAACGCTCCTTGTCCTTCAACCGCCGAACCTGCCTGACGGTACTGGCCGCCAGCCTGGGCAGCCACACGCTGCAGGCGCAGGAGGCGGCTCCCGAGAGTGCTTTGGCAGCCGCGTTGCGGGCCAAGACCTGGTCTTCGCAAGGCATTCAGCTGGAGGTGCCGCCTCTGGCGGACACTGGCAATGCCGTACCTTTGGCTTTGCAGATCGAGGCACCGCCAGGACTGTCGATTGAACAGATTGAGGTGGTGCTTCCCGAAAACCCCACTCCCTTGGCCCTGACTTTGCAATGGCCCCAAGCGCGCAAACAGGTGAAATTCCAGACCCGTCTGCGTTTGGCAGGCACCCAGTCGGTGTGGGTCATTGCCCGCTACAGCGATGGCTCCGAGCGTGCACGCAGTGCCCCCACCATCATCACTTCCACAGCTTGTCTGGACGGGACCTGAAGCATGGTCACTTCTGTTTTGGCACGTTTGAGTTTGCAAGGCGAAGTCCGTGCCGGCCGCACCGTGCAAGCGCGCTGGATTTGCAACCACCCGATGGAAACCGGGTTCCGGGTGGACGATTCGGGCCAAAAAATCCCGCGCAACATCATCACCCAAGTGCTGTGCAAACTCAACGGCGAAGTCATCCTGCAGGTCTCGCCGGGCACCGGCTGGTCGTCCCCGGCATTTTTGAACTTTGAATTCTCCGTGCCGCCCCAGGGCGGCACTCTCAGTGTGCATTGGCTGGACGACCGCGGTGAACAAGGCCAGGTGCAACAAAGCCTGTTGCTGCAGTCATGAAGGGTATTTGGTTGGCCGGGCTGGCCATGTGGCCACTGATGTCGCTGGCACAAACGGCCGCCTGGCCCGTGAATCCCCAAACCTCTGGCAATGCTTTTTTGCCCCCGAGCTTGAAGGCTTTGCAGGCTGACCCGGGCAGCAATCCTGTCAGTCTCTGGCTTGACCGTGGGGAGATGGCCTGGCGCGACACCTCGACAGGGCCAAGTTGCGCGAGCTGCCACGGCGCGGCCAGCAGCTTGCGTGGCGCTGTGGTGCAACACCCGCGCTTGTCGAGCGATGGCAGTCGTCTGATCAATCTGGAGGACCAAATCCTCGTCTGCCGCGCACGATCTGGAAAAACCCAGGACAGCCTGGAAAGTGAAGATGTGCTCGCCTTGAGTGCCTTGCTGCATCAAAGCGCCCAGGGGCTGCCTTGGAGGCCGCAAGCCCCGAGCACCCAACAAGCCCAGTGGCAGGCCCGCCTGACGCAAGGCACAGCACTGTACGCGCAGCGCATGGGCCGCATGAACCTGGCTTGCGTGCATTGCCACGACCAGAACATTGGCAAACAAATGCGCGCCGACGTCATCAGCCCGGGGCACCCGACCGGCTTTCCAATTTACCGAATGAGTTGGCAAGGCATGGGCTCGATCGACCGCCGCTTGCGGGCTTGCTATTCAGGCGTACAAGCGCAACTGCCGCCACCCGCAGATCCCGCGCTGCGGGATCTGGAGTTATTTTTGAAAGTCCGTGCCAGCGGCATGCCACTGGACGGCCCCTCCTTGCGGCGCTGACCATGCCGTTCAGCGCGCAGGGCCGGCGCTTCAAACGAAGCTGAAACCTTGGTTCCTCAAAGGCAAATGGCGCACGGGTTGACCCGTTGCCGCATGAATGGCGTTGAGCACCGCCGGGGCGACCACGCTGATGGTCGGCTCGCCCACACCACCCCAGAAATCGTAGGTGGGCACCACCACCGATTCAACCTTGGGCATTTGCGGCAAACGCAGCAGAGGGTAGGTGTCAAAGTTCTTTTGCACGATGCGGCCATTTTCGACGGTGCATTCACCGTAGAAAACCGCACTCAAACCAAAAGCCACCGAGCCTTCGATCTGCGCCGCAATCTGACCCGGGTTGACCGCGTGACCGCAGTTGGTCGCCAACACCATGCGGTGCACTTTGACCTCTTTATTGGCGCCTACCGACACCTCGGCTACTGCAGCCGAATAACCGGCATAACCCATGAAGTGCGCAATGCCTCGGTGCACACCGGCAGGCAAAGGCTGACCCCAATTGCCTTTTTCAGCAGCCACGTTCAACACCGCCAAGTGCTTGGGGTGGTTTTGCATCAACGCACGCCGAAACGCCAAAGAGTCCTTGCCGGCTGCACGCGCCAGCTCTTCCATGAAGCATTCCAGGTAAATCGCGTTCTGGTTGGTGTTGACGCCGCGCCAAGGACCGACCGGCACATGCGAGTTGCGAATGGCGTATTCGGTCAACAAGTTGGGAATGGTGTAACCCATTTGGGCGTCGCCGGGCTCGGCCCAATAGCCCTGCAACTGGCGCTCGTCCTTGCCGTCCTTGATGGCCGAAGGGTTGACCCAGGCATTGATGGATTGACCCGAGACACGGATAGCCAAACCTGTGACCTGCCCCTGGGCATCGAGGCCGGCCGTGAGTTTGCACTGTGACAGCGGCCGGTAAAAGTCATGCGTCTGGTCTTCTTCGCGGCTCCAGATCAACTTGACCGGTGTGCCCGGGAACTGTTTGGCAATCGCCACCGCTTGCGCCACATAGTCTTGCTGGCCACCGCGCCGACCAAAGGCGCCGCCCAGGTCGGTGATATAGACCTCGCACTTTTCAAGCGGCAAACCTGAGGACTCAGACAAGACCGCCAAAGAAGCTTCGGCGTTTTGGCTGGGCACCCAGATCTCGGCTTTTTCGGCGGTGATCAAGGCCGTGCAGTTGTTGGGCTCCAGCGGCGAATGCGCCAAAAACGGTGTGCTGTACACCGCTTCAATTTGCTTGACAGACCCGGCAATGGCTTGCAAAGCATCGCCTTCTCTGCGACCGGCGTAGTTGCCCGGTGCGGTCAAACCCTCTTTCAGGTGCGCGGCAATGGTGGCGCTGTTGGCCTTGGCATTCGGGCCTTCGTCCCAGACCACCGGCAATTTGGACAAGGCGTTCTTGGCACGCCACCACGTGTCGGCCACCACGGCCACGGTGGACGCGTCCACCCGCACCACCCGTTTGACACCCCGCAAGCCTTTGACTTTGCTGTCGTCAAAGCTCACCATCTTGCCGCCAAAGACCGGGCAGTCCATCAGGGCTGCGCACAGCATGCCGGGCAGCTTCACATCCACGCCATAAACCTTGGAACCATTGAGCTTGTTGGCCGTGTCCAGCCGTTTGAGCGGTTGGCCGGCAATCTTCCAGGTGCGGGGATCCTTGAGCACAATCGACTTGGCGTCCGGCACCGACAACTTGGCAGCGGCCGCCGCCACTTTGCCGTAACTGGTTTTGCGTCCTGTTGCCGTGTGGGTGATGATGCTGTTGGCCACCGACAACTCGCCCATCGGCACCGACCATTCGTTGGCCGCCGCTTGCATCAACATGATGCGGGCCACGGCACCGCCGCGGCGCACATAGTCATGCGAGGTGCGAATGCCACGGCTGCCGCCGGTACCCATCTCGCCCCAAACGCGTTTGCGCTTGAGATTTTGGCCAGCGGTCGGCGATTCGGTGGTGACTTTGAGCCAATCACACTCAAGCTCTTCAGCCACCAGTTGGGCCAAGCCGGTGCGGGTGCCCTGCCCCATCTCGGAGCGAACCATGCGGATCACGCAGGTGTCATCGGGCTTGATGACCACCCACACGCCGATCTCGGGTTCGGTGGCCAGGGTTTGCGCGGCGGCCTCGTCCATGGCCAGCAGGTTGATGCCCAGCGCGAGGCCACCACCGGCCAAAGCGGAGGTGCCCACCATGAAGTGGCGGCGCGACAAGACAGGCAAAGAGACGGTGTTTGAAATGGTGTTCATGGGGTGTCTCCTCAAGCCGTGATGTGTTGAACCAAGGCGCTCACATCGCCAGCGTCGGCCACCTGAGTGCCTGCGGCCACATGGATGGCTGTGCGAATGCGCTGGTAAGTGCCACATCGGCAGATGTTGGACATGGCTTCGTCGATGTCTTTGTCAGTGGGTTTGGGCTTGCGCTTGAGCAAGGCCGAGGCCGCCATGATCTGCCCCGACTGGCAGTAACCGCACTGCGGCACATCCACATCGGCCCAGGCTTTTTGAATCGGGTGCGAACTGTCGGGCGTCAAACCCTCGATGGTGGTGATGCGCTTGCCCGCCACCGCCGAGCCCGGGATTGAGCAAGAGCGAACCGCTTGTCCCTCCAGATGCACTGTGCAGGCACCGCACTGGGCAATGCCGCATCCGTACTTGGTGCCGGTCATGCCCAAGACCTCGCGCAGCACCCACAACAGGGGCATTTCGGGTTCGGCATCGACCGAACGGACTTTGCCGTTGACATTGAGTTTGTACATCGTGATTCCTCGGTTGATCAATGAATGGATTCAACAGTTTAGCGTTCAGGACAAACCGTCCAGAACTGACTTGAATTTTTCAGCCACGCGTTGGCGGAGTTCAGGGCTGGCGCAGGCCACGGGCGGAAAGTCTTTGAGCATTTCAAACGGGCGGCAAGCGTCAATGACCGCGCGTGAGTTGGTGCTGGTGCCGCGTGGAATGCGGGGATCGAGCGGGCCGCTCCAGGCTTTGCGGATGAATTCAATGTCTTCCACTGGATCGCAGCGGGTGCACATGGCCCACATCACGTCGAATAAATCGGTCGGGTCGACATCGTCGTCCACCACGATCACAAAGCGCCCCAAATACGAGCCCGACTGGCAGTTGGCCGCCATCATGGCGGCTTGCTTGGAGTGCCCTGCATAAGCTTGTTTGATGGAGATGATGTTGAGCATGCGCGCCGCACCCGCTTCGTGGCACCACACGCCTTTGACGCCCGAGAGACCTGCACGCTCGACCTCGTCCCAGATCATGCCGGCCTTCATCACGCACTTGGAGAACGAAAAATCCGATGGCGGCTTGAGCGGCGTGGCCATGGTCATGATCGGGTTGTTGCGGTAGTACACCCTCTGAATCCGCACCACCGGCTGGTTGCTTTTGCCGCCGGCATAGTAACCGGTGAACTCGCCGAAGGGCCCTTCGGGCAAGGTGTCGTCAGGGTACATCTCGCCTTCGAGCACGATCTCGCTGTGCGCGGGCATGGGCAGTTTGTGCACTTCGCTCAGCACCACATCGAAGGGCAACCCGCGGTGACCGCCGGAGTAATCGAATTCAGACAAGCCAAAGCGCAACTCGTTGCCGCCCGCCAAAAACAGCATCGGGTCGTGACCGCAAGAAATCAACACCGGGCAGGGCTTGCCTTGCTTGAAATACTTGTCGCGAATTTGCCGGCCGTGCTTGCCGGGCGAGGTCCACAAACCCACTTTGTTTTTGTCGTGCGCCATGGCGCGGTAGGTGCCGATGTTGATCCAGTCCAGCTCCGGGTCGCGCATGATGACCAGGTCATCGGTGCCGATGTAGCGACCGCCGTCCAGCTCGTGCAAAAAAGGAACCGGGAACTTGAAAATATCCACATCTTCGTCGCGGTCCACGTTCTCCAGAATCGGGCCGGTCTCCACCACGCGCGGCGGAATCGGCTCGTGTTTGCGCATCCGGTTGCGGTAGGACTGCACCACATCCATCGGTCCTTTGGGCACCGGAAAGCCCAACGTCAAGGCCAAACGAGCGGATGAGTTGGTGCCCCCCGACAACAAGCGGTAACCAGCCGGGTAACCGGGAATGTTGTCGAACAAGATGGCCTTGGGCTCACCCTTGCGCGAAGAGTTGACGATTTCGGCCAAGGTGCCGACTTCGAGATTCCAGTCAGCGCCGGAGATATGGAGCACTTCGCCGGCGTGGTCGGCACGCTCGAGCAGTTCGCGCAAATCCTCGTGCGGCCGGTCGTAATCGTTCCAGGTCTTTTCAGCGGATGCGGGGGTCAGTTTGGCGTTATCGGGCATAGGTACTTTCAAAATTAGTCGGCTTTGATTTGGGCAGCTTTGACAACTGGTGGCCAACGCTTGAGTTCGGCGGCCAGCGCGTCCACCATGCGGGCGGGCGGGCCGCCTGCGGCGTCAATACCTTGCTTAGCGAGTTGGGCCACCACATCCGGTGTTTTCAGAATCTGATTGACTTCTTGATTCAAGCTTTGAATCACCGCCGCTGGCGTGCCTTTGGGGGCCAGCAAGCCGTACCAAATGTCCACTTGAACTTTGGGTAAGCCTTGCTCCTTGAAAGTCGGCACGCCGGGCAGCGCCGCCGCACGCTCAGGGCTCATGACGGCCAGCACTTTCAACTTGCCGGCTTTGACCAGTGGCATGACGGTGTGCATGGGCGAAATCATGGCCGACACATGGCCAGCGGCCAGGTCATTGACCGCGCCAGAGGCCGCTTTGAACGGCACATGAAACATGTTCAAACCGGCTTCGAGCTTGAACAGCTCCATGGCCAAATGCTGCGGCGTGCCGTTACCGGGCGAGGCGTAGTTGATGCCTTGCGCACTGGACTTGGCCAGCGCCATGAATTCGGCCAGGGTGTTGGCCGGAAAGCTCTGCGGCACCACCAGACACTGGGTGCCGGTGCCCAGCATGGCCACGGGCACAAAGTCTTTCACCGGGTCAAAGGGCATGGCTTGATTGACGGCGGCATTGGTGCCAAAGGTCGTACCCACCACCAGCAAGTTGTTGCCATCGGGCTTGGCACGGGACACCAGTTCAGCGGCGATGTTGCCGCTGGCACCCGCCTTGTTATCAACCACCCAGACAGGGCCATTTTTGAGCGCCATCTGCTGGCTGAGGGTCCGCGCCAGAATGTCCAAGCCCGTGCCCGGAGAGGCGGCAACTGTCACCGTCACGTTGGGCGCGGCCAAGGCCCCACAAGCGACAACCCCTGCAAGCACAGTCAGTGTCCAACGCAAAGTAAGTGCCACCACACAAGAATTTCGAAATAGATTCACATCAAGCCTCCAAAAAAACTTGGCGCTAGGGTATGTCAATCAAGGCGTTTTGTCATGGGGTGGAACCCCCCATGTGACAAAAGCTCAAGCGCTTGAGCTTGAGCACCGAGCGCTCAAAAAACTTCGGTGTCGACTTCGCTGTTGGCTTGGGCGTTGTAACGGTCACCGGCCACCGTGTGCTGGTTGATCAGGGCGCCAGCGGCATTCAAGGTCTCAGGGCTGAGTTGGATGGCATCGGCGCCCAAATCGTCCATCAGATGCGCAACGCTGGTGGTGCCGGGAATCGGAATGATGTGCGGTGCTTTGTGCAGTAACCACGCCAGCGCCAGTTGCGACGGGGTGCAACCGGCTTGGTCCGCCAGCGCTTTGTAAGGGGCCAGCAATTTTTGGTTGGCCTCGTTGGCCGCTTGCGCAAAGCGCGGCATGGCACGGCGAATGTCTTTGGCGTCCAGCGCGCTCACCTCAATCGGCGCGCCACACAAAAAGCCACGCCCCACAGGACTGAAGGCCACGAAGGCGGCGCCGATGTCCTTGCAGGCATCGAGCACCGCAATTTCAGGGTTGCGGGTCCATAAAGAATATTCGGTTTGCACCGCTGCAATCGGGTGGACCGAATGCGCTTTGCGCAAAGTGTTTGCCGAAACTTCGGACAGGCCAATCGTCTGGATCTTGCCCTGGCGCACCAGATCGCTCAATGCGCCCACACTGTCTTCGATCGGGACTTTTTTGTCCCAGCGGTGCAAATAGTACAAATCGATCACATCGGTTTGCAAGCGGCGCAGTGCGTCTTCGCAAGTCTGCTTGATGGTTTCTGGGCGACCATCAATCACGCGCGCGGGCTTGCCATCGGCTTGGGTCACCCCTTGCATGCCGCATTTGCTGGCCAAAGTGAACTTGCGACGGTGCTGTTTGAGCACGCGGCCCAGCAGGGTTTCGTTGGCACCAAAGCCGTACAGGGCGGCCGTATCAAATAAGGTCACGCCGGCATCCAGCGCCGTCAACAGCACTTTTTCAGCCTGCTCGGGCGAGACCGGTGCGCCGTACGCATGGCTCAAATTCATGCAGCCAAGGCCAATGGCTGAGACGGTGAAGGGGCCGAGTTGTCTTTGTTTCATGGGCTTATTTTGCGCGAAAACGGCGCCGGGGTTTCAAGTTGCTGTGCGTGTCCAATCGGGCAAGGGCGCTGCGCGGTGCAACACATCGTCATGCAACCACAATGCGCTGCGCCTTGCGCGCTCGGCCACGGTGGCCAGCGGCAGTTGCTGGTAGTCGTCGTTGAAAACCTCGAAGCTGTAGTCGCCCCGGTAACCGATGCGCTCCAGGCGCAGCACCAGATCCGCCAGTTGCGCACTGTGCACCCCCTCACCCGGGAACACACGGAAGGTGCGGGCCGTGGTCATGCGGTCTTCAAAAGTGGGGGTTTCGTTCCACATGAAGTCGGACAACTGCGTCAGAAAAATTTTCTCGGGATCGAGCTCGTCAATAGAGTCCAAGGGCGTTTTGCTTGCAAAGATATGGAAAGAATCGAGCCCAATGCCCAGATTGGGGCAATCGGCAAGGCACACCACGTCCCATGCGCTTGTGAATTCATTGATGTTCCGGCCCCAGGACAATCCCTCGTAGGCGATTTGGATACCCAAAGGAATCGCCAGCATGGCCAATTTTTTCAGGTCACGGGCCAAGGCTTGGACATCATCGGTGGCATGGCGCGAGGTGGAGGAGCACACCAACAGCACTTTGCTGCCAGTCGCCGCACACATATCCAGCATGGACTTGGCAATGTCGATTTTGTAGTCATGCAAATGGCCCGAGAGGCCTTCAAAATCACGCAGCACCTGAAAACCCGTGGGGCGCAGGCCGCTGGCTTTCACCGCCGCCACCGCACCTGCCACGCCGCCCGGGTGGCTGACCAAGTCCCGCGCCATCAGCATGACTTGCGAAAAACCAGCGCCTTTCATGGCGTCCAACTTGGCCTCCAAAGTGCCCGCCATGGTGATGGTGTCCATGCCAAAACCCGCAATCAATTGAGCGTTCATGCGCGCCGCTTTCAAGCTTGAACCGGGGATGCGGCTTGGTGTACCAACTCAAATGACACGGACCCTAAAGCCGTTCGTGTCAATGCGCCGTGGTCTTCGGGGTGCAAGGCGGTGGACTCGACAAACTCGACGCCACGGGCTTTCAATGCAGCTACCGAACGGGCCACATCCGGCACGCCCAATCCCAAACGCTGTAAACACTCCGTGGACTCGTCCGCTTCGTCCATCCACGGGTCGGGCTCGATGAGTTGCCATAAAAAATGACCGCAGGGGCTTTTCATCAACTTGCCCTTGGGCAATATGCCAAACCGCTCTTCGTCGGGAATGGAGGTGAAGTCGAACATGTGCTCGAAGTAGGCCAACCAATCGGCGCTGCGACTGGCGCCGATGTACTGCACAACACCGAAAAAACGCATACCGGTCAATGCGGGCGGGTGCTGATCGACCGTGGGGATGGGTTTGAAATCGATGTCGTAAATCGAGAACTCTTGCCAACGGTCCACGAAGTAAAAACGGCTGCCCCCCGGGCCATGGATGGCCGGAATGTGCAGCTCCATGGCTTGCGCATGACTGGCCACTGTCCAAGCACCCAAATCGATACAGCGGGTGTGGGCCTTCAAGGCGTCACGCACCCGAAAGGCCACCGCAGACAGCACCGGTTGCCCATCGACCGTAGCGCTCACGCGGGCATCATCAGGACTGGCATTGACCACCAAATTCATGTCCCCTTGGCGGTAGAGCGTGACTTCGCGCGAGCGGTGACGAGCCACAGGCCGAAAACCCATGGATTCAAGCACTTGGCCCAAAGCCTGCGGTCGGCTGGTGGCGTATTCGATGAATTCAATGCCATCAATGCCTAAGCGATTGGGCATTTCGGGCACGGCTTCGCGATGCGCAGCGGGGAGGGTCATGGCAGAAATCCTGTCGAAAATGGGCTGTCGATCAATAACTCAATTGGGCAAAGCGGCGAAGCAAGTCGGGCGTGGTGGTGGGCAAGCCGAAATACTCGAGGTAAGCCGGAATTTGTTCAAAGAGCATATCCGAACC
>Ga0114959_10000851_pt1 | contig 28381 bp, 32 predicted proteins | sample C_130625_EF_Meta_FD_87317 | JGI IMG/M metagenome (GOLD analysis project Ga0114959, IMG submission 87317) | Freshwater microbial communities from Lake Croche, Canada to study carbon cycling - C_130625_EF_MetaG | ecosystem: Environmental > Aquatic > Freshwater > Lake | place: Lake Croche, Canada... | reverse complement strand
TATATTTGGTCTTCTATTAAATATTTTATTTGTATATATTTTTTTATATTATATTAAATCATCTAAGAAATATATTATATATATTTTATTAATAATATTTATTTTATCAATTTTATGGAATGAAAGTAATAATAATATTAATAATAATATTAATAATATAAATAAAAAAGAATATTTTTCAAATAAAACAATTAATGATCATATAGATGTTATATATTATATAAATTTAGATAAAAGAGAAGATAGAAAAAAAGACTTTTTAAAAGAAATGGAAAAGATAGGTATAGATAGTAACAAAATAGTTCGCATACCAGCTATTTATATGCCAGAACAAGGAGATCTAGGGTGTTCAAAAAGTCATATTAAAACATTAGAAACATTTATTAAATCTCCTTATAAAAACTGTATTATATTTGAAGATGATTTTGAATTTACATTAAATCCAGACGAAACAATAAACACAATAAATAATTTTTTTGAAAATAATATTAATTATGATGTTTTAATGTTATCATCAAATGATCTAGTTAATCCAAAAGATACAGAATATAATTTTTTAAAAAAAACACTAAATTCCCAAACAGCATCTGGATATATTGTAAATAAAAATTTTGCTAGAATATTATTAAATAATTTTAAAAATGGAGCATCATTATTAGAAAAAAAATATGAAAATAAAGATTATTGTGTAGATCAATATTGGAAAAGTCTTCAACCAGATAGAGATTGGTATGTTTTTAATCCTAAATTAGGAAAACAAAGAGAATCTTATTCAGATATCGAAAGAAAAATGGTTGATTATAATGTTTGATTTATAAATTCTAATACATTTTCTCTTCTTGCATCATCTATTGCCATAAGATGTAATACAAATCTATCATACTTATTTTCAGTATGATTATTTAAATATTGTAATACTTCAGAAAAAGAAGAATTAAATTCTGTTTCAGGTGCAACTGATATTATTTTATTATCAATATTTTCTAATTTATTTTCAACAATATCTGACATTGCATGCTGTTCGTAAGCAAATACATCATATTTATATCTTAAATCCCACCATTGCTCTAATAATTTTTTCGACTTTTCTGTATTTTGTACTATAAGTGATCCCCCATTTACTTTATATAAATTTCCTGAATTTTCTGAATCTGAGCAAATTATAATATCGTTATTATATTTTGATATTATATCTTCAATCTTAATTGATTGATCATAAAATATTGCATCACTATCAATATACATTACAAAATCATAACCTTCATTTAATAATTCTATAGCAGCTGGTATTTTTTGCCATGCATGTGTTACTTTATCATCATATGATTCAGTAACAAGTCTAAAATCATAATTATTTTTATTAGCATATTTTTTATTTATTTCAATTGAATATTTAGCATATGTATCAATAATATTATTAGTTGCATACATTAATATGACACCTTTTTTATTATTATTTTTAAAAGAATCAATAATTTTATATGAATTTCCAATATATTTATTTATAAAATAAAAAAATAGAATAAAAAATAAAATTAAAAATAAAATTATAATCATATATATAATTAGTATATATAATTATATAAAATTATATATAAATATATATATAAATTATGGAAAATCTTACTAAAGAAGAAATTGAAAAAAATAGAGAAGCATTAAAAAAAAGATTTGAAGATTCTGCTAAAAAGAAACAAAATAATCCTATAAAAAAAGAAGATACTAAATTACAAAAATTAAAAGAAAATCCTATGTTTGAACAATTAGAAAAATTAATTAATACTAATCCAGATGATATCCAAAAAATAATAAATGAAATGATTAATAAAATGACAAATGATTCAAAACAAAAAAAGAATGTTAGAAAACAGATAAAAGAAATGATTGAAAAAATAAAAGAAGACAAAGAAAATAAATAAATAAAAGATTATCCTTCTTTATTTTCTTCTTCCTCTTCTTCAATTTCCTGTTCTTCTTCAATTTCCTGTTCTTCTTCAATTTCTTGTTCTTCTTCAATTTCCTGTTCTTCTTCTTCAGCTATAGATTCAGCCTCTTGTTCTCCATCCTCAAAATTATTATTATTTTGTTGCAAATATTCATATCTACATGTTGGACAATTACCTTTTTTTTTCAACCAATTATCAACACATTTTTTATGAAAAAAATGATTACATTTTGGTAATACCCTTTTTAATTCAGCAACTTTATATTGTTGCATACAAATTGAACAATTTTCATTTAAAATTGGATCATCTTTTTTAATTTTTTGAGATTTACATAATAGTTGATTAATTTGAGAACAACTATTATAATGGTTATTTTCTGATTCTTGACCAGATCCATTATTTATATATTGAAATTGAATATCTAAATGAATTTCATTTTCAGATATTTCATCAAAATTTAATATATCACTATTGTTTCTCATTTCTTCTAATAAATTATCAATCAAATTATATATATTTGTATTTTGAATATTTATAGTTTCAATAGATATAACAAAATGAGCTGAATTATTATCAGGATCCATTTATTATATATATAATATATTAATATCTTTATAATAAAATATCAATTATTTTATTATAATAATTTTTAGCGTTAACAAGCATAAATAGTAGTCCATTCTTTAGCTGTTTTAATATATTTATCATTACAATTTTTTAATTCATTTGCAATTTCTGGAACAAGAGGATCATTAGGATTAGGATCCGATAAAAGAGAGCATATTGATAATAATACTTTTGATATAGTTAATGATGGACTCCATTGACTTTTTAAAATATCCATACAAATATGTCCACTACTATTAATATTCGGATGATAAATTTTTGTTTTAAAAATAAAAGTAGGTGGTATAAAGGGATAATCATACGGAATATGAATATTTAAATGAAATACTCCTCCTTCATATGGAGTTTCAGTAGGTCCCATAATAATCGCTCCCCATTCAAACATATTATCATTTAATGGTCCTGCTGATAAATTACCAGGAGGATTTTTTTCAATATCTTTTTTTTCATTAACTAATCTTTGTAAAACAGACATATATTTATAATATAAATCAAAATTTTAAATCCTTATTTTTATATAAAATTATCAATAATTCGTAATACATCTACAGGTAATTTAATATTAGGTAAAATATCTTCAAGTAAAATTATATCAGTTACCCATTCTATTGGAGTAGATACAAATGTATCTTTATTATCCTCTCTTTGATTACAATTAGTTATTAAAGTAGTATAACAAATAGAAAAAAAGTTAGCTCTATAAAATTCATTAGAATATGGAGTTTTTATATAAAACTTATATCTTTGTCCTTTAATTAGCTTTTTAGTATCCATTTTAGAGATATTGAGTTAAACTTTTATATAATTTTTATATAAAAAATATTCAATTTTTATAATCTTAAAAGGAAAATATATACTATTATTAATATAATGAATATAATAAATATACATTCTTTCATTTCTGAAAAAATAACACAATTTTTAGATATAGTTTATTATAAAAATTTACAAAAATTATATTCAGCAGAAGAATTAAATAGTATATTAATAAAAAATAAATTTCCAATATTAAAACCAGAATACTTTATTTATGCTAAATATTATTTTATTTATTTGTTTTCATATTATTTGAATCAAAAAACTTTTAACTATATAATTCCATTACATTTAGTTCATATAAGTGATATTGTATTACATAATTTAATAAAAAAATATGATTATATTCCCTCTAAAAATATTTATTTTTTAAAAGATACTGCAAATTTAATATTTTATTATTTATTTAATACAAAATTATTTTTATTAAAAAAATATTTATTATTAATTTTAGCAAACATATTTGTATTTGGTGTAAATATAAATCATGTTTATAAGAAAAGATTATTATCTATTGAAAATAAAACAGATACTTTTTTAAATCCTAGAAATAGAATATCTGATTATTTAAAATGTTTCATTGTTTCGTCAAATAAAGATAATATTCAAAATATTATACATTTAACCCGACATTTTACATATTCAAATTATTTTTTATTCATAAATATTATGATATATATTTTTATATAAAATTGAAAAAGGATGAGAAAGAAAGTTGCTCTAGATAACAATAGTATTTTCTTCAACTTTTTGATTAATCTTAAAATGAATCATACATAAACCATTACAATCACTTCTACCATTTCTTTTACACGTATCATTTTTAGATAATAATTTAGCACCACATTTTTGAACAACCGGTTTTTCCTTTTTAATAACAATTTTTTTAACATAGTGAATACCCTTAATTAAATCATATCCTTCTAATAATGGTAATTTACCACCATCATTTCTACAAACTGGACACATACAAGTAATTGTATAATTTCCAGTATATTTTTTAAATTTAATTTCATTATACCAATCTAGAATACATTCATAACAAAAAGTATGTTTTATTGGATTGCATTTTAAACCAATTCCATTATTATCTAATTCTGTAGAACATATATTACATAAATATTTATTCTCATCTTTATTTATATCATTAATAAATACTGCATTCATTATTATAATATTATAATATATCCTTTTATATTAAATATTTATTATAAAATATTTAATATAAAAGGATAATAATTAATATATATATCCAAAAATGAAACTTAACATTAAATTATTGAATGATAATGCAAAAATCCCTACTTATGGATCTGAATTTGCTGCTGGTCTAGATCTTTATTCTTCAAAAGATTATGAAATTCTACCTCAAACCCGACAACTAATTTCAACTGGAATTGCAGTTAGTTGGGAAGAAGATTCTACAGATAAACATTATTTAAGAATAGCTCCGCGATCAGGACTATCTGTTAAAAATAGTATTGATGTAGGGGCAGGTGTTGTAGATTATGATTATAGAGGAGAAATTTTTGTGTGTTTAATTAATAATAGCATAACAAAAAATTTTGAGATTAAAAAAGGTGATAGAATTGCACAAGCTATTCTAGAAAAGATTGAAAGATTTGATTTTATAGTAGAAGTAAGCCAGTTGACAGAAACTATAAGAGGAATTGGAGGATTTGGATCAACAGGAAAATAAATTAGTTTGTATTGCAAAATTATAATATATTATAATATATTATAATGATAAAATTATTTACTATGGTAAAAGATGAAAATGATATTATAAAAGATTGGATAGTTTATCATGGATCTATGTTTGGTTTTGGTAATCTATATATAATTGATAATTTTTCAAATGATGGTACATATGAAATAATAGAAGAGCTCAGAGATACTGGAATAAATATATATAGAATGAATGATTATAAAAAAAAAGGAGAATATATGAAACAATTAATTGATCAAAATTGTACATCAAACGATATTGCATTTCCAATTGATATAGACGAGTTTATAGTTTATCATGATAATAATAAAATTTCAATTAATAAAACTTTAATTTTAAATTATATGAATACATTACCAATTGCACATATTTATAAAGCTAACTATATTAATCCAATAATTAAAAAAGACGATTATGATAGAATTTTAACAGAATGTGAAACAGGAATATATGTAGATTATAAAAATATGGCAAAAACATTTTTTAATAATTCTATTTATTTAGGTCCAATTGATCATGGAAATCATATAATGCGAGATGATTATCTTTTAACAAAAATATGCTTAGTTCATTATCATTTTAGAAATTTAGAACAAATTAAAAAAAAAATATTGAATAACATAATTGGATTAAATTATATAAATAATTTAAAATATTTAGAAAGTCTTCCAGATAATTGTCCTGGAAATCATCATGTAAAATCACAAATAAAAGTTTTAAAAAATGAATATTCATTTCAGTTTGATTCTAATTCTGTTGGTGAAATTAGTTTAAAACCATTACAAGATAGAATATTAGGTGGATTTTTTTAGAAAAATTGATATAATTATATGAGTAAAATATTATATTATTCATATAAGTAAATATAAAATGGGAAATAATAAAAGTAGATATAATAAGATATGTCTTATATTAGAGCTATTAGAATATAGCAATTATTTGTCTCTTATTGATTTATGTCAAATTCATAATATTGGAAATGAAGAAAAAAATTTCCCATCACTTAAAATAACACCTTTTATTTACAAAAATCCTGATTATATTTTTCAAATTTTAGAGTTACCTGAAGATATAATGTTTTCATTACTGAAAAAAATATTAGAAGATTTTCCATCAGAAAATTATGATACAATACCTTTTCTTTCAGCTAAAAAAGAATATATTAGAACAATAAAATTATTATCATTAAATTCAAATATTGATTTTAATAAAGGGGAAACTATTAGAGGATTTACACCATTATGGATAGCATGTAGATATAATAAAATAGAATCTATAAAAGTATTGATAAATATTCCAAATATTGAAATAAATAAAGCAACTACTTATGATATAACACCCCTTCATATAGCTTGTTCTCTGGGTTATTTAGAGGTTGTTAAAATTTTAATATCAATACCTGGGATTGATATTAACAAAGCTGATAAAGAAGGAATTTCACCTCTTTTTGCTGCATGTTGGTGCGGTCATAAAGAATGTGTTAAAGTTTTAATAAATCAAATAGGAATCGATATTTATTTGCCAAATAATAATGGAACAACACCAATAATGGCTGCAAAAATAAATAGACGGAATGATATAGTAAATATTCTAAATATGCACCTTAAACTAACTCAAATGTAAAACCAAAAATTAAATTTATTATATAATAAATATTTATAATAAATATATATAATAACTATATATGAATAAAAATAATAAAAAAATAAAATTAAAAGGTGGAAATGTAGGTAATGCAATAAATGATGTTATAAATTCAATGAAGGATCTAGGAAGAAGTATGTTTTTTGAAATTAATGCTTTAACAAATATGCAAAATGATATTGATGCAGGTCCAAGTGCATCAAATGGAACTCCTGGTCAAATAAGTGGACCTCCTAGAAAACAATATTCTATCTAAAATAAGGGAACTAAGGTTCCTTTATAAACCCTCCTTTTCCCTTATAAATCCATCTGGATATATTTTAAATACTTTGTATATAAAATATATATTTTTATTTAGAATTAAGATATTACACACGAATCAATAGCAGCGGCAGTATTTAATCCAGCCGTAACCACTGCAGTTTTTCCAGTATTGGTAAGATTTCTAATTGTCTCTTTTTGTTTAAGTCTATTTATAATATTAGATTTATTTTCTTTTTTTGCACTATTATTATTTGTAGTAAGAATAATAGTATTATTTTTAAATTTATCTCCATTATATTTTAAATTTTTTCCATTATAAACAAAATCTTCTATTTTATAATAATTTCCCCATGGAGGCAAGCCATAAATATTTCCATCTAACTCATACATAGCTTTTAAATATTCTCCATTAACGGTAACATATACAGATTTTTTACTATTATTTTTAATAAGTATATTAAAAGTAGACTTTATTGAACTATTCGTTTCTATAGTTTTATCTCCACCTTTTATACTTTTTTTAGTCATTATATAATATTATACAATATAATTTTTTTATTGATCTTGTCATTCTTCACTAGATTGTTGCATTTTTTCATCTTCCAATACAATTTTATAACTCTTTTCTAATTTATCTTCTTTAATAACAACTTTATCTAAATCAGAATTTAATAGAGCAATAATAGCATAAACATAATAATAATTACATAAATTATACATATTATCTATAATTTCTTTTGTTTCATTAGCAATAATATTTAAAGTAGTATTATTAATAATAGGAGCTGCTTTTAATTTATCTAAAACATTAATTAGAACATTTAAATTATCAAAGTAAGTACTCTTTAATTTTTTAGAACATTCTAAATAAAAGCGATTATATTTTGATTTAGGATTAATTACAGCATCATCCGTACTTTTTTTAACAAGTGTAACTATTTCTTCTTCAGATAATTTAAAAAAGAATCCATCATTTTCATTACATTCTTTACTATTTAAAAAATCTGATTTTAATAATATAGTTTTTAATATTTTATTGATATCATTTTTATCTCCTGAAAATAATGAAGTATAATTTAATGGAACACATACATTACATTTATCTAAATTTAAAAATTTTTGATAACATATTCCACCTTCATAACTATTTTTACCTATTTTTTTAGGAATAGTTGTTAATATAGCAGCAATAATATTATTTCGAACAATTAGATTATCTGTAATTGCTTGACACATTTGACTCTTAGTAATTTTACATTCTTTTTTATTATCACATACATTTTGTGGAGATGTATATGAAAATGGAACATAATATATTAAAGAACTATTTATGTTATTTTGTTGTTCTTTTTCTACTTTATTATTCTTCTTTTTATTTATATTTAATGATTTATTAACTAATACATTAACAGTATTATTTAATTCTTTTTTATTTATTTCTTTCTGTTTTTCTTCTTCTTCTCTTTTTTGTTTTCTTTCTAAATATTCTTTCTCTTTTTTCTTTTTATATTCTTCAGGACTTAACCATTCTTTTTGTACTTTATTTATTTTTTTTTCAATTTGTTCAGTATTTATATTATTTTCGGGTAATTCTGAAACTGTATTATTTTTGGGAGTATTATTTTTATTAGTATTATTTTTGGGAGTATTTTTAGAAGTATTATTTTGAACAATGTTATTTTTAGGAGTATTATTTTGAACAATGTTATTTTTTGGAGTATTATTTTGAACAATGTTATTTTTAGGAGTATTATTTTGAACAATGTTATTTTTAGGAGTATTTTTAGGACTATTATTTTGAACAATATTATTTTTAGGACTATTATTTTGAACCGGTGCTTCATTTATTTTTTTTCCATTTAAAATATTTTTAGTATTTGATAATAGTTGTTCTGTATTTCTTAATTTTACTATAATATTATTTTTTTTTCCTTTAACTTGTTCACTCGATTTATTATTCAAAAAATTATTTAAATTTTGTTTTGTTCCTAAATTATTTCCTCCTCCACTAATAAAAGAAGTTTCTTGAACTGGTTCTTGAACTGGTTCTTGAACTGGTTCTTGCTCTTGATTCTGTGATTGTTCTTCATTTTGTTGTTTTTCTATTTTATCTAACTCACTTAATAGATTATTAACATGTTTAAATTGAATATATTTTGGTTTTCTGATTAAACTATTCAAATTATTAACATTTAATCCATCTTCTGTTTCCTTAAATTTACTAAAATTTATATCCATATTTTTTTTCCAAAAATGTTCATTTAAATTTTCTTTAAACATATCAACAAAAAATTTATCATCATTTTTAGGAGTATCTTGTAATACAAGCAATAATTCTTCATTTTGAATAGGAGATTGAACATTATTATACATATCTTTTATAACTTTAATACTAAATTTTGATAAATTTTTTTCATATATAAGTGCCAGGTTATTACAAAAATTTTTATTTAAAAACTGATTTTTGTATTCTTTTAATAAAGAATTAGATACATAAATTATTTTTTGAAAAGTTTCATCCATTTCATTTAGTTCAAATGTATCAATATTATTTTTAGTATTTTTTTTAGGAATATCAGCTAACGGTTGTTCTGAAATTGAATTACCCATATATAATATAATTATATTTTTTTTAGATCATGATAAAATTTATTTAATGCATGAAAAAATAGAATCTTTGGTAAAAATATATTATTTTTTTTTGTATGAAGGAATTTTATCGATTCAGAAATTGTTAATTTACCATATTTAATGAAATATGCAATTATAATACAATCTAAATCTTGCTTTTCTTCATCACCAATTATCAAAATTTTTTCATTATTATTAATTTTATCATGTATATAATCAGTAATATCAAATAGATGTTGATATAATATAATATTTTTATGTTCAAGACTATCTTCTTCTTTATAATCTATCGGAATTCTTATTTCTTCTACATCTTTTATTTTAAAAAAAGTAGAATATTTAAATAAATGAACAACATATTTTATTTTTTTTTTTTTAATTATATTTAAATTATTAGTTGATAAATAATTTATCCAAAAATGTGGTAATATTTCCATTTTATGTACCTCTTGCTTTTATATAATAAAAAAATATAAGATATAAAACTCCAATAATAATTAGTGCCAACATACTAAATTTTAGAATCACAATATAATTAAAATTAGAAAAATCAACATCTACTATTGAATTTTGTTTACTATAAGAATCTCTACTATTATCTGATACTGCATTTATATTACTATTTATTAATGTTGAATTAATCGGAGTCGGCATTTTTTTTAAAGAACATTCTGCTATACTATTACATTCTTTTTGTGGTTCTTTAACTAATAAAAATTCCATTCCATAATAAGATATACTACTTACAAAAATACCAAGTAATAAAGCGTACATAAATATATATAAATATTTCATTGATATTTCAGATGGTTCATATGTAAATAATAATAATATAATAAAAGATACAAATGGAGCAGTTATATTTACAACTTCCGCACTTGATTGAATAATACCATTTTGTTTAGTAGAACAAATGGAACCATTTGTATTAGAATAAGTTACACTATTATAGCTTTCTTTATTTTTTTTAGAAAAGATTAATCCAAAAATAAGTAATGCTAAAACAACAATATAAACAATATAATTTATTTTACTTGCAACAGTCGTTCCATTATTAGAATAATAATTCATAAATACTATCATAAATATAATAGCAATTAAAACTGCCAAATACATATATTGTATAATACATGATGATTGAAATGTTTTATTAAAATAATCACCATAATTTTGAATAAAAACAGGATATCCTAAGCCTAAAATATATCCAGTAATAAATGCAGGATGTATAGTTCCTTCTTTTGATATATAACTTTTTGAACTAGAATTAGTCATTACAAAAATAATAAATGTCATAACTAAAACCGTAATAAAATCAGTCATTTCATTATTCCATAATCCAGGTACATATGCATTTAAAACAATATTTTTAGCAACTGAGCCCGCTCTTTCCGATGAAGATGAACTTGGAGTTGTTACTGTACTAGATGAAGAAGATTCATCTGAAAAATCATTTGTATTAATTTCAATATCGCGGTAATAATATTTCTTTGGATAAAATCCAAAAAATAATCCATATACTATTTTAATACCAAAATAGCCAATAATAATAATTGCAATAAATGTTTGTGCTTGATTCATAATTGAATTTTCAATTCCAGCACCTTCTATCCCACCTATATTATTTTCACCTCCTTTAAAAAATGAAAGAATAAAATTTTTTTTATTTCTACTTTTATTTTTAATATTCTTTTTTACTAACATTCTAATTATAATCTATATTTAATTTTATAAAGAATTAAATAAAAATGAATATTATTTATAATTGATTTAAAGAGTTTTATATATAAAAATATAATGTCAACTGATATTTGGGGGCTATATAACGAAATTAATGATTCTTATAATAAAGAAATAAAAGAAACTGAAGTAATAACAATAATGAAAGAAATTGATGATCAGAAAGAAATATTGTCATCCTTTAAATCAAGTGGTTTAAAAGATAATCAAAAGAAAGATATTTGTTTTAATTGCAAAAAAGACGGCTTTTTAATAATGGATGGAGAAATGATAGTATGCACGTACTGTGGAACAGAGAATAATTCAATTATTGACTATCAAGCAGAGTGGCGTTACTATGGAAGTGATGATAATAAACGGTCATCTGATCCAAATAGATGTGGTATTCCAACAAATTCAATTATATCTGAATCAACACTAAGTATTGTTATCTTAGGTAAAGGATTTGAAGTATATAGAAGATTAAATAGTTGGAATGGTCTTTCCTATAAAGAACGATCTTTAATTGGTATTTTAAATAAAATTGCATCGAAAGCAAATATTGATAATGTTCCACAGTCAATTATTGATGCAACAATGAATATGTATAAAATTATAAGTGAAAATTATATTAAAAGGGGTGCATCAAGAGAAAGTTTAATAGCAGCTTGTTTTTTTAATGCATTGAGAGATCAAGGAATGGTTAGAAGTACGGAAGAAGTTGCTAAACTTTTTGATATTAAATCAAAAAAACTATCAAAAGGATGTAATGAATTTACAGAGTTAATGTTTACTAAAAATAAAGAATATATTAAAAATATGAAGCCAATAGAATCAAAGGATTTGATAGAAAGATTTTGTAATTTATTAGATATTGAAAGAGAATTTACAAAAATTGCTGTTCAATCTGCTGTTTTAATTGATAAATTAGGTATATGTCAGGAAAATAATCCAAAATCTATTGCAGTTGGATGTATATATTTGATATCTCAACAATATGGATTAAAACTTACGAAAAAAGATATTTCAGAAAAATGTAAGACATCAGAAGTTACGGTTGGAAATACATATACTCAGATGTTAAAATTTAAGAAATATCTTTTACCAAAATAAGCTCATTTTCTTATACATTCTTATATTCTTTAATTATTATTTTTAAAAATTTATTTATAATTTAATCTATATTTTTATAGAGGGTTTATAAGAGAACCTAGGTTCACTTATTGTAATAAAGATATAAAAAGACAGCATTCAATGCAAAATTTAATAACATAATAATATTAAAAAAATTATTAAAATTATTAACATATGTTGCTAGTTCATCGTTATTCCATCTCAATTGAACTAATAATTCAGAGTTTCTAGTAACAACCATTTTTAATATATCCGCATCATTCGTTAACTGAAGAGGAGTTTTTTGATCATTATTTTTATATAAAAATAAATAATTATCATAATTAATTATTTTTAATATTCTTTCAATATCATTGTTTAAAAACAATATATGGAATATATTATTTCCTTTTAAATCTTTTAAAGATAAAAATCGATAAAGTTGATTATCAATAATATATTCATACATATTTTTAATAAGTTTATTCAATTTTTGATGATTTTCCTTTGACATATCGCGTTTCTTTTCTAAAAGAGCTGAATCAAAAATTTCTTCTTCATCAAAATTCTCTTTATATTCAGCTGGATAATTAGACATTTTAGTTTCAATTGTTCCATTTGCTTCATGCATTTGAATATAAGAGTAATTAGCTCTCATGATCAAAAGAATTATAGTAATTTTCAAGTAAATATCGTTAATAATATTATTCTTATCTTTCAATTTATCTTTAATATCATCAACAATATCATCTATGCTAATAAAACTAGATGATGTAGATAGTTTTTTAATAATCAAGTCTTCAAAAAGATGCCGTTCATGCTCAGAAAAAGAAGTCATTTCTTCAAATTTTACTTTAATTAAATATTGAATAAGTAAATAAAAAATTAATCAATTTTTATAGAATACTCTCCACAATTGGATTTCGTGTTACACATCCATTTTTATCTGTTTCTAAATATTTTACTCTTGCCATTTTTCCAATATAACTATCCTTATTTTTCTTAAAATCAATATACATCTTAATCCTATCTTTAATAGTTCCAATAGGTATAGCCCAAAATGTATCATTTGCTTTTAAACAACGTAGCTTCCATATAATTGCACCTTTTTGAGTTCCCGTTCCTTCTTTTGCGTCAACTATAGTAAAATCACCTTTTTTAAACTCTTTGGTGCGTAATACATCATATGATTTACTATTTAATTTATAAAGCCCGTTCTTATTTCGCACTATAACACCTTCATATCCTTCATATAAATAGGCATTATTAAGATGCATTATTTCATCATAATTCTTAACTTGATTACAGTGTACTATTTTTAAATATTCAAAACCTTTATTTTTTAATAAATTTTCTAAATTTTTATATCTTTCTTCAAATGTTAGTGACATATCATTTAAATTAATCATATCAAAAATATGATACTCTATAACTTTCATTTTTTGTTCTTCTTCTAAAGTTGCATATTTTTTCGTAACAAAACTACTAATTTCACGTAATGGTCTTCCCCAAGAATATAATTCACCATCTAAATAGATAGAATCTGATATATTTAATTTTTCAATTTCTTCTCGAATATGATTTAAAAAATGAAAGGGTTTCATATTTTTAGAATATAACTGAACACTGTTTTTATTTTTCGTTTTATTTGCCATACACCTAAACCCATCTAATTTTCTCTGAACTAAAGCAGGATAAATAATTTTATTTTTATGATCATCTAATTTATATGCACCCATTGGTTTTACAACATCAGTCCTTTTTTGAATTTTATTATTAATTGATTCTTTAAATCCCGATTCTTTTTTCTTTCTAAGCAAAAATTTAACTTCAGTTAATGCTTTTTTATGATCAATAAAATTTTTAATAGTTTTTATTACTTTACCACCAATAATTCCATATTCTCTATAAATATTTTCACCATCAATCCATATATGCCAGAATCTTTTTTTATTATTATGATCTAAAATGTATAAAATAGGAAAATCTATTTTCATTTATATAATTATATTTATTTAAATTTATAATTATTAAAAAAAATAAATATTTTTATATAATATATAAAAATGCCAAATAGTAGTAATAAAAAAGATAATAATTCTAGTGAAGGTGGTGCATCAAAATACACTGGAACATACCGTAACTTTAAAATTGTTGAATTAAATGGAAAATCAGTCAAATTAGATTATAGCGCGTCTATAAAAGAAACTCAAACACCACTAAATGCTGCTAAGAAATTATTAAAATCTATTTGCTTACATATGGGATTAAAAGGAATGAAAAAACTTCAATGCAATGCTACATATGTTATTAAAGAAACAACTCAAGGTTCCTCAAAAAAAATGTATGGACCTTATCATGGAAAATATTCTAAATATACACCAGCAGAAGCTAAAAAGGCTATGGCATCTGGTATTTCATTCAAAATGAAACCAGTTGTTAAATTACATAAAGAAAAGAAAAATATGATGACTTAACTATATTTATCCATTTTATACATGTAGAAATTCATCATGTAAATATTATGATTCAATTAGTTGCACACATAAATTTAGATTTAATACAGGAAATATTCATAGTAACACTAATTTCAAAAATAATATTTTTACTTATTATTTATAAAGATGCAGAAGAAGATTGTTGATCTATTTCTGTTTGAATTTCACTTAATAATTTATTACCATTATATATTTCTAATACTTCTCTAACAACATTTTCTCTTTCAATATCTGCTGTATTAAATTCAATACTAGAAATGCTATCTGATCGTCGACCTTTTATTTTATCTAAAAAGTCTTTTAATCCATTCATATTACCATGTTTATCATTTTGTTCTAAATCACCCGTTATTACAAGTCTAGTTCCTTCACCTATTCTAGTAAGAAGCATTTTCATTTGTGAAATACTACTGTTTTGCATTTCATCAGCAACAATCCAGCAATTTTTAAAAGTTCTTCCGCGCATAAATCCAAGTGGCGATATTTCAATATATTTTTCAGTTAGTAAATGTTCAACCTCTTTAGGGGACATAAAATTATATAAGATATCATATATAGGTCTAATCCAAGGTGCCATTTTTTCTTCAATAGTTCCTGGTAAATATCCAATATCTTCATCAACTGCTACAACTGGACGTGTAAAAATTAATTTTTCAAAATTTCCTAAAATATAGTTCTTAATACCATGTTCTATTCCAAAAAGTGTTTTACCTGTTCCTGCTGGACCAGATGCAATAACAATTTTATAGTCTTTATTTTTTAAATATCGTAAAAACTTTTCTTGAGATTGATTTCTAGGAAGAGAAAATTTACTATCAAAATCGCCTTTTTCTTTATTAGATAAATATTGCATATTTTTATAACTAAAAATATCTTTTTCAGATTCATAGTATTCTAATTCTGATAAAATATCCTTTTTATTTTGTTTTTTATTTGTCTTTTTACCAACTTTTTTAGATTTTGTTTTATTTTCTTCTAAGTCCATTATTATTAAAAAAGAAAATTATTTCCAAATTAAATCTATAAAGATTTAATTAAGAATACTTATTTTATTCTAAAAATCATTGTTTATTTCAAAATCATTAAAGAATTCATTAAATTTATTTTTAACAGTATTAAAATCAGATGATGCAAACTCTTCTATTTTTATATTATCTTTATATAATACAAAATAGGGTAATTTTTTTACTTGAAAATATTTTTCAAATTCAGGTATTTCATTTATTTCATCATAATCTAGTTTGATGTATTCTATTTTAATATTTATTTCAGTAAGATAATTATTAATAAGAGGTTTAATCATATTACATGGTTTACACCATTCAGCTGATACTTGAACAATTTTATATTTAGTATCATTTTTTAATATAGATTCAAATTCTTCTATTTTACTCATTGATTTATGTATATATATTTATTATCCAAAAAAATTTGAAAATTTATCAATTATAGATTGAATATTTCGCCCTACTTTATACATAAAAATATACATTTCTTCTTCAGATGTATTTTCTTTAATTTCATTTTCTTCTACACCATTTCCAATATAATAAATGTTTTCACCACTATTCATTGAAATAGTTTGTAATGCAAACTCTTCAACACATCCATCAAAATTAAAGAGATCTTCTTTTATTTCTATATTATTTTCTAAAAAAGACTTTATTTTAATACAACTTTTTTTTGTTAATAATAAACCTTCATGTGGTGAATTATATAATTCTTGATTATTTTCTATGTAATATTTAGCTAATTTTGTATTCATAAAAACTGGCCACCACCATTCTGTATATGGAATATTTTCTGTATATGGCTTTCCAATTGTAACAAGTTTATTTAAAACATCTAATTTCATATCGTTTTTAAATAAATTTCTAGAAGATGCAACAATAAAATATTTAAAATCAAAATTATCTATTGAATAGCATATATTATTATAAATCCCTTCTGTTAATGATCCATGAAATCTTCTTTTATTTAATATTATATCATGTACATAAACATCTTCTGGTAATGTATTATTTTTACATTCATTAAACATAAAATCATTACAATTTAGTATAATAGCATGTTTACATTTAACTTTTTTTTTAATATTATTTATTTGTTCTAATAAAAATTCAAAATTTTCGTGAACATTTATAGATATTATACAATCATATTTTTTATCTGATGTAAAATTTTCAGATAATTTTGTGAAAAAATATAATAATATTATTATAATTAATATTTCAACAAATAGAATTATTATTTTTTTTAATTTATAATTCATTATATTTATAACATAGAATAAAATAGAATAAAATATGTTCTATATATTTACTAATTTATTAAAATCTCTTTCATATGTAAATGCATTTGTAAATAATAAAGTTGAACCATACCAAACAAAGAATAATAATGTAAATGTAATTACATCACGACTATTTATTTCCATATCAAGTAATAATGGTTTTAAGAATCCAATAAATATACAAAAAAGTAAAGTTGTTATAAAGATATCTGTTTTTTGTAATGAAGATAAATAATAGTATTTCATATAATTTGTTAAATATATATGAGATTTTATTTTTACATGTAAGAAAAAATTGAAGATAGTTTAGAAGTACTTAAATATTTCTTAAAAATAAAAGAAAGGATTGAATTTTAGTAGTATATAACTCCATTATCATCGCTATTAATTCCATTTGTTAATTTTTTGACTAAATAATACCAAACAGCATATAATGTTGCAAAAAGAGCAGAATTATTTAATAATTCAGGATTACCTGTTAAAATAGACCCAAAAACACCAAAATATAATAATATAAAAAAAGAACCAAAAATCATTTGTGAATATTGGAATGGTTCTAATTTTAATGCACAAACAAATTGAATTAGAAAGAATAAAACATGAGCTAATATAAAAAAGCTAATATACTGCATTTATACTATTATACGATAAATTTTGAGATTGTAATATATTAAAATTCATATAAAAATCTTTAAATAATAATATTAAAAATAATGTAATACTACACCATAGTAAATCAAATAATCTAAATTGTTGTGCAGTAAGAGCTATATAAACAGCATATAATACAACAAAAAATATAACTGAAAAAATTAGTTCAGTAGCTTGATAATTAGATAATAACATTTTATATATTATATATTGTTTTAATTTTCTTAATAATTAAAAATAAATATATATTATAATTAATGATTTCAAGCAATAAATGTATTTTATTTAATAGCATGGAATTATCGGAAAGAGTTGAAGATAATCAAATAAATAAATATAATGATATACAAACCTATATTCTAACCAAAAATTTTCTAGATCTAGATAAAATTGATAATAATTATGATAGTTATTTTACATCTATTCCTAATAATGAATATGTTCCAAAAAATAAAATAAAAACTATTCTTGTAGATAATAAAAATAAATGTATGGAAGAATGTTTTAATCAATCACCTAATTGTAAATCTATTACCTATATAGAAGGAAAAAAGAAAAATTTATTAAATTCATACCCTAAAAAAATAGATAAAAATATAAATACTAATACATATACAGACTGTATAAATCATAAGAAAATAGATGATTATTCAACTCTTAAACAAATATATACTGATGCATGCCAAAAAAAATATGGTGATACATATGTTTATGATGATAATATATTTGATCCTAATTCTATTATAAAATGTGATCATAATTCTAGAAAGGTGAAATGTAAACTAGGATTTCAAGGAATTGAATATTTTACTGATTACTCATCAGAATATAAACATAATTTTATACTACTTTATGTAGTAATTATATTTATCTTAATGATGATAATTAGTTTTTACTTCACAAAGGGAACCTAAGGTTTCTCTTCCCCCTCCTCTTATTCCCTTAAACGAAACATTGGGTTTCCCTTAGACCTTCCTATTTACTCTTAGACTTCTCCTATTCCATCATATATATTATACAAAACCTAAAGAAAAAATAAAAATTGATAAATTTTTGTTAAAATATATTATTATATAAAATAATTATAATATTATATATCATCATGCCCAAGAATACCAAAGGTGGAAATAAAACAAAGAAGCTTAAAAACAGCAACGATATTAAAGCAAAAGAAACGCCACTTCCCAGTCAAGATGAAGATTCTCATATTGCAGAAATTACTGCAGTATTAGGAGGGTATAGATTTAGATGCAAAATTATTACTGAAAATGGCCTTGAAAAAGAGGAAATATTAGTTCATCTTGGTCAAGGTTCAAAGAAATATGGATTTGTTGTCCTTAATTCGATTGTAAAAATATCACTTCGTGATTTTGAGAAGGGTAAAGGAGATATTTTATATACTTATAGTCAGCCAGATATTTCTTATTTAACAAGTAATGGATATATGCCGGCTAACTTACACCCTGAAAAACAATCTGGAGATGTTATTTTTACAGATGCACCTTCATCTATAGGTATTGATGAAAAGTTAGATCTAGAAACAATCTAAATTAATTATTTTATTTTTTTATAAAATTTTAGTCGTTTTCTACTAAAGGTATAAAACGACCAAAAATGTATTTCTCAATAAATTAATGTAAAATGTATATTTTGTTAAAACAATTTATTGATAGAGGTATAAAAAAACCAAAAAAGGTATAAAACGACAAAAAATGGTATAAACGGATGAATAAAACGACCAAAAAATATTTCTCAATAAATTAATGTAAACTCCTATATTTTTAAAAAAAGTTTATTGATAGAGATATAAAAATGGTATAAACGGATGAATAAAACGACCAAAAAAGGTATAAAACGACCAAAAAATGGTATAAACGGATGAATAAAACGACCAAAAAATATTTCCCAATAAATTAATGTAAACCCCTATATTTTTAAAAAAAGTTTATTGATGGAGATATAAAAATGGTATAAACGGATGAATAAAACGACCAAAAAAGGTATAAAACGACCAAAAATGTATTTCTCAATAAATTAATGTAAAATGTATATTTTGTTAAAAAAGTTTATTGATAGAGGTATAAAACAACCAAAAATGGTATAAACGGATGAATAAAACGACCAAAAAATATTTCCCAATAAATTAATGTAAAACTCATATTTTATTAAAAAAATTTATTGATAAATGTATAAAATTAGTAAAAAATAGTGGTATAAACGGATGAATAAACGGATGAATAAAACAACCAAAATTAAATTTCGTATTTTATAATATTTTTTTAAATTTTGAAAAAAAAAAATTTTTTTTTTTTTGAAATCTTTTTTTGAAATTTTTAGTTGAAAATTTAATTGGTCGTTTTATTCATCCGTTTATTCATCCGTTTATACCACTATTTTTTAGTCTGTTTATATTTTTATCAATAATTTTTTTTTTAAAAAATCTATTCCTCAATAATTTATTGATGAATATTTTTTGGTCGTTTTATTCATCCGTTTATACCTTTTTTGGTCGTTTTATACCTCTATCAATAAACTGTTTTTAAAAATATTCTATTTCCCAATAATTCAATGTTAAACTAAAAATTGGTCGTTTTATACCATTTTTGGTCGTTTTATTCATCCGTTTATACCATTTTTATATCTCCATCAATAAACTTTTTTTAAAAATATAGGGTTTCCCAATAATTTAATGTAAAACTATTTTTGGTCGTTTTATTCATCCGTTTATACCATTTTTTGGTCGTTTTATACCATTTTTTTGGTCGTTTTATACCTCTATCAATAAACTTTTTTTAACAATATTCTATTTCTCAATAATTTAATGTTAAATTATTTTTGGTCGTTTTATTCATCCGTTTATACCATTTTGGTCGTTTTATACCTTTTTTTGGTCGTTTTATACCTCTATCAATAAACTTTTTTTAAAAATATTCTATTTCTCAATAATTCAATGTCAAATATTTTTTGGTCGTTTTATTCATCCGTTTATACCATTTTTGGTTGTTTTATACCTCTATCAATAAACTTTTTTTAAGAATATTAAATTTCTCAATAATTCAATGTTAAAATAAAAATTAGTCGTTTTATACCTTTTATTTTTATATAAAATTATATATATAAGTTTAGAATTATATATTTATGTAAAATGATAGAGCATAATGTAGAAGAAACCCAAAATAATTATAAAATAAATAAAAGTATTAGTGACGTTCCTTCTAAAATGATAAATCAATATGAATGCTTGAGATGTAAATATATTACTCATAAATTGCAAAACATAAAATATCATCTAAATAAAAAAAATAAGTGTGAAAAAATAAATACAGAATCAATACCATATACAGATGAAGAAATATATGAATTATCTACAATAAGATTAAATAAAAGAAATGATGTAAAATGTGAATTTTGTAATAAACCTTATTCTGATAAAAAATCTTTATACAATCATCAGAAAAATTATTGTAAAGAAAAAACTAATCAAGACATTACTAATAATATAAACATTGATAATATAAATATTACAAATAATATTACAAATATTATAAATATAAATTTACCCGTTTCTTTTGATAATGAATGGAATTTAGAACATTTTGATAATTATTTAAAAATTCAATCAATTATATGTAAAAATAAATTTACAGGATTTCTAAATAGTATCTTGAAAAATAAAATAAATTTGAATGTAGTTCTTGATAAAAATATGAAAGAAGCACGTATATTCAATGGTGATAAATATGAAAATATTGCAATAAAAGAATTATCTGAAAAATCAATGGAAAAAATATATAATCAATTGACTAAATTAAAAGAGGAACTAAAATATGAAGATGGTCTTGAAATATCTTTTGATGAAGATATAAGAATGATCGAAAAAAAATATCAGGAGTATAAAAAAAGTTCAGAAATTAAAAAAAAAGTAGAAGAACATATAGCTTCTATTTATGATACAAAAAAAATAGAAGCTTATGAAATTTATGAAGACTTTAATAATCATAATAAAATAGAAAATTCTTATACAGATTACTAGCCCATATAATTACACCAACCAGAAAGAAAAATGAGACAAAAACATATTAAAAATAAATTGCTTAATTTTATATAATGAGGATTAAATTAAGTGAAAAATTTCAAAATGAAAGAGAAGATATATGTAATAAAATTATTACCATATTACAATTAAAAGAAGATAATACTTTTTTATTATATGATTTAGATGAAGACATTGAAAAACAAAATAAAATAATGGAATTAAAAGATGATATTCAAAAATATTTTGCTTGTTCTACAATATCATCATTTAAACCTAATTTTGAATGTAAGCGTCCTTATTTAAATATTATTAGGAGTATTTTAAGGAAACAAAATTATAATTTTATTGGAAATGATTACACAATAAAAATAAATAATAATCCAAAAAAAACTATAAAATATATTATATTTAGGAATAATTAAATAAATGCGGTAAATTATTTAAAAATAAAATATTTAGTAAATATATAGAATGGTAAAAAAGAAAAAGAAAGAAACATTCAAAACTTTTAGGAATTTAGAGAAATCTAAATTTAAGACCATCAAAACAACACTCAAATCTGTTTTATTGAAACATAGTGAGGTTCAACCAATTATTACTAATTTAGTTTTTGAAATGAATGATTTAGTTATTCATACTTACCAATTCATCCGGTTATATATTCTTTACTGTTTTCATAATAATTTAGAGTTTCCTGTTTTTGATGATAAATTTACATTTGTAAAATATTGTATCAAAACATTAGGAACAAAATCTAATAGTGGAAGAAAATCAAAAGATACACAATTATTATATACTTTACAAGAATTTTATATAAAAGAATATCAACCTTTACTCAATCACAACAAAACAAGTTTAGTGAATAAATCGCATTTGATAAATATTGTAGCAGAACAAATTCAGGTATGTATCTCTAATAATATTCAGGAGCATTTTATTCAACATTTTTTACGCTTTATCAATAAAACAACTGATGGTATTACAAATGATAAAAAAGAATTATTTGAATTCAAACATCAATTGCTTATGTTAGAAGAAACAAATGAAATATTTAATAAATGGAAAACTACTCATTTATCTCATATTTTACCAACAAATATAAAAAAATCAATATATTATGATGTTAAATTAAGGCAATTTGAGTATTTGAAAGGAATGTTGTATATGAATTCTATAATAGAAACACAAGAAAATAAATTATTCCAACCTCTACCATTACGAAACAATATTATTCCAAAAAATATAAAGTTTGATAGTTCTTGTATTGCTGAACTATTTTGTCCTGAAAGTGAGAAGAAAGGAGAAGTTTTGAAAAAAATAACTAATTATCAAAATATAATATGGAGTAGTTTGTTGAATATGAAACATAGATTATTCAAAAATAAACATTATACTTTTCATAATGAAATTACAACGGATGGCATTAGTTGTTCTTTATTATTTATTAGAAAAGATTGTAAAGGAGAAGAAAATAAAAACAAACAGGTAAATAGTGAAGATTTTGAATATATTAGTATTGAAGAATTGGATAAACAACAATTAGAAAATTTACAATCAAGAAATATAATTGGTTTAGACCCTGGTAAGCGTTCATTGGTTTATATGATGGACGGACAAGGAAATACATTACAATATACCGCACCACAAAGAAAAAAGGAAAGTATGGCGAAACGAAACCAAATTATTCTACAACGAGAGAAGAGAAATAACAAGATAAATGAGTATGAAACTATTTTATCATTACAAAATAGTAAGTCAATCAATTATGATAAATTCAAATATTATTTGATTGAGAAAGATAAATTGAATAAACAAACTATGGATTTTTATAAAAAAGAAGTATGGAGAAAAATGAAGTTCCGTCAGTATAGTTATGGTAATAAATCAATAGATACATTTTTGAATAAAATACAAGAAACATTTGGGGAAAATATTTTGATTTGTTATGGTAATTGGAGTAGGACATCACAAATGAAACATTTTATGCCTACAATGAATAAAGGATTAAGGAAACTAATCCATAAGAGATATGATACAATTACAATCAATGAATGTAATACAAGTAAGAAATGCTGTGATTGTTTTCAAGAATTAAAACATTACAGAAACAAGGAAAATAAGGAAGAATTTCGTCTTTTAGTGTGTTCTAACTGCGTGAGTTGCGAAAACAAAAAAATCGTATTTAGAACACGAGACGCAAATTCAGCAATAAATATAATGAATTTGGGAAAATGTTGGTTATATAAACAACAAAGACCAAATGAATTTTGTATTTCGTCTTTCACCATTTCAAATAAAAAAGAAGAAATGGAAAAAGTAAGACCATCAGTTGATTTTACGGAAGGTAATTCTTCCAGCCATCGAAATTTAGTATGAGTTTGTCTCATTTTTCTTTCCGGTTGGTGTAATAATCTTTATAAAAAGTTTCAGGATATAAAATATTCTTATCTAATAATTCTTGAACTAATAAATCCATTTTAACTTTATTTTCTTCCAATAATATTTTAGCAGATTGATAAGCTCCATCTACTAATTCTAAACACTCTTTATCTATTCCTTGTTTTATTTTTTCAGAATATTGAATAATCCCACCGCGTCCTCCATCTAAATTTTGATTATAAAAAGCTTCTAAGTTATTTCCCATACCATAAAGACCTATCATTTGCTGAGCTAATTGATTTGCCTGTTTTAGATCTTGAATTGCACCACCTGATATAAATTGTTCGCCATAATATAAATTTTCAGCTGCTTTACCACCCATTGAAATAATTAATCGTTTTTTTAATAAATCTTTTGTATAAAGACCGCTTTCAATTACAGATGGATATTCACTAAAAATAGTAAATCCTCCTGCACCATTATAAGTACTCTGAATGCTTACTTTTTTGAGTAAAAATGACTCTTTAAATAAACTACATAATAATGCATGTCCAATTTCATGTATTGCTACTCTTTTTCTTGCTTCTTCACTACGATTATCTATTTTTCTAACTATTCCAACTACTAATTTATCAAGTGCATCTAATATATCATTTTGTTGTATCGTATTTCCCCCCTTTCTTACAGCTAAAATAGCTGCCTCATTTAATAAATTTTTAATTTGCGCTCCTGAAAATCCGCTTGTTAATTCTGCAATAAATTCAAGATTTATATTTGGATCTATAATTTTATTTTGGGAATGAACTTGCAAAATATCAACTCTTGATTTTCTATCAGGAAGCGGCACAGTTATAATTCGGTCAAATCGCCCTGGACGTAATAAAGCTGCATCAAGAATATCTTTTCTATTTGTTGCAGCAATGACTAAAATACCTTGATTATTTACAAATCCATCCATTTCAGCTAAAAGTTGATTTAATGTCTGTTCTTGTTCATCATTTCCACCATTATTAAATCTTCCAGGACCACCTCTTTGTTTTCCAATAGAATCAATTTCATCAATAAAAATAATAGCTGGTCTATTTTCTCGAGCTTGTCTAAATAAACTTCGAATTTTAGAAGCACCTACACCAACAAATACTTCAATAAACTCACTTGCTGAGATGGAAATAAAATTTGCATCTGCTTCACTTGCAATGGCCTTTGCTAATAATGTTTTTCCTGTTCCTGGCGAACCTTCTAATAAAATTCCACGAGGAATTTCTGCTCCAGCATTTTTATATAATGTTTCATTTCGCAAATAAGAAATAATTTCAGTGGATTCTTCAAAAATTTCGGGGCTTCCTGCAAAACTTTGTAATGAAACATTTGCTTTTATCATGCTAAGTTTATCTTTTTTGAAATCTAAATTTAATCCAAATAATCCAGGTGGATGACCGGCATTTCCACGAACAGAATTAATTATTGTTGATATAATTAATATTGGAAAAATAAAGTTAAATGCTGATCCAATATCATTTCCAATAGTTTGAATTAAATTAGGCGGTTGTTGAAGTTGTTGAATAAATACTGGTTCTACATTATTTTTAACAGATAAATCAACTAGAGTGTTTGTTAATGATGGGGCAATAGAGGTAATAGAATAATCTTCTAAAAATGTTTTATCATATCCAATGAAAGATGGCTCAACAGTAGAAACTGGAGATTCTATAACGTTTTCTGATATAACAGAATCATATTTTCCTGAAAAATATATTTTTTTTACTTGATGATCTTCTATTTTATTTAATAGTGAGTTATATGATATTTTAGGAAGAAAATATGAATTACGAAAAACTGTTTGAATTTTATCTGAATATACCATAGTATTTAAAATAATAGGTAATAAATATAATTTCATAATTATATATATTATATATTTATTTATTTTTATGAAAAAACTTATTCTCTCGCCGCTTTCAAGAATTATAATAAATAGGATGTTTTATAAGGCGAATGAAATAAGTGCGTTTATTTTCGATATAATAAAGGATTTAATAAAAAAGTAAGTTCCCTTTGATGGAATAGGAAGGATGTAAAGGGAGCCTAGGTTCCCTTTTAGGTTCCCTTATTTTAGATATAAATCGAATCATGTATATATTTCTGCAATGATTCATTCCTATTTTTAAATTCATCATTCAATGAATAGATTTTAAATGCATTATCCAAATCTTCTTTTGTTACTTTTTTAACAATATCATTTGATTTTCCAAATATTCTTCGCGCATGAACAATTTTTGTAAAATGCCATAAATTTTCCATATCTCCTCCATTATATTTGAAATAACTAATGTTCTTCTCAAAAAATTGTAGTGGAATTTCATTTGTAAAATCATCATTAAATACACTCCAGTTATTATCACTTATTTTTTTTAAGAAAATTTTTCTAAGCTCTTCACCATTATACTTATCGACACTTAATCTTATTTTAAATCTTCTATTTAATCCCGGATTATAACTAAAAAAAGATTCTTCTAGTTGTTCTTTGTATCCGGCAATAAAAAGAATGGTATCTTTATTTTCTGTTAAATTTTGATTAATTGTATCAATGCATTCTTTGGAAAAACTATCTTTATTATCTGGATTTCCTAAACTATATGCTTCATCAATAAATAGAACCCCTCCTTTTGCCTTATCAAATATTTCTTGTGTATTTTTAGCAGTATGTCCTAAATATTTACCAATTAAATCAGATCGACGAGCTTGTATAAATTTATCTTCTTTTGTAATACCCAATGAATAATATAATTTACCAAGAATTTTTGCAACTTCTGTTTTACCAGAACCAGGTGTTCCTTGAATAACCATGTGCCATAACTCTTGTTTATTATCTTCTAAATTTTGTAATCTAAAAAATATTAAATCAATAATCATTTCTTTAACATTTTTCATACCAATCATATTATTTAATTCTTTTAATGGTTCTACACATTTATGTAATGCTCTTAAATTAATAACATATCTACTTTTTTCATCTGGATTAAATGTTTCGCCTAATTTAATTAAATCATCTAAATTTTTTATTTCTTTATCAATTGGTAATAATAGTTGCGATTCTTTAAAATAACTATAAAAATCATCAGATGCCTTAGAATCCTTTTTTTTTATTTTTTTAATATTAATTTTTGATATAATATCTTTAAATATATTTTGAATTCCTCCACTAAATGGATCATTCTGTTGCTCGAAAGAATTATTAAACATTTTTTTCTTTCGTCTATTATTTATTGATTTTTCTTCATCGAATTGTTCATCATCACGCTGTTGATTATTGCATTTTTTATTATCACATTTTTCATCTTCACATTGTTCATCATCACATTGTTCATCGTCACATTGTTCATCGTCACATTGTTCATCATCACATTGTTTATCATCATATTGTTGATTACTACTATTTTTATCATAATATGGATTATAAAATGGATCATAATATGGTTGTTTATTATCATTAACAACAAAAAAAATATAACTATCTAGTAAATCTTTATCACGATTATTATGGTTTATTTGTTCTTGATCTCCTGCATCTTCTGCATCTTCTGTATCTTCTGCATCTTCTGTATCTTCTGCATCTTCTGCATCTTCTGCATCTTTTGTATCTTTTGCATCTTCTGTATCTTGTGTATTTTTTGTATCTTCTGTATCTTTTGTATCTTGTGTATCTTGTGTATCTTCTCCATCGTCTGCATCTTTTGTATCTTTTGTATCTTGTGTATCTTGTGTATCTTTTTGGTATTTTGCATCTTTTGCATCTTTAATATCATCATTATTTTCTTTAAATTTCTTCTTCTTATTATTTTTATCATCTTCTGTAAAAATATGTTTTCTTTTTAAATTTTCTATTTCTTTATCTATATTTTTCAAATTTTCATTTAAATTTTTATTATCATTAACTTTATTCTTTTTAATTTCTTCATTAATATTTTTTTTATTCTCTTCTTTTGAATTATTCTTTTCTTTTTCAATTTTATCTTTTTTATTATTCTTCTTATT
>Ga0114959_10000849_pt1 | contig 28489 bp, 33 predicted proteins | sample C_130625_EF_Meta_FD_87317 | JGI IMG/M metagenome (GOLD analysis project Ga0114959, IMG submission 87317) | Freshwater microbial communities from Lake Croche, Canada to study carbon cycling - C_130625_EF_MetaG | ecosystem: Environmental > Aquatic > Freshwater > Lake | place: Lake Croche, Canada... | reverse complement strand
TCGAACATAGCAGTAAGATGCTCGAACAAAATAACCGGCTTTATGAATTGGCGAATAAGCCATTTACAATAACAAATAACAATTGTAATAATAAACAATTTAATTTGAACGTCTTTTTAAACGAAAAATGCAAAAATGCAATGAATATGACCGATTTTGTGAATTCTCTTGAAATTATGGACGACGATTTCGAAGATATTGGGAAACTTGGATATGTTCAAGGGATATCTAATATATTTATAAAAGGGCTTAAAGACCTCGATGAAACAGCGAGGCCACTCCACTGTAGTGATATAAAGAGGGATATAATATATATAAAAGACAATGATGTATGGAATAAGGATGACAATAAGGAGAAGATGATTGAAGCAATACAAGGTGTTTCACATAAAAATGTAAAATATATACCAATATGGCGAGATTTGCATCCAGAATCTATGGACTGTACGTCGAAAAAGAATGATCAATATATGAGAATAGTGAATCAGGTGATGACAAGTATAGTACCAGATGATCCTAGTGCAATTAATCGAATTATTAGAAATGTTGCTAGTAAAGTTTGTATAGATAAAACGTCATAATTCGATTATTTTACGGATTTAAAATATTATTTTATATAAATTATGAAATTTATTAATGAATTTTTATTAAAAAATGTGAAATATGAAAACCACCCTTTTCCACATACGATTATTGATGATTTTTTTCAAAAAGACGAGCTTGATAATATACTTTTTCATATAAACACGTTGAAAGATGAAGACGCACAATATATATTTAACAATCCAAGTTCTCCGTATGAATTTAATAAATATGCTTTCAATAAAAATTACGGAGATTATCTAAAAAATGTATTTATTGAACTAAATAGTCCTGAATTCATACAATATTTAGAAAATATTACTGGAATTAAAGATTTGATCCCAAATGACATTCAACTAAGTGGAGCAGGAATACATCGAATAAAAAATGGCGGGTATTTACAGCTACATACCGACTTTAACTCTTACAACAATGAATATGGTAAATTAGATAGAAGAATAAATTTATTGATTTATATGAATCCAGAATGGAAAGACGAATATAATGGACACTTATGCCTGTGTGATAAAGAACAAAATAAATGCATTAAAAAAATTTCACCGATATTGAATAGATGTGTTATTTTTAATACTTCTAATAAAAGCATTCACGGTCATCCAGAACCATTAAATGTTCCTAGCGATATTTGCCGACAATCTATTGCTGTTTATTATTATACAAAAAACACGAATGGTTTATATGATTTTGAAGGTGACATTGAACATTCTACATTATGGTATCCTGATATATCTGTAAAATACTAAAATACCTTGTAAAACTATAAAATATGTATAAAATTTTATCAAATCCACTTAAAGAAATAACAATACTATTTTGTAATAATAATGGAGTCTTCCACAAAACCAAAACCAAAACCAAGAAGTGGAAAAAAGATGATAAAAGACGAAAATGAAGAAATAATATATAGTTTTCATATAACAAATGTGCATACAAATTGCACCATAAAACAGTTATATGAAAGCTTGGACATTTTAAGGTTAGGTGATGTATTTCAGATAATCATACATACTTATTATAATGGTCCGGTAAATGGTAAAGAGGGAGAAAAGACAAGCAGACAAAGTGACGCTTATATTTATTACAAAGGTACTAAGAAGTTCATTAATAAGCACATCTTTTTGAAAAAACTCTTGAATAAGAAGAACACAAAGAAAATCGATTTAGTTCACTTATTAGATGGCGAGACTTGGAAATGCGAACTAAATACAGAAAAAAATTATCATTTTCGAACCGATGAGTATGAACAGAAACGCATCATTATTCAATCTATTGATGCGAACAAAAATAGTACAGACATCAATTGGTTGTTCAGGGAACACGGAAAAGTAGAACAAGTGGATATGGTTTGGGTAAAAAGTGACGAATTACCTACTCCATCAAGATGTCAATCATATGTATATTTTAAAGAATGGGGAGACGAAGAATATACGTATAAATTGCTTGAGGAGTTGAATGAAGTGGGTGTGTTTACAGTTAAATACGATTTTAATAATTATCACGATTTACTCTGGGTATATGAGCTTTCACCGATAAGTGAAACGTGCAATAATTACGACTTTGAATATGGTAAATATCGGAAATGGACACCCAAAGATGATCCAAAATACGGTAATCGCACAGATGAAGGTAACAAATTAAATTGGTTTTTTACAGATGAAGGCAGATTCGCGTATTCAAATCGCATTGTAGACGACGAGATAAAGAAGTATGGTGGGCTTTTTATTGGTCCGGAAAAGCAGTTTTATAAAATCGAGATTGAGAGAAAACCGATTGAATTTTCCTGGACAACATCGGGGGATGTCGATGAAACAATAGAAATGAAAAAAATGCAGCAATTGATTTTAGAAGCACTGCAAAAATGTTTAAATAAAACCGAAAATAACGGAACTGAAAGATAAAACAGCATTTAGGATTAAGTTCAAACAAAAAATATAAAATATAAAATATAAAATATATAATAATGTCTAACACAACAGGAGGGAAACATATTACAAAAAAGGTAATAACAGTTTTTGGTAATCAAAATGATTTCCTAGAATTATTAAAGGTGAATCCTGGTTTAATTGTCATCAAATTTGGTGCTACATGGTGCGGGCCGTGCAAAAGCATTGCACCGGTTATTGAAGCATTTTTCGGTTCATCTCCCGACAGTGTTATCTGTGCGGATATAGATGTAGACGAAAGTTTTGATTTATATTCATTTATGAAAAGCAAACGTATGGTAAACGGTATTCCTGTATTATTATGTTACAAACGAGGTAATATTGGGTTTGCCCCAGACGATATGGTAACAGGAGCTTCACCGAATGATTTAGACGCTTTTTTCAAGAGGTGTGGAATACATTTGAAAAATGCGTTGAAGAACTTTCCGAATCCGTTGCCTTCTCGTACTGATTCCAGAATTGCATAAAATATAAACTTAATACAATATTTAACTTAAACATATTGTATTAATTATATAAATAGGATGTTTTTCATTTCAATATTTGTATTTATAATATCTGCTAGTTCTCTAAGAATTACACCTAAAATGGTAACGACTAATATTGCGGATGTTCTAAAGAACCGGTATTTTTTACAAAATACTGGGTATAATTCTTTAATTAGAAAAATTGAAACGCACGATATAGACAAGTTATATTTTACAGAAAGACTCGAATCGGTTATAGCCGAGAGCAAAGAACCCACAGGAGAAAACTCTATGTATGAAGGTTATACAATTACAAAAATAAATCCATTGATTACGAGTAGTTTGACAGATTTATCAGTTAAGAATAACGTAGAGGCCATTTTTTTAGCAGAACCTGCACCACCCATTATTTTTATGTTGGCGAATAACATATTTGGTCTTTTACAAGCTGGATTTATTCCATTTTTAATATTAACTTTTTTGATTGCCAATTTTCGTAGATCCCAAATGGGTGGCGATAATAGTCCTTTTGGTTTTCCTGGATTATCGGGTCCAGGTGCTAATTTAGATAAAGATAAATTGTTGGTGACCAAGGCTAATATTACTCTGGATAGTTTTGCTGGGAGCCCCGAGATTTTTGAAGAGTGTACTGAGGTGGTAAGTTATTTGAAAAACGCGACTCTTTATGAAAATGCTGGTGCTGAGATTCCAAGAGGCATATTATTAGAAGGTTCTCCGGGCACAGGTAAAACACTTTTAGCAAAAGCAATAGCGAGTGAAGCCGATGCCAATTTTATCTCAGTCGCTGCAAGTGAGTTTGTTGAATTATTTGTTGGTATGGGTGCTGCCAAAGTCCGTAATTTATTTAAAAAGGCAAGAGAAAATAAACCGTGCATTATTTTTATCGATGAAATTGACGCTGTAGGAAAGCAACGCGGTGGTAGTGGCACTATGGGAAACGATGAACGTGAACAAACGTTGAATCAATTATTGGCGGAGATGGATGGTTTTGCAGACAACGATGGTATTCTAGTGATGGCTGCTACAAACAGAAGGGATGTATTAGATACAGCACTTTTGAGACCAGGAAGATTTGATCGGATTATCACCGTACCTTTGCCGGACAAGGAGTCGAGGAAGCAAATATTTAAGGTTCATTCTAAAAATAAGATATTATCTAAAGAAGTGAATGCGGATTTGATTGCCGAGATGACAAGTGGGTTTTCTGGTGCTCAAATAAAGAATCTTTTGAATGAGGCTGCTATTTTAGCAGCAAGAAAGGGATTTTCTGAAATAGATCAACAGAATATTTTGGATTCTCTCGATAAATTAATAGTAGGAATAGCAAAAAGGACAGACACAAGAGACGACGAAGCTAGAAGACGGGTTGCTATCCACGAGACAGGACACGCTTTATTGGCTGCACTATATGACAAATACTTTGAATTAAAGAAGGTAACAATACAAAGTACATATAATGGTGCAGGCGGTTATACAATTTTTAATGAATATGCATCTATTGTGGAAAGCGGATTATATACAAAGGATTTGCTAATGAAGAGGCTTGTTGTTTCTCTCGGAGGTAAGGCTGCAGAGAATTTATATTACGGTGATTTACACGTAAGTGTGGGTGCTGTGCAAGATTTGAAACAGGCGAATTCGTTGGCACAGCGTATGATTGGTAACTTTGGAATGGGACAGCAATTGGAGGTTTTTTACAATGATAACGTGGATAGCCCCTTTTTAGGTAGATCAAGTGATAAATATTCAGAAAATACTAAAAAGATATTTGATAAAGAGTCGATTAATCTTATAAATTTGGCCTATTTAGAAGCAAAACAAATGTTAGAAAAACACAAACCGGAAATGGACAAGATAGTATCTGAATTATTGAATAATGTCACATTAACTGGAAAGGAAGTTGAAAATTTGATTTTGTAAAATAAATTATTATATAAATTTAGAAGATATGTTTAAGGCAAATAAAAATTTAAAATTAATGGAAGAAAATATATCTTTAAATGAACAAATAATTACTTTAAGACGGAATATTAATTACGTGAATTGTTTTAACACTGCAAATTTTATGGAAAAAACGATTTTAAATAACATTTTAAAAATAGAAAAAAATAATCAAATAATATATGGAGAGTCAGTATACAATAAAATCGACAATAGATACATTGACGAAGAACTATAAAAATACTTCAGATTATCGTGTAAAGGATAAAATGAAAGGAGAGATTAGTCGTCTTATTTCAAAAATAAGTGATCCAGTTGAAAGAGAAAAAATGACCAAAAATTTTGAAATTGAAATAGGACCCTGGATGAAACTCAAGAGAGGAGATTTTGTTCATTCTGTATCACGAGGACGGCAAAAAAAAACCAAAAAATCGAAAAGGTCTAGAAAATCGAAAAAGTCTAGAAAATCGAAAAGGTCTAGAAAATATAGTAAAACTATTTAAATATAGTAGGATAAATATATTTAAATGAGTGAAAATGCAGATGATAATGCAATAAATAATTACTATGAAAAATCCAGAGACTTTGTACGTTTGACAACTAGTTATCAATATATTTTCGAAGTAACAAAATGTTGTGGCTATGGTGAATGGGTTTCTGTGTTTAAAGATCGGTCTTTAAGCCACTTATATGAAAATATTAAAAGCCAATTTTATAATATAAAGCCGAGTGATTTATGCGTATTGAACGAAAAGGGTAATCGTCTTATCGTGCCAAACGACAGCACAATAGCGATACGCGATTTTATACGGCAAAATCAGGATTTTTTCCGACCAATTTATCCGGTGCCTGCGTATATAATTTATCGCATTTATTATGATGACGGTTGTTGTCATTTGAATACACACAGAATATCAGATGCTGCATCAATGATGCAATCTGAAATATGCGGGGAATGTGTTTTGCACAACACTAAACCACACGTATAATAAAATATTTTTTTATATAATTATATTTTATTTATAATGAGCAATAATTCAATCGATTTAGATATAAACAATTATAATTTACACGACATTTTAAACTTATTCAAAATTCCGGTTAATTTTAATGAATCGCATTTAAAAATGGCCAAAAAGGTCGTCTTGAAAACACATCCCGATAAATCTGGTCTTAAACCGGATTTTTTTCGATTTTATTTGAAAGCTTACAAGATGCTTTATTCGGTATGGGAATTTAGAAAAAAGGGTGACGTAAATGCAGGTGATAAAAAGAATACAGATTATTCTACTTATGGGGACGACGAAAAACGCGAATTATTGAACGATTTGTTTCAAACCAATGATCAGTTTAAAAACAAACAGAGCTTCAATAAATGGTTTAATGATCAATTTGAAAAAAATAGAATCAAGGATAATGCAAATGAATCGGGGTACGAGGATTGGTTAAGATCGAATGATAGAGAAGATGAGTCGACTAGTAAAAACATAACAATGGAATCGATGGGCCAAGAGTTTGAAAAGAAAAAGAGCCAAGCTAGGTCGCTGATTGTTCATCAAGACATACACGAGATTTATGGATCAGGTTCAATAAATGCATCCGAATTATCGGTTGATACACCTCAAGACTATAATTCGGATTTATTTAGCACGCTGCCTTATCAGGATTTAAGACGTGCTCATACTGAAACAGTAATCCCTGTAACGTTTGAAGATTATCAACAAAAACAAAAATTCAATAGTGTAAATGAGATGATAAGCCATAGAAGTCAACAGAATGTGAAGCCGCTATCCGAACAACAAGCATTGAATTATTTAAAAAATCGCGATAAGAACGACGAAGAGAAATCGGTCAGAAGAGCTTATGACTTAGCAAAACAGACAGAATTAGCACAACAAAAAAACGCAGAGTTTTGGTCATCTATTCAATTCTTGAAAGATCATAATTAGCGTTAATTTTGATAATTGTATCTATTTAGATACATTTTGTACATTGAATATTAAAAAATATATTAGTATAATATAATGCCATTTAAAATTAAAAATTATACAAATTATATATTTTTATTAGCGATTTTATTAGTAACCGCCTTTTTATATCAACGTTATCAAAGCAAATTAGACAGAGAAAAAGGGTCTGAAAATTATGACGCTATTCAGAAATATCTATTAAATGATACAAATTTAGAAAATGAGAATAAGCCCATATTGTGGATACATATAGAATATAATTATAATTCGAGAAACTGGCTCAGTTTTGGTTCTAGAAGCTCACACGATTTAAATCAACCTTATTTATACTTAACTGTCAAATCAATTATTAAACAATGCGAAGATTCCTTTCATATTTGTCTAATCGACGACGATTCATTTTCCAAGTTAATCCCGGATTGGTCTATTAATATGAATAAGATATCGAATCCAATAAAATATTGCATAAGAGAATTAGCTATGACAAAACTATTATACAGATACGGTGGCATAAGAGTGCCTGCTTCATTCGTTTGTATGCGTAACTTGATTGAGATGTATCAAGTAGGAACAATTGACAATAAAATGTTTATTTGTGAAATGGTCGATCGAAATATTACTTCAACAACACGTGATTTTTATCCGAATATTCATTTTATGGGTGCACATAAGGAGTGTCCTATGACTGCCCAGCTAATTGATTTCATTCAGAGGACTATATCGAGTGATTATACTTCGGAATCTCAATTCCTAGGAGAGTTTAATAGATGGTGTGAAGCTCGTATCGAGAGAAACCAAATAAATATGATTGATGGTAAATTGGTAGGGACTAAAACTCTGGAAGATAAACAAATATTGATCGATCATCTATTAACGGACGATTATATTGATATTTATTCAAACACATACGGTATTTATATACCCGAAAAGGAGATTTTGAAAAGGCGTCATTATGAATGGTTTGCCAGGCTTTCGCCGGTACAAGTATTGGAATCTCATATCATTATTTCAAAGTACTTGTTACTGGCGAATGCACCTGATGCAAAAATGGGTGTGATTGAACCGATGGAAGATAAACCAAACTGGGTTAATTTCTGGAAAGTACCATCGGGGGCTCCTGTATGGGGTCTACAACCGATCGATCTTGGAGACAATGTGCCAAAATTAAAATATCCGAATAATTAATGTAGATAGATCTATACTATTGTATAAGAAACGGACGAATAAAATAATTATGAAACATATTTAAAAACTGTAATCGTATAAATATATGCTTATACGATTAATATTGAATTTTGCATTTTTTATTTATACTGCAAGTGCTATTCGCATTATTGAGCATCCATTAGAAAAACGCATTGCCTATGTTTATGGAGTGAAAAGCACCTTTATAGGAGAATCAAAATTGGCAGAATTAACTGCATTATTCAGGGAATATCCTTTACTTATTTTCAAAGATTTGCAGAATATTAACCCGAATACATTTATCAATTTTGTAAAGAGGTTTGATAATGAGTGTGATGAGGCGGCGATAAGATCTCCGGATGAATATCCTAATCAAATGTTGCAACCATTTTATCAATTACCAGATTGTAAACACGTTGCACCAATAGGAAACGTAGAATTGTTTGATTTTTACGACATAAAAAATATTAGAATAAATCCGGCGAATGCGTTTATTAATAATTATTTGTGGCATAGTGATATTTTGGGACACGAGTTTAAATTACCAAATGTAGTTACAGGATTTTATATAATAGAACAACCCCTTATAGGAGGGGATACTGATTTTATTTCAGGTGAAACAGTATATGAAAATATGAATTTAGAAGAGCAAACTGCTAGTCAAAATGTATTAATTGAAATAAATAGACGTAAATTTCTAATAAATGAAGTTGAAATTGACTACTCTGGTGTAAATAGGCTGGAACCATTTGTAGCTAAGCAAGATGGGAAAACCAAGATACCTTTAGTTTTCGCGGCAGATCCGAATAACAGAGAATTTGAAAAACCACGGGTTTTAATAATGCCATCCTTTTTTGAAAAAATATCCGGTTTAAACGTGAATGATTCTAGAAAATGGATTCGCCGATTTATGAATGAAAAAGTATTACCACATAGGGTGAGCATTCAATGGAAGAAAGGAGATTTGGCCATTTTTAATAACAGACGATTTATGCATTCAAGTACGCCTGCCAGAAATTATATGGATAACGCGGATAGTTCTAAAAGATTACTGTTGCAAACATTTATACCTACAAAAAGACCAATATACGGTATAATGCCTTCTCACAAAAATTCACTTGCCGGTTACAATGTAAATTGGTTTGAAAATCAAGAAGACTCGATGATAACAACGCACGACCACTATAAGTTTGCAAAATCTCAAGAAATGAAAAATAGAAACGCGAATGAAACGATTAATACTAATGACAATTATGTTTTATTTAAGCACACTTGAAATAACTAAAAATAAACATAATATAATATGTCGTACCTTGATTTATCGTATTTTATTTGAGACATATACTTAATTTTATTGAAATTGCAGATTTGTCTTAAAACAGTGATGAAACTATTGTAAGTTAATTTACGGTCCAAATATTTTTGTTTTGAAATGTGATAATAAGGTTTACAATTTTCGATAAATGTTGGTAGTGAGTTAGTGAATATACCTTTTTTATATGAATCATTATTTATAATGTAACATTTTTCGCTTTTTGTTCCTAATTCATCCAATAAAGCAAATAAATCTTCATTTTTGATTTTTTTTTTAAAAATTTGATTTGACATATTATATATAACTAAAATATATATAATATATATTATATTTAATAATATTATTTATTCATAATAATAATTTATAATAATAATTCATCATAAAAGTTGAATTAAATTATTTGTAAATAACGCTAATTCTATTTCATCCTCGTGAATATTATGAAATATTGTAATATACTTGCAAATAATAGGAATTATTTTATATTTTTCATCTTCATTTAACATATGAGTAGTTTTTATAAATAAAAAATAATTATCTAAGATATCCATAACAGAATAACCTTTATCATAAATATCATATAAAATACGGATGGATTCATTCAGCTCTTTTATTTTTAATTTTTCAGTATAATTTACAAAAGATAGAAAACTAATGTTTGTACATACATTTTTAGCCAAATCCAATGTTATCTCCTGATTTAGTAACTTGAATTTTTCCATATAATTTATAAGAATTTTTGCTGTATTATTACATATGTCTAATATAAACTCTTCTGCATCTGGATGAATAACTATATTTTCATTTACTTTTATTTTGATTAATATTTTGTATAAATTTTCTCTAGTAATTTGGTTTATTTTAATTATAGTGAACCTAGATTGGATGCTTTCTATCACCTTTTGAATATTGTTGCACGACGAAATAAAATGTACGTTATGGCTAAATTTATCGATACAATTTCTGAAAACTTGTTGACTTTGTTCATTTATAAAATCAATATCGTCTAAAATGACTAATTTCTTTTTATTTTTAATGGACGACGAAGTTTGACAGAATGTTTTTACATCATTGCGATAATAATTGATCCCTTGCTCTTTTAGACTATTAATATGAAGAACATTATCGTTGTATATTTTGTAATCAAAACCTGAATAATATTCCCTAATTAGTGCATTAAGTAAGGTTGTTTTTCCACTACCCATACCGCCTATAAAAAGTATATTTAAATTGTCTATATCAATGAGTGTTTTAATAATTTCAAAAAAATCTGGATGCATCTGAAAATCGGAAAAATAGAGTGGTTGATATTTATTTATATATAACGAGGAATCTGCGAGTTCCATTAAAATATATTCAAATAAGTTAAAAAGTATTTAAGTTTATCTTAAATAATAATATTAAATGGATGGAGATAATCATTATAAGACATTAGATATACCTGAAAATGCGACAGAAGATGAGATAAAGAAGGCATATAGGAAGCTTTCTCTTAAATATCATCCAGATAAGAACATAGGTAAGCCAGAAGTTTCGAATGTGTTTCACAAGATTAGTTCAGCATTTGATGTTTTGGGAGATCCTCAAAAAAGAGCAGAATATGATGCAATGAGAAATAATCCATTTATGAGAATGGGTGGTGGTGGTGGACCACGAGATATGTCTAGCCATTTTCAAAATATGGACGATATATTTGCAAATTTATTTTTTGGTGGTTTAAATGGGGTTTCGGGTGGTATCCCATCAGGTTTTCCATTTCCGTCAGGCGGTGGTAATATTCACGTTTTTAGAAATGGTGTACCTGTCAATATGAGTCACAGTATACAAAAGCCTGCACCAATTAGCCATACTATTTACATAAATATGGAACAAGTATTGAATGGAGCAAGCGTGTCTATTGAAATTGAAAGATGGATAATGGAAAACGGTCATAAAGTGTTTGAAAAACAGACTTTATATGTTAATGTACCAAAAGGCACAGATGATAATGAAATTATACTATTAAAAGATGTTGGTAATTGTATAAATGATCAATGCAAAGGCGATGTCAAGATTTTTGTAAAAGTAGAAAACGATAGTGGTTTTCGTAGAAATGGACTTGATTTGATATTAGAGCACCGAATTTCTCTCAAGGATTCATTATGCGGTTTTACATTTGATATGAAATATATTAATGGTAAGAACTATTCTATTAATAACCAAAGAGGTAATATTATCGTGCCTGAATATCAGAAAGTGATTCCAAGAATGGGATTGTCAAGAGAAGGACACAACACGGGGAATTTAATAATTCATTTTAAAGTGACATTTCCAGAGAAGTTGTCAGATGAGCAGCTTACTAAATTAGCAGAAATATTATAAAAAATTGAAATTGTAAAAGCCCGTGAATATTACTGCAACGAACAAGTATGTCAATGACGCAACATATGTCCCCAGATTATTTTGGAGATGGTGAATTTGAATTTATTAAGGACGAAACTGATCGAAAACTGTACAAAAATATGCACAACGCTATTAGTAAAACCGAGTTATGGAATTGGATGCGGGGTTATACGCCACCTGAATATAACGGGTTTATGTTTGCAAAAACCCCCGAATTAATTAAAATTGAGAGATCAATGGCTGAAGAGAAAATTTACGAATGTCATTCGTCGTCATCTTACAGTTGTATGATGCGTGATATGGAATTTATTGCCAAAAATGGATACGCAACATTTAAGCAAGATTTGTTAAATTACTACAAAAAATATAATTAAATAAATAATAAATACAAAAAATCAAATAATAAATATAATATATTATCATTAAAACAACTTAAAAACTTATTTTTTATAATAAATAATAATAAGGTGCCCCTTTAGCTTAGTGGTAGAGCACCAGTCTTGTAAACTGGAGGTCGTGAGTTCAATTCTCACAGGGGGCTTTTTATAAATTTTTATTCCAGAGAATATATATTTTTATGTTTTTAAATTAAACATAAAAATAAGAGTAATTTAAAATGAATTTAAACAATGAATGTGTACCAATGGTTGAGAAGTGGAGACCAATCAAATTTGAAGATATAGTACTAGATCCGTTGAATAAATTGATAATGTCGAATATCATTGAGACATCGTATTTTCCAAATCTGCTATTCTATGGGCCTCCTGGTACAGGGAAAACGACAAGTATAATGAATTTAATAAGTGCGTATCAGGCGAAACGAAATCAAAATACGAGTGGTTTAGTTATACATTTAAACGCGAGTGATGAGAGGGGGATAGATGTGATACGTAGTCAGATAAGCCAATTTGTCAATTCAAAAGCGTTATTTAATGAAGGAATGAAATTTGTTATTTTGGATGAGGTAGATTATATGACAAAGAATGCACAACAGGCATTACGATATTTATTGCAGAGCTATTCTAGTTCAGTTCGATTTTGCCTAATTTGCAATTACATAAGTAGAATCGATGAAGGCTTACAAAACGAGTTTCTGAGGCTTCGTTTTAATCAGTTACCGGAAACGGAAATTGTTCAATTTCTTTCGAAAATTGTAAAGGAGGAAAAACTTAATGTAAACGAGAAATCGTTAAAAGCCATTCAACAATTGTATAAGTCAGATCTAAGGAGTATGATTAATTTTATACAATCAAATCAAAATATGAATACGGAACTTTGTATTATTGATAATGATGTATGGGAGTGTCTTTATAGAAACTTTGAGAAGAGAGATAATCTAAATACACTATCTCATTATGTGCAAGAAATAAGCACAAAATATAATATTGATAAAAAAAACATTATCAAATATTATCTTAATTTTATTATTCGAAATAAACCTCAAATTGTAACATCAGATTTTCTTGTTTTTGTAGAAAATATAATGCATTTTCAAGATTGCAAAATAAATCATTACGTAAATTATTCACTATCTCGGCTATCGTCTTTGATTCCAGAGCATTTATAATGGTTCATTTTTGAATCTCTCATATACAATTTTATCATAAAGTCATTCGGTGGTGAGCTCTTAGAAGGATCAAACAAATTTTGATTGACACTGCAACAGACACTGCGTTTTTTCTCAGTAGGGGATTCTACTAAAGTTTTTAAACTAGGGGCACATTTTTTACTTTCATCAATGAAGATATTTTTATTCCTTAACATTTATATTATTTAGTAAAGAAAAATAAATTGATCTAATTTAATTTAAAGAGATATAAAGGCAAATTAAGAATAGTAATAATGGCTGCAACGCTTTCTACAATACATAATATAGACGATGAATGGAATAGTTTTATTTCGACAAATTATGTTGAAGATGACGATGACGATGACAATGACGGTTGTTTATTAGAACAGGATACATGCGATATTATGTCTGCATCTATTTCCACAGATTTCGAACAATTAGACTCAGTACAAGTACCAATTGCATCTAATATTTATATATCTACAAAATCAAAAATAGCCTATTTAAATCAGTCAATTGACCTTAAAAAATTGTTTTGGGGGATTCAAGTCATCCCTTATGCAACACCTAGGAATGGTATTATAAAAAAACAGATGAAGTTCAATTCACTCACCCAAGAAGAACTTGATGAAATTAAAGAGAAATTGAAGAACGAACAATATTATGATGAGCAAATTATCACTAGTATAAATAATCCAAATGGGCGTATTAAATTCAAAGATATTCGAAAAATAAATGTGGGTGTGTCGAAGAAGGACATTATGAGCTATCGATGCAAACAAAAGAGTGCGTTTTATAATTGTTTTGTTATGATTATGCGTCTCAAAATAGATAAAACGTTCAAAGAATTCCACATAAAAGTATTCAATACTGGAAAAATGGAAATACCGGGTGTTCAAAACGACGATATATTTCAAGAGGTATTGAATGCAATAATTAGTACAATGCAACCATTTATTGAAGACCCACTGGATTACAATCAAAAGTGTGATACAGTATTAATTAATTCAAATTTCAACTGTGGTTTCTTTATTAATCGCGAGGTGCTTTTCAATTTGATGAAATTTAAATATAATATTCAATGCATATATGATCCGTGTTCTTATCCAGGAATTCAGAGTAAATTTTATTACAACCCAGAGTTGACGGTTCAAACTGGTTCCCAAATTTCGGAAGAAGAGAAGAAAATATATAAGAACATAGTTGAAGTATCATTTATGATTTTTCGAACAGGCAGTATTTTGATTGTTGGTATGTGCGATGAAAACGTACTTTACACTATTTACGAATTTCTAAAAAAAATGCTAATTAATGAATTTTCAAAAATCAACCAAAAGGTTATCACGCCTGAAAACACCCCGATCAAAGATAAAAAAAGGAAAATCCGAAAGAAGAGTATCTTTGTTGATATTGTTGTTTAGATATTATAGAAATAGCCAATTAATAAACTTTGATGGATTGTCTTCAAGTTTTTCATAAAAAGCGGGATTCACCATTTTCTCGTAATTTTTTACTTCAATTGATTTCCCCTTTTGTATTTTCTTTAAAAAAAGTTCGACAACTTCGTAATATTTATCATAATGAATATCAATGTTCAGTTGTTTTACAAATAATAATATTATATTATATGCTTCTTTATTAAATTTGTAGGTATTTAATTTATTAATAAGATTACTTATTTTTTCGATAATAATAGTCATCTTTATTTTTTTATTGTCTTTTTCTTTCTCTTCATTTATCGAAATGTAATTATTATGAACAAAGAATTCAACGACAGATCTAACTATTTGACAATGAATATATAATACATCAAATTGCTCTCTAGTATTGTCATCGATATTTTTATCCATATTTTTACAATATTCATCGTTTATATCAAAAATGGTTTTTTTATATACAAATAAAGACGCGTCGCGGGAATTCAGTTGAAGAAATGTATGCTGATCATCCGTAATTTGCTCAATAAATTCAACATAAAAATAAAACGCTTTTTGTGCGTGATAAAAAGCTAAATCAATATTTTTAGAATAATAGAGTATTTGATTGAAAACGTGGCATATTGTTTCCATTCCACGAATTAGTATAAATTTATTGCACGATGGATTTTTTAAATTAACCTTTTCATTAATAAATTTCAAATAATCGACAATTAAAATATTTAATTTGTTTAATATTTCTCTCGTGGGACAATGCAAACTTATTTTATAATTCTCTACATTATTTAATGAGTATAAAATGGAATTTCCCTTGGAATTCATTCTAATATATTGTAATGTTATTTAAATTAATTTACAAATAAGTATTTAAAGACTTTTAAAATTTCTATAATATAATGTCAAGTGAACAAAAAGCAGGAACGACAACTGATATGTCGAATTATAGGTTACCGAGTGATCTAACTCTGAAACACGCTACCAAGTTAGCTATTGTTGAAGATAAGCCAATTATGATGGATTATTGGTCATCATCATTAGACAAGAAGGCTTTAGTTGGTGTAAAAGAGTCGGGAGAGAAGTTACTAGTAAAGTCAGAGGACGAATATACGTCACCTATTTCCAAGTTTTACAAGAGTGCTACTGAGTATATTATTATTACTGAGAATTCAATTTATTTGGTTTCATCGGATATTCCTACGCGTAAGATTTCGTAAATAATGAATGATTATAACGAAATAACAATATAATATAAAAAATTGATTATAATAATATTGGTTAAATAATATTATTATATAGTAATCTGCAAAATGTTAACTGAAAAATATAAGCCGAAATGTATTGAGGAATTTGTAGGAAATGCACCAAATGTAAAATCTTTCAACGATTGGATCGTAAACTGGGAACCTGAAAATGTGCAAAAGTGTGTTTTAATTTCAGGACCAAATGGAGTAGGAAAAACGACGCTTATCGAGTTAATGTTAAGTAAACACAACTTTAATATTATTTCAATATCTAATGACGATGATCACTTTGATAATATAAAACCATCATTATCTGTTAAAAAAAATATCAACAACAAACGGAATGTTTTAGTCATTCACGATGTAGATACGTTTTCTGTACCTGGATTTATAAGCACGATAATAGAGTTTATAAAGATTACACAAATACCTATTGTTTGCAGTTGTGATGACAGATACAAGCAATCGTTGAAGCCACTGATAAATCTTTGCACTGTAGATAAATGTCAAGTATTTGATATAAAAATGCAAAAACCTTCTGTGAATGAAGTATTTGGTTTTATTAGCACGATAATAAAAAAAGAAAAACGAAGAATAAATAGCGAACACGTAAAAAATATGATTAGTGAATCAAATGGTGATATTAGATCAATTTTGAATAATATAGATTTTGGATGTATTGAATCGGCAAATTCGTCAAAAGATTTACTCTCATCATCCGTTTTCGATACGACCTCTACACTATTATCGATAAACGAAGAATTTGAAAAGAAATACGATACCTATTGGTTAGCAAATGATATTCATTATTTGATGGTGCACGAAAATTACGCGAATAACGTTTTGCCTTCTTATGATATTGTTCGAAAATTGGATGCGATATATACTGCTGCATTAGCTTTGTCCGATTGCGATATACTTGATACCTCAATATATGAATACAAGTGGGAACCAGATGTGTATGTTGCGTGCAATACAATAAGTGCGACTAGTAATTGTAATAAACGGAATCCGGTTAAATTTACGCAATTTTTAGGAAAAATATCGGCAATTAATAAGAATAAGCGATTGAAATTAGATTATACTCAGGGGAATTTTGGATCAAAACCTAAACCTGCGGCAAAACCTAAACCTGCAACAAAACCTAAACCTGCTGCAAAACCTAAACCTAGTGAAAAACCTATAAAGTTAGATAAGGAAACAATCATTGACCCAGTTCCAAAAAAAGAATCCAAAAAGCCTAAGAAAAAACCTAAGCTTAAAATCGTAGATACAGTGTAAAATCGTAGATACAGTGTAAAATCGTAGATACAGTGTAAAATCGTAATTGTATGTTCTCTCTAAAAAATATACTTCTATAATATAAATGACGTACGGTAATTTTTATTACGGAAAAACTGGCTTTTTTTTCAAGAAAAACGGTGCAATCGGAAACAGAAAAAACCCATCTTTAGGTGCTATTTGCAATACACCACAAGATGTTAACAATCGCTACGTCCCTGGTTCTGGTGTTGGTGCTTCTGGAATAGCACAAAGACGTGCAAAGCTAATACACTCATACAAGAGCACCCCACAAGGTTGCGGACAGTGTGTCACTCGTTTAGGATTATACGCACAGGGTGGATCAAATGCCTATGCACTCAATTGGGGTATAAGCAGCGGTTGCAACTATGGTGTGTAAAAAAATTGAAATAATTTAAAACATACTATATTAATGCAACCATCAACTAAAATGTCACAACAAGCGGCATATCTAGAATTATTCATTGGACCTATGTTTTCAGGAAAAACAAGTAAATTGCTAGAAATATACAAACAATATACCTTTTGCAATTTCAAAGTGGCAGTTATTAACCATTCTGCCGATACGCGTTATCACAATTCATTATTATCTACTCACGACAAAATAATGATACCATGTATCCAAACAAGCAATTTATTAAGTCTCTGGAATTATTCAGATATAGATTCAGAATACAATGAAATAGCCGAGATGCATTTAACTATTAGATGTGCCGATGTCATACTAATAAATGAAGGTCAATTCTTTGAAGATCTAGATGTATGTGTACTTGAAATGTTAAAGCAAAACAAAAAGGTTTATATTGCAGGCTTAGATGGAGATTTCGAGAGAAAGAAATTCGGAACAATTGTTGATATGATCCCAATGTGCGATAAAGTAACAAAACTCGCATCTTTATGCGGTATTTGTAAGGACGGAACTCCAGCGATATTCTCGAAAAGACTAACAAATGACAAAGAGCAAATGCTTATAGGAAGTGACAATTATGTGCCAGTTTGTAGAAAGTGTTACAATTAAAAATAACAGTAAAAACACTTTATCAAAACTACTTAAATTGAGCTTGCTTTATTTTAAATATAGAAATAATGAGTTTGGATGGAAATATAAAACCTAAGAGAGGTAGACGTACTAAGCTAGAAATAAATGCCGCAAAATTGGAAGCTCAGGAAAAACTTTTAGCAACTGATAAAAAGGGATCTGATAAAGATTCAAGTAATATCGAGTTTAATATTTATCCAAATGATGAAAATACCAGTGAAAATGTTGAAGAAGATATAAATTCAATAATCACAGAAGAAATAAATACAAAAAACAGCATAGTAGTTAAAAATAACGCAAAAAAGAGAGGAAGAAAACCAAAGGGGGGTAAAATAATACAACAAACTATGCCTATAGTTTCAGAAAAGGAGATTAAGCCTAATATTATTTTACATTTAAAATGTTCTATCAAGGATTTGACTAGTAGCGGCGATCATAATTCTAATTTTACAAATGCAAATGTGGATCCATATAATTTTGAATCAAGTAACGATTTAACGTATGAAGTTATAACAAATCCTAATTTTATTAATAATAAAATGTATGCAATTACCGATTTGAACTCTATTAATGAAAATAATAATGAAATGGAGTTAGTTGACAATAACGATGAACACACATCCTCTGTTGAAATCAGAGAGATCTGGCGAAAGCTAAAGATTTTGGAAAAGGATCTTCATATTAATAATATTTCTGATAAAAAATCAGCGTGTTTTTGGTGCACACACGATTTTGATAACCCTCCGATTTATATTCCAAAGCATTTTATAAAAGACACATATAATGTCTATGGTTGTTTTTGCACTCCAGAGTGTGCTGTTGCACATCTAATGGAAGAGAATTTAGATAGTTCTACAAAGTTCGAGAGATATAATTTAATTAATCATATTTATTCTAAGATATATGAATACAACAAGAATATTAAACCTGCACCTGATCCACATTATATGTTGGATAAGTATTACGGTAATCTCACCATTCAAGAATATAGATCATTATTAAAAAGTGATCGTCTTTTTTTGATTGTTGACAAACCACTCACTCGTATATTGCCCGAGTTTCACGAAGATAACGACGAGTTCATTATAAATAATAAAATTATTCCGTCTAATAAATACCAAGTAAAGAAACGAATGAATAAAAAGCAGCCTCAGACAAAAAGCACTATATTGAATGAAAAATTCGGTATTCAAAATTCAAACTGTTAAAAATAATATCAAATAAATTGTACTTGGTATTATTTACAAAAGAGGATCTTTTATATCACTATATAACCGATGCCCTTTTTCAATTCCATATATTCTGTGAAAGTTCGATGAAAGGGCCAATACACTGTTAACGCGATATTTTTCAAGTATATGTGGGTCACCATTAACAAATGTTTTAAGGTCCTGTGGCTTGCGTATAGTACGCCATTCCTTTGCGTAAAATACATAAAAATCTCGCATCTGTTTATCGAATTCCTCTTTAGAACATCCGATTTCAGATAAATAGTTTATTAGTGTTTTCTCGACAATTATAAAACCACCAATATCTGCAATATTTTCACTTAGATTGCTTTCACTGTTTATTTTAACTTTATCCTTAATGGCCATTTTATCATAATGATTTATAATTATTTTTTGCTTTTTATTGTATATTTTAATGTCATTTTCAGACCACCACGACTCGTATTCGCCATTTTCATTATATTCTCTCGAATCTTCATCAAAAGCGTGCATTAATTCGTGACCAATGATAGTTCCTATATTTGCCATATTGTATGCCATCGATTTATTTATATTCACTATAGGAGGCTGTAAAATTGCATTCGGTATTAATAGCGAGTTATTCGCACTATAATAAGTAGCATTTACACGAAATACATTATTGTCGTAATTCCTTAGAAATACTTCTGGATCATATGACTGATCTTGTTCAAATAATTTAATATCACTATCAACTAGCCAATTTATATATAATTTATTATTGCCGAAACCATCGTCGGGTTTAAAATCGCAATTTGGATCACTGTTCCATTTGTGTTTAGAGCCAATGATTATATGCATTTTATCTAATTTTAAGAGAGCCTTCTCTATTGTTGGTTTTGACAACCAATCATTCTCTAATATATGTACTCTGAATGTTGTCCGAATTTTCTCTACTAATTTCTTGGCAAACTCCATTTCCGCTGTATTTTTATAATATTCCATATATTTTTTATTAATTTCCGTTGACATTACGTTTTTAACCGCGAATAAACCTCTGTTTTCCATAGACGTCGGTTTAGTAATACCAAACTTTTCCAGATTTTTATAATGAAAATTAATTTTATACAAGTCACTATGGTAATAAGTAAAACCAGATATAATTACATATATCCAATATGTCAACCACTCATCTGAAGCCCATTTTTTTTCTATTAAATTCATAATGTTTTTAAAATATTTAGGGTTTTCAACTATCACGTGTTTTGGTATATTAGAACTTGTAAAACCCAAACATTTTGCAAATTTATTAAAATCGAAATGAAAGATTGATTTTAACCTGCTGCTTTTATATTTATTATATGTATTTTTGTTTGTAAAAGGACCTTTATAATAGTATTTAACTAATTCCTTCTCAACTTTAATAACATTATCGATATTGTATTCATCCTTTAACGCACGAGAGAATAATTCCTTCAAGAAGTTCTCATATTTAGCTCTTTTAATCTTCATCATTTTTGATCCTTTATAATAAAAATCTTTTGAATTATATGTTACACCACCTTGTTTAATATAAGGAATATTTTTTTTGCGATTTTTTTCGTCTGGAAAGATAAAAAAATAAAATGCGGGAGAAAAAAACCCGGTTCTATAAAACCACGCAAAAAGTTCATATAATGCGTCTTCTGTACCTTTTTCTCTATATTGGTTCAATGTAAAAATACAATTATGAAGTTGCTCTTCTACAAGTGCATTATTCCAATGAGACATTGATTCGTACAAATTTTTACTGCGTGTTGCTATAGGTGTTTTTTCTTTAAATATCTTTTTAAATAATATATCTTTTATTTCTTTATCCACCTTATTTTGCAGAATACTAAACGTACTTATTCTGGCTTTATCATCTGGTATATATTTATGATGATCTAACCATTTTTTATTAACGAAAGAATAGAAATCCTGAACTACTATTGCTCTATGTTTTTTTGTTTTTCTTGCGTTTGGATTTTTTTTTTGTTTTTTTGTTTTTGACATCTATTATATTATAATGGTATAATTATTCTCTCCTAAAATTACTTGTTATTTTCAAATTCGGATTCCAATTTTTTTTCTTGTTTGATATTAAAATCTCGCATCGAATCGTCCAATTGCGTTCGGATTTCTTTGTAAATTTGTTGCTGAAGCGATTTTATATTGGGTGCTTTTTTCTCAGGTATTCCGTAATAATCTTTAATTACTTTTATATGGTCCATATTTGCCAGTAGTAATTTTTCTCTGCACTCATCTGGAGTGTAAATAGTTTGTCTTGAAATAATATCAATTTTTTCTTTCATTTCCTCTTCTGTTACGATCGTCATATGATCCATTTGTCTATATGAATACATTAAATATATTTTTAAATATATTAAACGAATACTGTTATACTAAAATATCTCACACGGATGGCAATGGAATTTCAAAATAAAATTAATATTGACCCCATATTAAATAAGATTAATATTGTATTAAAAAAAGAATTAAACAAAGCGTTATATGATTATACAGTTCAAAATTTAAAGAATGAGTTGGATGCTTGTAGGCAAAAAATGGAATATTATAAAACCGAATTGGATAATTTAAAAAAATGTTATGAGGACAACTCGGATTCAGAAACGAGTAGCGTTGATGACCAAAGCGTATGCAATAATTTGAATTCTTTAACAAGTCAAGAAAATATATCTTTGAATATTGAAGATATTAATGATAATCAAACAGAGGTTGGTTTAGATGATCTTTTACAAGTAAATAGTTCAAATGTACAGATTAAATCTTTGATCGTGAATCAGGACGAAGAAGAGGTGGAAGGTGAGGAGGAAGAATCTGAAGAAGAGGAACAATCTGAAGAATCTCAAGAGGTTGAAGAAGAGGAAGAAGAGGAAGAAGCTGAAGAAGAGGAACAATCTGAAGAATCTCAAGAGGTTGAAGAAGAGGAAGAAGAAGAGGAACAATCTGAAGAATCTCAAGAGGTTGAAGAAGAGGAAGAAGAGGAAGAATCTCAAGAGGTTGAAGAAGAGGAACAAGCTGAAGAAGAGGAAGAGGTTGAAGAAGAGGAAGAATCTCAAGAAGATGATATTGAAACAGAAAAATCCGAATCTGAAAGCGAATCAGAAGCAGAATCAGAAGCAGAAGCAGAAGCAGAAGCAGAAGCAGAAGCAGAGGAGGTATTTGAAATTGAAATAGACGATATTACGTATTATGCAACAAACGAGGACAATGGACCTTTGTACGAAGTTGACAAGGACGGAGATCCAGGAAAGCAAGTCGGCTATTTAAAGGATGGTGAACCTTTTTTATATTAACTTAATATATGCAAGTATATGAGTTATGTCCACCATCATTAATATATTTAATATTTTCGGTAACACAAATAATTATCGATTTATTCGAAGGCCTTTACAACACAGCCATTATTAAATTTTTTGTAATGATTATGGTTACTCTTCTATTAAATGCTTTATGTCAACAAGGATTAAGCATCATTTCTTGGTTTATCGTATTCATTCCATTTATTTTTATGACAGTCATTGTAACAATGCTATTATATGTGTTTGGATTAGATGTAGCGTCAGGAAAAATGAAATTATATTGTGAAAACAATAATTTAAAATCTTATTCTGATTTGCATAAAAAAACGATTGTAAATCCAAATTACAATCAGAATTCACTGCATCATAATGCGTTGCTCATTGTGCCAAATAAATCAAGTTCGCCCGAATATCAAAGTTGATAATATAATTTACAAAACGGTTTAAATATTATGTAAAATAATACATTAAATGTTCATACTGACATTCATTAATAATGTATTATTTTATGGTATGTTTACTCATCTATTTTTGAACTATTATTATCCCAATAAATATCATCATTTTTTATTAAACTCATTTCATTTATGTATGCTAACATATAGTAAAATGCAAATATTGACAAATAAGCTATTAAGAGATTTGAAGAAAAATGCAATAATGAATCGATGGATTGAGTACTATGAGAGAAAAAATCATTCACAATGTAAAGAAAGTGAGAATATTGAAATAATTAAATTTGGTAAACTTACCCAGAAAACGAATATCAATAACATATCAGAAATAAATCATTACTTTATTGATTTTATCATTTATTCAGACACGGTAGTAAAGTATCAACAAACAAATAATGTAATCTATTTTAAAATCCCAGATAACTACAATTATAGGAAGTGCAATTTTAGATTTATTTCATTGATAATCGTATTTTCGGACACTGAACAATATAGTATAAACTTGAATAGCGAAAGTGAAAATTATTATGTGGAAAACAATCGATTTAACAGATCAGTTTTTTTGTATCTTATTAGTAAAAAATACAATGTGTTTAAGGATGAAGATACAGTAAGATACACCATTGAGTTGATCGATCACGAGATTAATTATGTAAAATTGAAAGATAATTGCGAAATTATTTTGAACCTAGACGATTACAAGATTGTAGAAAAAGAAAGTAATGCGATTGAAATAGATTACGTAGAAGTCTCGTAGATGGCCTGATATTGCTTTGCATTTAGACATTATTTGTGTGGTGGTTTGAACGATACAATGTGTAATAAAAATAATATATGTAAAACCATTTAAAAAAAATTGATAATATATAATACATAATGGTGACTCCACAATCAACTATGACTGCAGAATTATCCAGCACAAGTAATTATCATAAATTGTCAGATAACTGGACACTGTGGGCACATTTGCCGCACGATACAGATTGGAGTGTAAAAAGTTACAAGAAAATTTACACAACTGGCACAGTTGAGGAGACAGTAGCACTAACGGAGACTTTGCCTGAGGTTCTTGTTAAAAACTGTATGCTATTTTTGATGAGGGATGGTGTTAGTCCTGTATGGGAGGACCCTCAAAATAGACACGGTGGTTGTTTTTCCTATAAGATTCCTAACAAAAACGTCTATGAAGTATGGCGTGAGTTGAGTTATGTAGTTGTAGGAGAAACAGTTAGCAGAGAAAAGGCGTTTACTTCGGGTGTTACTGGTATTACGATATCACCAAAAAAGAACTTTTGTATTATAAAAATATGGATGAGAAATACTGCGAATCAGAATCCGATGATCGTTACCCAAGAGGTGAAAGGCTTGTCTTCGCAGGGTTGTATATTTAAAAAGCACACGCCGGAGTATTAGATACTTAATTGATGTATAGTCGAATCTACGAATTTGAAAATAATTCCAAGAATGAATAAGATTATAGTTGAAAATAATATAGGTGTTTACACCTTTTAACATTTCAAACGCTGATTATTTATAGAGAATTATAATTTATGTAGTTTTTTTGTTTTGTTATTTTTATTTTTCAATTGTTTGCACCATTTTTGCGTATATTTTATTTTTTTACACCATTTTTTTTCATCCAATTCAGAATTTTTTATTTTTACTTCATCCGTAATATTTACATTTTTATCAATTCCGCACACTATTTGAAACATTATACGATTACTGTTTAATTGATTTTTTCGCCCCCTATGGAATATATAATTTTTCATAAGTAGTATAGAAAAAGGTTCTGCATTTATATATTTAAAGTTATAGTCCTTCTTATATATTAATCCAAGAAGGCGTAATTCTCGAATAATATCTTTTTTATATAAATATTTATTTGAAATATTTAATAATTTCTTTTGAAATTTAATATTATTTTCTTCGTTAAAAAAATTAACATATTCAGTGCCATTATAATCATTTAATTCTACTAATGGAATGAAGTAAGTATTTGTATAACCACCATAATCAATATGAAATTTTTGTTTTTTACAATTTGGAGGTGCATTAATATAACCGAATGAAATAATATTAGGACATTTCAATTCTTCATCTATATATTTTTTCAATTTATTATCCGTTTGTTTTTTATTTTTCCATTTTTTATGATAAACATTTATGTAATTTATTATATTATTACTACTTAATAATTTTTTTTTTAAATAATAAATACTTTTTATTTCTTGGATAAATTTATTACTTAATTTATTAGATATAGTTAACATATTATATATAATATTATTATATATAATATTATGAAATTTGATAGTTATTCTTGGTTTTTATTAATTATTCTTATTATTAGTTTATATGGTTTATATTATGTTTACTATAATTCGAGAAACAATAAATATGCTATAATTTTTAATTATATAACAGCCATATCTACAGCTATTTTAGCATTATCCGTAATAGGTACATTCGTGAGCATAGAACAAGGGAAAATATCAAATTCAATTAAAGATTATAATGAAATTTCTGATTCAGTATTTGATGAAATTATTGAATTATTTTTAGATAATAAAGACTTGACCTATTTATATAATAATATATTTTTACAAATAAAACTAGACAATAAAATAAATAGAAATATAATAAAAGAACACGAACTTTCTTTAATCATATTCAGTAAATTTTCTAAAGTAATACAATTAATTAAAGAAGTACCTCAAGAGAGCTATATGACCGTAAGAGTATTCAGTATGATGGATATAATTATGAAATCGAAAATTATGCAAAATTATTGGATTCTTTATAAAAAACAATTTAACCCAATAATGCTTATTCCATTTATGAATGAAAGATATGGTTTATAATAATAATAACAATTGTAATATGGATTTTATATATTAAACAAAAATATTGTATTTAGACAAGGGATAAAAATTATGCAATACATAAGCAAACAAGATCAGTAGAGTTTCAATTGATTGACAGTCGACTCTACAAATTTGGAAATAATAGTTTATCTACAGTAGTTCTCACGCAAAATATTCTGTGTAGAATAATTCCAAGAATGAATAAAATTATAGTTGTAAATAATAGAGATGTTTTAAAAAGATAAGAAATTAGAATAGCCGCGATTAGAGTAACTAAAACATCTAAAACCGATATACCATACAATTTATAGGAATGAATGCCTTGGTTAACAGGACCGAATAAGTTTTTATACTTGCAAAGGTTCATATATAATTATAATGATATTTTTATAATTATATTTTTTATTGGAGTATTATTCAAATACTTATATCCATTTGTAAGGTCCAGAACCTTTTACAGTAACGCTTTTTTTATCTGGTTCAACATCTAATTTCATTCGTTCGCCGTGAACTAGCCAATAAAATGATCCATTTTGTCCATAAACGGTGAATTGATTGTTTTTTACTCTGCTTGCAGAATAAGTAGCATTTGAATATGTCTCATCATAAATCGTGGTTAATTGTACTGTAAAGTTTATTGCTATTTTTGAAACATATGGTGGTAAGTTAATTGTAAGTGATTTATTATCTAAAATAGTACCCAATCCACGATAATAAACACCGACCTCTGGTCCTTCAAGACATCCGTGAATTAAATATTTTGAATTGTCGGTTGGATGATCAATTACAAATGTTTTAGATCCAGCAGCATCACTACTTAATGTGTCATAAACATACGTAGAATTAACTGTGTCAAAAAATAGGGGATAATAGTTTGCCGGTTGAAATACAGTTTTGCTGGCTTTTGCACTAGTTTGTATTGGAGCTCCTAAAGTGGTTGGATATGGTCCTGTAGGTCCTGTAATTCCTGTAGGTCCAGTTATACCAGTAGGGCCAGTAATTCCTGTTGGTCCAGTGATTCCGGTAGGTCCAGTTATTCCTGTAGGTCCAGTTATTCCAGTAGGTCCTGTAATTCCTGTAGGTCCAGTTATTCCTGTTGGTCCAGTTATTCCTGTTGGTCCAGTTATTCCTGTTGGGCCATCTATTCCTGTTGGTCCTGTTATTCCAGTAATTCCTGTTGGACCAGTAATTCCTGTTGGGCCAGTTATTCCTGTTGGGCCAGTTATACCTGTTGGACCAGTTATTCCTGTTGGACCTGTGATTCCAGTAGGGCCTGTGATTCCGGTAGGTCCAGTTATTCCTGTTGGGCCTGTGATTCCGGTAGGTCCAGTTATTCCTGTTGCACCTGTACGACCTGTAGGTCCAGTTATACCAGTAGGTCCAGTTATTCCTGTTGGACCAGTTATTCCTGTTGCACCTGTACGACCTGTTGGTCCAGTTATTCCTGTTGGACCTGTGATTCCGGTAGGTCCAGTTATTCCTGTTGGACCTGTGATTCCAGTAGGGCCCGTTGGGCCTGTAATTCCAGTAGGGCCAGTTATTCCAGTAGGACCTGTGATTCCAGTAGGGCCAGTTATTCCAGTAGGTCCAGTTATTCCTGTTGGGCCTGTGATTCCAGTAGGGCCAGTTATTCCAGTAGGACCAGTTATTCCTGTTGGACCAGTTATTCCTGTTGCACCTGTACGACCTGTTGGACCAGTTATTCCTGTTGGACCAGTTATACCTGTTGGACCTGTGATTCCGGTAGGTCCAGTTATTCCAGTTGGACCTGTGATTCCAGTAGGGCCCGTTGGGCCTGTAATTCCAGTTGGACCAGTTATTCCTGTAGGTCCAGTTATTCCTGTTGGACCAGTTATTCCAGTAGGGCCCGTTGGGCCTGTAATTCCAGTTGGACCAGTAATTCCTGTAGGTCCAGTTATTCCTGTTGGGCCTGTGATTCCGGTAGGGCCAGTTATTCCTGTTGGACCTGTACGACCTGTTGGTCCAGTTATTCCTGTTGGACCTGTGATTCCAGTAGGGCCCGTTGGGCCTGTAATTCCAGTTGGACCAGTAATTCCTGTAGGTCCAGTTATTCCGGTAGGTCCAGTTATTCCTGTTGGACCAGTTATTCCGGTAGGTCCAGTTATTCCTGTTGGACCAGTTATTCCTGTAGGTCCAGTTATTCCTGTTGGACCAGTTATTCCTGTTGGGCCTGTGATTCCTGTTGGACCAGTTATTCCGG